>Ga0334884_1001312_pt1 | contig 37691 bp, 34 predicted proteins | sample GraSluR1_MG_7_FD_207215 | JGI IMG/M metagenome (GOLD analysis project Ga0334884, IMG submission 207215) | Sludge microbial communities from methane-producing bioreactor in Wageningen University, Netherlands - Granular Sludge_12_05 R1 | ecosystem: Engineered > Bioreactor > Anaerobic >... | reverse complement strand
GGGGAGAAACGCTCACAATAGCAGATACTGAAGAAGCATGGGTCTTCGAAATCTGTGCGACACCTGACAAGAAGAGCGCTCTCTGGGCAGCCAAGAAGGTTCCAGACGGCCATGTCTTCGTTGAATCCAATATGTTCAGGATAAGAGACCTCTATCCCAACGACCCTGACATAATGTTCTCTCCGAACCTGATTCAGGTAGCGACAGAAGCCGGCTGGTACAACCCCGACGAATGTCCTCCGGACCAGCCAATCGACTGGATGGCAACGGTAAGTACCGGCGAATATTCCTTCCCTTACTACAGTCTCAGAAGAACCTGGAGAGTTCTTGACAGGGTAGCCCCCTCTCAGGGTTTCTCTCCTTGGGTAGAAGACAGCTTCACAAGAGCCTACCCGTTCTCAGTCGTTCCCGACGAGAAGCTTTCTGTAGCCGATGTAATCGATCTCTTCAGGGATCACTACGAAGGAACGGAATTTGATCTGACTCAGGGACTCGCAGCCGGACCATTTGGCAATCCTAATCGCTACTCCGGTTCCAGCAAACTGATTAAGGGTAGCTGGGAAAGAGCCATCTCGATCTTCAGATGCGAATATGTCTTTGTTTCACAGTCAAGAAGCTGGCTTCCCGATCCGGTCGGTGGAGTCGTATGGTGGGGTCCTGCCGCGCCACAGGAAGCTGTTCTGGTTCCAATGTATTGCGGAATAACGGATGTTCCATATGCCTATGACACCGGTAGTCTAAGAGCTTTCGATCGTGATGTGGCAGCCTGGGCGTTCAACTTCATGGGCAACTGGGCCGAGTTGAAGTGGAGTTACATGTATCCCGAGATACAGGCACTACAGAAGAAGATCGAAGGCAAGCTATTTGCAGTTCAGCCGGCGATAGAAGCCGCGGCAGCTATTCTGTATGATATCGATCCCGCTCTCTGTAAGGAATTCCTTACTGATTACGTTGCCGACGTTACGGACAGAGTCATGGCAGAAGTGTGGGATTTCAACGAATACCTGATCACGAAGTATCGCGATGGTTATATCAATATCCCCAATGTCGGTCAATCAGTTGGATATCCTGACTGGTGGCTTAAGGAAGTCGGATACGCCGACGGTCACATATTCGGACCCGACGGATACAAGCAGAAGTAATTTGATTTCGCCTGTCCCCCTTTCGGGGACAGGCTTTCCTTATTTTTTTGTCATGACTGTGAATACAATCTAAGACAGAATAAATGCTGACCGCAAAAGAATACTTAAGGAGGTAGGAAAATGAAGAAACTGATTGTTTTACTAATGGTTCTCTCTTTAGTGTCTGTTTTTGCTCTGGCTGAATCAACGGTATCGCTCGCAGTTCCGGTGGTAATAACCTCGGCCGGTCAGAGCGCCGAAGTTGAAACCGTAAACTATGTGGCGGAAGAAGTCGGCCTGAAGTACGATTACTGCGACATTCTCTCTAAGGATGAGCTAGCTGCCGGTGTGGGCCTTGGTGGAGCGAAGTCAGGTATTGGAAAACATGTCACGACGCTTTCTCCCGATCCGAAAGGTACGAAATTCCAGACTCTTATACTTGCTCTCGGTGCAAGTCTTAAGGGAATGGGAGCTTCGGGTCTTTCCGTCGATACAGAAGTATCCAGACTCAAGAGCCTTATTGAATATGCGAAGGCAAATGAGATTCGAATAGTTGCAGTTGCAATTGGTGGAGACATTCAGAGAGGTCTTCCAGGTAGTCCGATCGAGATCATGATTGATACCGTTGCACCTCACGCTGATGTTTTCATAGTCACAAAGGATTCTAACGGTGATGGAAAGTTCACGAAGGCAGCAGAGGCGAGGAATGTTCCCATTCTCGAAATCGACTCAGCTTTTGATCTTCTCGATACTTTCACGCAGGTATTCGGTTTGTAGTCGATCGGTTGCCGGTTTGAGAGTGCCAATGATCATACCGGCTACCATTAAGGGGGGTAATCACATTGTCAGCTGATGCAATATACATGCAAACGATCATAGCAGGGCTAGTTATGGTTGGAGCCTACGGCCTTGGAAAGTTCCTGAAGTTCTCAACGGAGCTATGTATGTTTGTCGCAGTAATTGGTGGAGCTATTGCCGGGGGAGCGGGATTCGATACTTTCAGGCATATCGCGGAAGGATCCGTAACATACCTCGACATTGGACTAATCTTTGTTTTCGCGACCATTTTCATGAATGTTATCAAAGAATCGGGTGGGACGAATTACATCGTCAGGAAAATTATCGGAACTTTCCATAACAAGAGAATCCTGATGCTTATACTTCTTATGCTTGTCATACTCGTACCTGGAGCACTCACTGGAGCGGGCAGCATCTCCGTTCTGGTCGTAGGAGGAACGGTAGCAGCGGCCCTCAACGCTATGGGACTATCAAAGGTGAGGATTTCTGCACTGATATTCATAGTTGCCGGTTTAAGTGCCGCTGCGCCGCCCGTTAACATCTGGGCTATGATGACCTGCGCCGGGACTGCCATCCCTTACGTCGGATTTACCATGCCGCTTCTTGTGCCCATTCTGATCCTGGGCCTGTTTTCGGTACTGTTTTTTGGGCGCGGAGCCGGGAACATCGACAAAGAAAAAGCTCTTAAAGAGATTCCCGATCCCAAAGGACTTTCAGTATGGAGTGTTGCAGTTCCTTTCCTTGTATTGATATTCTTGCTTGGAGCGCCGAGAATCTGGCCATTTGGCTTCCCCGTCCTCGGATTGCCTCTAGTATTCGCAATATGTGCCCTTGTCGCGTGGCTGATGAACTTCAAGAGAGTTAACATTCTGAAGGTCAGCAAAGAAACCGTTGCTCAATTAACGCCTCTAATAGCGACCACCGCAGTTGTTGGAATGCTAATTCAGGTGATGAGCTTTAACGGTGTGAAGGGCTTGATATCGATGTGGATAGTCACCGCTCCTCTCGCGATAGTCTGGATACTCCTTCCTTTCATAATACCGATATCCGAAGGTCTTCTTACATATGGGGGGGCAATGGTAATAGGTATACCGCTCATATGGATGCTGAATTCAAACGGGATAAATCCTGTAATCGTCCTGGCAGGACTAAGCCTTCTATGGCCTCTTGGGGACGGACTACCCCCGACCGCGCTTATAGGACGTTTGACAGTCAGTACGGTTGGCTATAAGGGTTCATACGGTTCATTCTTGAAGGAGTGTGTAGTACCCTGGATAGTCATAACCGCCGTTGCAATGATACTAGTTATCTTTGCCAACAAATTCAGCTTCCTGATGATGGTAGGTTGAGGAGGAGGTGTCGTCATGACTTTGATAATGTTTCTGTATTATGTGATGACAGCCTATGTGGTAGGCATGCTAATCTGGAACTTCATAAAGACAAAGGACATAAAGAGCGAGATACTCTATACTCTGGCTCTTCTTCCGCTCATTCTCAGACTGCTGAGAATGAAGTAGGAGGGGTATTATGATGAGAAAACTGTTAATCGTTGGAATTCTTGCACTTGTCGTCCTGGCTGGTGGAATACCTCTGTATCTTCAGAGATATTTCAAAGAGGAAGTAGTGGCCGGAAAGAGCGTGACCAATGTCTTCAAGCTCAGCAAATACTTTGATGGGATAAAAGGAACGATAGCCGATACGGATGTTTTTGAACTAAAGGGAGCAGAAGAAGGTGGAAAGACTCTTATAATAGCTGGAACTCATGCTAATGAACCTTCTGCTGCTTTGCTAGCGTATTTCTTTATCGAGAACCTAGAAGTGGAAAAGGGGACCGTCTATGTGATACCTCATTTCAATCTGAGTGGTTCTCTCGGAACGCAGCCTGGCGGCGGATTCCCCCTGTACTTTGCAATCGAGACTCCCTGGGGCGAAAAGACTTTCAGAATGGGCGATAGAGGGTTCCAGGCACTCGATCAGTGGCCTGATCCGGATGTATATGTCCACTATCCCGACGGTCAGTTGCTTTCATACATCGACGCCAGAAATACTAACCGGTCCTGGCCGGGAAGGCCGGACGGCTTCCTTGCCGAGAAAGTCTCTTTTGCTGCCATGGAGATGATCCGCAATGAAGGCATAGATATCGTCATCGATCTTCATGAGGCTGAGGCTATGTATCCCGTGACAAACTGCATAGTTGCGCCCGAGAAGTCTATGCCTTATGCTATCGGTGCCTCTTTCTATGTAAAAGGAAGAGAGAAGTTTAATAACCATGTAGAGTCTTCGCCGACGGGATACAGAGGTCTTTCTCACAGGGAGATTGGAGACTGGTCAGATGCATACCCGTTCTTACTTGAGTCTCCAGGAGTCCATCTTGACCAGATTACGGCAGCGAAAACACCGCAGCTCATTGTGGACGGAATAGACCCATTTGTCTTGAAGGCTGGTGAAAAAGGGCTTCTCTACGTTCCTTATGATGAAAACGGATTCTCTATGGATAGAAGAGTTGGCCAACATTCCTCAGTTATTCAGGAGATAATGGCACAGTGGACAAAAAAGAATCCCGAGCGTGGCTTCAAGGTCTCTGCTCCGAGATATGCAGATATCGTCAAAAACGGTCTCGGATCGTATTTCAAAGATCCGGCGAAGGCCGACAGTAAAGACGTCTATCTGCAGTAAGCTCCCCAATTTAGAGGCATACTTCTTTTTAAAAAAGGTGTATGCCTCTTTTTCTATGATTTCGCGAGATATCTTCAGAAACGTAATCGCTGGTCATAGCCAATTGGCAAAATCGAGATCATCTGATATTCTATAACTACACTGATGAATGAGGTTTGATATTATGGAACATTTCAAGGCTTTCAGAAAAGTAGATGAGATCTTTGAACTCTTTTTCGAGCGTAGAAGATGGAGATTGAGCGACATAGTTGCCAGACTGGGCTATCCAAAGGCTACAGTGCACAATATTCTCACTGCGATGACCTCTCTCGACTATCTTTCAAAAGACGGGAACTCCTATTTGCTGGGCAACAGAATACTCCAGCTGAGCGGTCTTATGAGGCGCAACATGGAGTTCAGGGAGATCGCGCTTCCTCATCTCGAAGAGCTTCGCAACCAGGTAAACGAGACGGTTCATCTGACTTCACTTTACAGGGATCAGGTTATCTACATTGAGTGTCTCCATCCGACACACGCTTTGAGACCACATTCTACCGTTGGAGTGACGGCGGCTATGTACTGTACAGGTGTCGGAAAGGCGTTACTGTCGTTTCAACCGGATACATACATTGACGGATATCTTGAGCGAGTCCCACTTAAAAGGCGTACTCCAAACACCATAACCGACAAAGATCTTCTTAAGAAAGAGATCGACTGGATAAGGCATCACGGATACGCTTACGACAGAATTGAGCAGGAAGAAAGCGTGAAGTGTATCGCGGCCCCGATACTAGATGCGCACGGTATTGCGAAATATGCAATCAGCATTGCCGGACCGGCAGATAGAATGACCGACGAAGTAATCGAAAAGTACCGACCCGTTTTTTTGAAAACGGTCAAAAGACTCAACGAACTGTATTTGGATTTCGGTAATTAGCCAGAAGACCTTCAATTCTACTTTACCTCCTTTTCACACCTTCCTCAGAAACAGAAGGAAGCGATATTCAACAGCATTATCAGATACTGCAAGATAATCACACCCATTCGCTATTGATCGCTTCACATTCATTCAGATCCGTTCTGATTGACTTTGATCTTGGTACCAGAATTCTGGTATGGTCTGTATGTAATTACTACAATGTTGAATGGTGTTCTATAATATCGAACATATAATCTGAATTCTGGCTTTTATCAAGTTTCTTGTGGCTTACCGAAAAGGTAAGTATATAAAACTACGAAAGGGGAAGAGAGAATGAAGAAGTTGCTTGTTCTACTTGTTGTTTCGTGTCTGGTAGTCACTATGACCCTTGCCGCTACTACACTTGAGACTGTTATCCGCAGGGGGAAATTGATCGTTGCAACTGATATGACGGCTGTTCCCATGCAGTACAGAGACGCGTCGGGAAAGCCAACTGGATTTACCGTTGAACTGATGGAGCTCGCTGCGAGAGAAATGGGTGTGACGATTGAATGGCAGGACATGGCCTGGGAGAGTCTAATTCCTTCGCTTCTTTCAGGTAAGGTGGACATGATAGCTGCCAATATGTCGATGACCCTTACCAGAATGAAATCGATCCGTTTCTCCGATCCATTCTTCCTGACCGGGATAGTGGCCATTGCCAGGGCTAATTCACCGCTAGTAAGCTGGAAGGATCTAGCCGCACCGGCAGTAAAGATGGGAGCTACGATGGGATCGGTTCACGCCGACTTCATCGAACAGACATGGGGAAAGAAGGCTTCGCTTTACGACAACCTCGCCGAATGGATGACAGATCTGAAGCTTGGAAGAATAGACTCTGTTATGGATGATGAGATGATCTGTATTGAGCTCGTCAACAAGAATCCCGATCTCAAGATTCTTGAAGGCTATGTCAGGCCCGATACCTATGGTCTTGCCTTCAGGCAGGATCAGGACTCCGATTCTCTGGTAAACTGGTTTAACTGGTTCATCAAATGGCACAAACTAACCGGAGAATACGGCAAAATCTATGAGAAGTACGTCGGAAAAGAATGGGAACCTTCATTCATCATTGACTGAGCGCAAAACTGACTGTTAGAATTCGCGGGATGGGGTCGGTCTGATCGCCCCATCCTGTTTTAAGAGTCGAAAGGGGAATTGCTATGGAACCTGTTGTTCGTATTCGTGGTTTGCACAAGTCTTTCGGAAAGTTGCAGGTGTTAAAGAACATAGACCTTGACGTCTTTGAAAGCGATGTCCTTGTTCTCTGCGGACCAAGTGGAGCGGGCAAAAGTACGCTACTCAGATGTATAAATATGCTGGAGCATTTCCATGATGGTTCTATCGAGGTTCTGGGAAAGGGCATAAAGGAAAGTCATGGAAATCTTAGTTTTGTGAGGAAGAACTCGGGCATGGTCTTTCAGCACTTCAATCTCTTTCCTCACATTTCTGTGATTAATAACGTGGCCCTTGCACCGATTCACGTGAAGAAGACACCCAAAGAAAAGGCCTTTGAAAGGGCCAGGAAGCTTCTCGATCAGGTCGGTCTCACTGATAAGTATGACGCGTTTCCAGGGCAGCTATCCGGTGGCCAAAAGCAGCGTGTGGCAATTGCCAGAGCTCTCGCAATGGATCCGAAGCTTATGCTGTTTGATGAACCTACTTCGGCATTAGATCCGGAGATGATAAAGGAAGTCCTTGACGTTATGATAAATCTTGCCCGTGATGGAATGACAATGATAATAGTCAGCCACGAAATGGGTTTTGCAAGAGAGGTAGCAAACAAAATCGGATTCCTGGACGATGGGAAGATAATTGAACTGACACCGAAAGAAGAGTTCTTCACAAATCCCAGGAACGACCGGACCAAAGAGTTCCTGAGCAAGATACTCTAGGGTGATATCCATGCTGAATATGAGGATAGTATCGCTCTACTTGCCCGATTTCTTTGAAGCGCTGCTGGAAACTCTTAAAGTGGCTGCGTTGAGCGGAATCTTTGCTCTGATAATAGGGACTGTAGTTGGTGTCTTATCGACGTTCAAGTCGAAGTTTGCAATCATCCCCGTCGGTATCTATACGGGGTTCATAAGATCGACCCCTCTGCTCGTACAACTGTATTTTGTGCATTACGGACTTCCAATAACCGGTTTGATGCTGACCTCATTTCAAAGTGCTATTATCGCTTTTTCTCTGAACAGCGGGGCTTATATTTCTGAGATTGTGAGAGGCGGACTTTCTTCAATGGACAAAGGTCAGGCCGAAGCATCTAGAGCTCTTGGACTGTCCTGGGCACAGACAATGAGGCTCATAATTCTACCTCAGGTCTTCAAGAAGATTCTTTCGCCCCTGATAAGTCAGTTTTCTTACCTGATAAAGGACACGAGTCTGGCTGCCGTTCTGGTTATACCCGAGCTAACCTACACTGCCAGAAAGATAGCCGCGAGAACTTACATGCCTTTTGAGTCGTTTGGGGTACCGATGCTTATGTACTTCGGCATCTATCTTGTTCTTGCACTGCTGAGCCGTCTGGTAGACAGGAAGAAGAGGTCCTCTTCGGATATCAGGCGATGGTTCGGGTTCAGGAAGGTGATATGATGCAGGACATACCATTAACACAGCAGATTTCGCGACTGGGAGTGGCCTTTCTGAGCAATCTTGCCTTTCTGCCATTTGTTCTTGGAATCGGCATTCTTCTGGGGATCATAATTGCCTTCATAAGATTCCACAGAATACCCGTCATTTCACAGCTCCTAGCAGTTATGGTCGAAATAGTCAGGGGTTCTCCTTTCCTGATAATCGTTTATGCCGTGTATTTCGCTTTGCCGTATATCGGTATCGAGCTCGGTGCCTTTCAAACCGGTATAGTAGTACTATCCATAACCGCGACAGCATATCTCTCCGAGGTCTTCAGAAGCGGTCTGATGGCCATGGACAGAGGTCAATTTGAAGCGGCCGAAGCTCTTGGAATGAACTATTTTCAGAAGTCTTTTCTTATAGTCTTGCCTCAGATAGTCAAAACGACAATGCCCTCAATAGTGGGTCAGATAGTGATGACCATTAAAGATACCTCCATAGTATCGCTTGTCGGAATGGTGGAGATTGTAAGGACCTCACGACAGATCATGCAACTGACACTGAGTCCGTTTACGGCTTTCAGTATAGTGTCGGTCTTCTTCATACTCGTTTGTTATCCACTTATAGTAGTCTCGAAAAGACTCGAAGGGAGGCAATAAAATTATGAAATTTCAGCTGGAGTGCTCAAAGCTTGAGTTCTTCAGGCCAGACGCTTTTGGGTTCATAAATAATCTCAAAACCCAGTCATCCCGGTACCCGATGATAAACTTATCAATAGGAGCACCGAACAGGCCGACACCTGAATGGATACTGGAGTCAATGAAAGCGAACCTTGACAACCCCGCATATCACACTTACCCACCTCAGCATGGAGCGCCCGAGCTTTGTGATGCAATTGCTTTCTGGTATAGAAAGAGGTTCAAAGTAAAACTCGATCCAAGAGACAATGTTCTAGTTACGGTGGGAATAAAGGAAGCTATCTTCAACGCACTTCATTCCCTTATCAATGCTGGTGATACCGTGCTTGTTCCAGATCCCGGATATCCTACGTACTTTGAGGCAGTGCTCTTCACCGGTGGAAAACTCGTTACCTACAACAGCGATTCAGAACCCGCCGCAGTGCTGAATGAAATCGAATACAGGGCAAAGACCTATAATCCTAAGATAGTTGTTGTTAACTACCCGTCAAATCCTACGGGTAGAATAGCAGATGCAGATTTCTACAACTCGCTTTCAGAAATTGCCGCTCACTATGGTTTCATAGTTATGAGTGATCTTGCCTATTCCGAAATCGCTTTTGACGGGCTAAAGGTGAGCAGCTATCTCGAAGCGCGGCCGAATCTGGAACTGGGCTTCGAGTACTTCGCATTCTCGAAGACTTACAACATGGCCGGATGGAGAGTCGGGGCCATTGTAGGTGACAAAAGACTTGTAGATGCCGTAAAGCTCTACAAATCCAAGATAGACTCCAATGTCTTCTATCCCATCCAGCTTGCAGCAGCGACTGCCTTAAAAGAGACTCCTGCTTCGTTCTACCATGAATTGAGCGCAATGTATGAAAATAGACGTAATGCCCTTCTAGAAGGTCTTTCAAAGGCCGGTCTGAAGTTCTCGCCACCGCAGGGTGCGATGTACACATGGGTGGAGACTCCAATGGGTATGGATCCGTGGGTCTTCACCGAAAAGCTCTACAGAGAGTACGGAATTCTCGTCGTTCCAGGGACTGCCTATGGGTTGAACGGGATCAAAAGAGTCAGAATCGGACTGGTTCAGGAAGTTCCTCTGATGGAAGAGGCGGCACAAAGGCTTACAGGGGGTGGATTATTATGAGTAGGCTTCTAGAAGGCGTAGGTGTGGCACCGTTAACACCGATGACTGAAGACGGTTCTCGAGTCGAGTATAGCGCGATAGGAGATTATGTTGATTTCCTTGTAGAGAGGGGCATCGACGGCATGTTTGTCCTTGGCACGACGGGCGAAGGGACGTCGCTGGGCGTTGCCGAGAGGAAAGAGACTCTGGAAGCCTTCCTAAAGGCCAACAACGATAGGATGACCGTAATCTCTCACTGCGGTTCAGCCGTGTTTGAAGACATTATTGATCTGTTGAAGCATTCCAGGTACTCTGGAGCGCATGCGGCCGCGGTAGTCACCCCTTTCTTCTTCAATCACAGACAGGATGAGCTATTTGATTTCTATGACAGAATCGCATCCGAGATCGGAGATTACCCCTTGTACATCTACAACATACCGTCTTTGACAAAGAACTGGATCGGCGTAGATGTCTTGAAGAGACTACATGAAAGACATCCAAACATTGTGGGCGTGAAGGACAGCAGCGGGGATTTTGTGTATGCCCTTTCGATAATACAGGGGCTTCCTCAGACTTTTAACACGGTGGTTGGCTGTGACGCTACCTTCGCCTCCGTTCTAATAAATGGAGGGAAGGCCTGTGTATCCGGTCCGGGAGCGGTATTCCCCGAATTCTTCGTTAGGGTACGTAATGCGGTTAGAGATCACAATTATGAAGATGCTTTCAAGTTGCAGAAATCACTCACGAAGTTGACAATGGCTGTCGGAAATGGAGCTAATATTCCCTATATGAAGTCCATTCTCGAGAAGAGAGGACTGAAGATGGGTGGTGTCAGGATGCCTCTCAGAGTGCCTGCTATGGAAGAAATCGAAAGGCTTGACAGGGAGCTCGAAAGGGTAATGGCAGAAGTCGGAATCCAGTTCTGAGTTCGTTTCAGTTCTTCATGGGTAGAATCTCTTTTGAGCCGGGCTCCGCCCGGCTCTTTCGGCGTCAGTCTGAAACCCTTCAATAGCGAGCAAATGCGGTGTATCACCAGAGCACTTCTTCTGAACGAAGCAAAATCTCTGTTTCGAGGATTCCGAAGATGTGACAGGGAGAGACAGGAAGACCTAGAACTGAAAGTCTCTTTCTCTGAAGACCCTTGTGCAGGCGTCGACGACCTCCGTATCGTAAAGTCTGCCCCTGTTGGCTTGTATTTCTTCAAGAGCCTTATCTACGCCCAAAGCCGGTCTGTACGGCCTGTGACTCGACATGGCCTCCACAACGTCCGCTACGGCAAGGATCCTGGCCTCAAGTCTTATGTTTTCTCCGCAAAGCGCCTGTGGATATCCTGAGCAATCCAGCCTTTCGTGGTGCTGACGTATTATCTCTGCCACGGGCCAGGGCAATCTCGCATTGCGAAGTATCTCGTATCCGGCATCGGCATGTCTCTTTGTTAGTTCAAACTCGATCTCACTCAGCTTCCCGGGCTTTGCGAGTATTTCCGCTGGGACCAGTAGCTTTCCTATATCGTGAAGCAGGGCAGAAACTGCTATCGACTCGCGCAGTCCGTTGTTCAGAGAAAGCTCTTGGGCGATGGCGACGGCGAGCCTGCTCACATTCCGCTGATGTCCGGCCGTATAGGGGTCTCCCTTATCTACGAGATCGGAAACGACCCTGACAAGAGAATAGAAGGCCTCTTCAAGTTTTCGGGCCGAAGCTACTCTTTCAGTTATGTCTCTCGTCACACCCTGAAAGCCGATAGCTCTACCTTTTTCATCTCTTACAAGTCTCGCCGTCATTTCCACGGAGACTCTACCTCCATCCTTTCTTGAAAGCTCTGTCTCAAGAGAGAGGTACCGCCCGGAAGCCTCTTCTAAACGAACCGAATCGAAGAATGCAAGAATCTTCGAACGGTCTTCCGTATCGCACAGTTCGTGAAGACATTTATCCTGGAGCTCCTCGGGCGAGAATCCAAAGAGCTCTTTGCAAGACGGATTCATGTAAGCTATCTCGTAATCCATTTTGAGCAACCATATACAGTCTTTCGTATTCTCGGCAAGCAATCTGTAGAGTTTTTCGAGTCTCTGTCTCTCTTCAAGCTCTTCATGAAGCTCTCTGGTCCTCTCGAACACCAGAGCCTCAAGCCTTTCTCTCTCATTCTTTCGCATCTGATTTGCGCTCTTGATCTTTGCCATTGCTCTTATCTGAGCGATAAGTTCTGATTCATCAAACGGCTTTGAGAGGAAACCCTCTCCTCCAACATCCAGTGCCTTTATATGTGTGCTGCTATCTGTCTTCATGGCAGTTATAAAGACTACAGGGATGTGTTCGGTGTTTTCGTCTTTCTTCAATCGTCTGCAAACTTCGAACCCGTCCATTTCCGGCATGACGATGTCGAGCAGTATTACGTCCGGGTCCTCTGTAAGCGCGATATCTATGCCTGAAGGTCCGTTAGTCGCGGTGAAGGTCTTCGATTCAGGAAAGGCGTCGGAGACAATAGCTTGCAGCACTATAAGATTGTCCTGTCGGTCGTCGATAGCCAGTACCTTCAACTTATCAATCATCTCAGGACCTCCGTGACGATTTTTACGAAGAGTTCTGCGTCTACCGGTTTTGGAATGTAGTAGTCAAAACCGTAGTTCAGTAGCTCTTCTCTATCCCCTTTCATTGCCCGTGCGGTGAGAGCGACTACCGGTATGCTTTTCAGTGAATCATCGCTCCGAATTTCATCTATTACCTGGAAACCGTCCATTACCGGCAGAGAGATGTCTAGCAATATAAGAGAAGGCCTGTGGAGTCGAGCCATTTCGATACCCGTCTTTCCGTCAGTGGCTTCGACACTCTCGGCAATTCCCTTCAATAGAGCCTTCACAGTCTTGATGTTGTCCTCGTTATCCTCTATTATAAGGACCGTTGGTATCTCCGATCTGTCGTGTGTCCTTCTCTTATCTGGTCTCTTCTTTTCGGTTAGCATGTTTTTCACGGAAGCGAGGAGTTCCGTTTTGTCTAAGGCGCCCTTTTGAATGATCTGTGAGATGTTATTCCCTTTAAGGAATTTCAACTCGTCCTTGGTTATGTACTTGGCCGTCAGAATAAGAACGGGTAGTTTTGAGGATCTTTCCGTGCTACGAATTCTCTTGAGTACCTCAAATCCGTCTATCCCGGGCATCATGAGATCGAGTATTATGCCGTCAGGTAGTTTCCTATCCAGCTCTTCCATTGCTTCGATCCCATTTCTTGCAATACTCAGGTTGTATCCCTGAGCCGAAAGCAGTTCTTTGAGCTGGATTACTGCCGGCTCGCTGTCTTCTACCAGAAGCAGATGTACAGGTTTACTGGGAGCTTCGCTTGAGCTCTCTATCTGTTCGATCGTGGAGTCGGCTTCAGTAGGTTCATCGTCTGAAAGAGTTTCGAGCTGAACGCGCAAGGGCAATCGGACAGTGAAAGCCGAGCCCGAACCCGGAGAACTCCTCAGTGTTATATCTCCGCCGAGAAGTCCGGCATACTTCCGGGCAATGCTCAGGCCGAGGCCGGTTCCACCGTATTTTCTTCCGGTCGTCTCGTCACCCTGTCGGAATTCCTCGAAGATAGTTGATTGCTTCTCTTCCGAGATACCGATACCGGTATCGGAGACCGTTATCTCAACACTATCTTCACAAACGGCTGCAGATATGTCCACGCTCCCATGTTCGGTGAATTTCACGGCGTTACTCACCAGGTTCTGCAGTATATGTCTGCACTTGGCGATATCACTCTTCATCAAAGGAATATCTTCTCCGACAGAGCTTCTAAGGACAAGCCCCTTGTCTTCGGCCTGTGTCTTGAGCATGTCTACTATTTCCTCGACGAGAGTTTTCAAAGAGAAGTGCTCTATCTGTATCTCCTCACGTCCTGCCTCGATCCTCGACAGATCCAGAATGTCGTTTATGAGAGAGAGAAGATTCTTACCGTTACGCTCGATTACCTCCAGATAGCCGAACTCCTCTTCGGGAATCGCTCCCTGGAGCCTTCTGCTAAGCACTCCCGCAAGTGCTATCACCGAGTTCAGAGGTGTACGAAGCTCGTGGCTCATACTCGAAAGGAAGCTCCTCTTAAGTCTGTTCGCCTCGCTAAGCTGTTTCTTCTGCATCTCAAGTTCGATGTTCTGCTCGGTCAGCTCATCGGCCTGCAGACGCAGTTCGTTTGACTGGGCCTCCAGTTCTCTGTTGATGGTCTCCAGACGTCTGGAAAACTCGCTAACCTTTCCGTATGCTATTACTCCATTCATTCGTGCCGTTAACAGGTTCCAGATGTCCTGAATTAGTTCCAGAGAATTCGCTGTATAGCTTTTGAGAGAGGCGAGTGTGACCACGGCCGAGATATCTCCACTGTTCAGGACGGGGATAGTCACTATCTCCCTGGGTTTGAAATCACCGCTGGCGGTCGGGAAAGTGAAGTACGAATCAGCCGGGATCTCCCTTATGTGCTCTATCTTTCTTGAGGCAAGAGCGATCCCCAGTTCGCCTTCCCTGATCTCTGCCGAGAAGCTTTTTCTTACCGTATTCCCGATACCAATTGATTCGAAGTGCTTGAATTCCCCGTCATCCGGGTCAAACAGATAGACGGCTCCAATATGAGATTCCGTGAGTTTCATCAGCAATCCGAGCAGGTCTTTGCAAAAAGGCCGCAATTCCTCCTGTTTCAACAAAGTCTCTGCTACTTTCGAAGCGTCGTCTTTTCCCTTTATACGGGCCTGTATATCCCTGGCAAGCTCATTGAATGAGTCGGAAAGAAGACCGAATTCATTGTTTGCAGCGTAATCGCTGCGGATACTGAGATCGCCCTGACCGAACTTCTTCGTAACGGCGGTCAGCTCTTTTAGAGGCTCCATTATGCTCTTCATAAGGTATACAGAGATAATTGCCGTAACGAAGAGAATAGTACCCAGAAGTGTAATCAGTTGTAAGGAGATATCTTCACTGTTCTTCCGGGCATCGGCGTAAAATTCATCTGCCCTGTTTTCCGAGAAATCGCTTATCTTTTTAAGCAGCGCCAACGTCCCTTCTACATGAGCCCCACCAATACCTGTCGTTTTTGTGTAGTTCATGGCTTCCTGGATTCTTCCCTCCCGGAAGAGCCTTACGACCTGTTCTCTTATCGCCCTCCATTGGGCGAATGAACTGCGGGCGTTATCTATGTTTTCCTTTGGCCCGAGATGATGCGTGTAGAGGACATCGAACTGTCTGTAAACATCTGACTCGTAAGAATCTACCTTCTGAAGAATCTCCACAAGCTCGTGGGCAGCTACTTCACTGTCTATCAAGAAGATATTCTTCATCTCTCTGTGGATCTTGAGAATTCCGGCTTCAATTCCACCCAGAGCTCGCCGCGTGACGAGCGAGTTTACATACAGACCCTCCGTCTGCTTCCAGAGTCTGTTCGCATTGCTCCAGGACATTATCCCGAGAACAACCACGAGAGCGAGGATTACTCCCAGAGCTATTCTTAACTGTATGCCGATCTTCAAATCCTTCAATCTCATGGAATCACCTTCTCCCGCTCTTGCGAAAAATCGCCGTTATCGGCGTATAAGGTCGTATGCTTTCATCATTAATGACAAAGGCTCTCTCGGCTTCGCCGAGTATGAGTAAGCCTCCGGCCGAAAGAGAACGTCGAAGCCTGTCGATTATTGTCTTACGAACGGCCTCTCTGAAGTAGATCAGGACGTTGCTGCAGAAGACAATGTCAAAACTCCCGTATATGCTATCGGGAGGATATATAGAGTTGTCGTCCAGAAGATTGTGCAGGGAGAAGCAGACATGACTTTTGATACTGTCTGCGATCGTGTAAGACTCGCCCTCAAGCGAGAAGTATCTGTCTATGTGCTTCAACTTCACATTCTGAACAGTCGAACCGTCGAATGAACCTCTGCGAGCCATCTCTAGAATAGAACCGGAAACATCGGTGGCGAAGATCCTGTACGATATCCTTCCCTGCTGGACTTCGTCGAGTTCATTCAAAAGTATCGCCAGTGAGTAAGCTTCCTGGCCTGCGGCACAGCCGGCAGACCAGACTCTTATTCCGTCGTGCAAGGATTTTCGCGATGCAAGCTCCGGCAAAATGTGCTGCTCAAGAAGAGAAAAGACGACGGGATTGCGAAAGAACTCGCTGTAAGATACACTTAAGGAGTCGCTGATAAGTGATGTCTCAAGCTGGTTTCCTTTTATATACTCGAGATATTCGTCTGAAGACTTCAGAGAGAGACTCAGAAGCCTCTTTTCAATAGTTCTATGAAGAAAGTCTTCATCGTATACAGATATGTCTTTCCTGCAATTCCCACTGACCAGCGATATTATCTCTTCAAACACGCTTTCCATAAAGGGACCACCTATCATTCGAGCCAGAATAAAACCTGAGAAAGGAATTTGAAAACAGCAAATCCAGTGTCGTCTGGATATAGTGTTCCAATTATACACTCTGGCCAGGTGTTTTTTGGGTTACCGGTAAGGGTAAAGCGATGGTGTGATGCTTAATCAGATTCTCTTGGGAAGGCTTATAGTTACCGTCGTTCCAAGCATATAGCGTGATCTCACATCGATCGTTCCGTCTATCAGATTCAGGGCATGTTTTACGAGTGACAGACCAAGTCCAAGACCTGAGGAGCCGGACGTTTTCGCGTTGCTCGCCCTGTAGAATCTCTCAAAGATTCTGGGGAGTTCTTCGCTCTTTATACCTATCCCATTGTCTTTGACGGAGAGGAAGATTCTCTTCTCCGATTCCCTCGAACTTATCTGTATTTTGTCTCCCACACCGGAGTATTTCACGGCATTGGATAGAAGGTTGGAGATAATCCTGAAAAGGAGGAGTGAATCGACGCACGCGTAGATGTCCTGAGAGACTGAGAACTCTATCTGAATCTTCTTTCTCTTCCATTTAGATTCAAGGTCTCCGATCGCCTCTTCGACAAGCTCTCTAAGGTTCACAGTCTCTCTCTTAACTCTGTAGTTTTGCAACTCAAGATTTGAGAGTATTCCGAGCTCTTCAACAAGTCTTGCCAATCTGTTCGCCGATCTGGATATTCTCTCTATTGTCTGCGTCACATCATCTGGAATCTCATCTTGCTTCTCGATGAGCAACTGGATATAGCCGTTTATTACGGCAAGAGGTGTCGAGAACTCGTGTACGATGGAATTAACGAAGTCCATCTTTGCGTTTTCAAACAACCTCTCTCCCGTTATGTTCCTGAAGACTATATAGGGAGGTGTTACCAGTATGCGCAGATAAAGTGTTGTGTCGTCTTTCACATAGGTAGTATCAGTCTCAAATCTAACACCCGAGATGAAACAGTCTACTATCTTCGAAATGCCCTGTACATGCAATCCGTCGGGAAGAGCGACACTGTCTATCTCCCCGAGAATAGCCCTGGCAGCTCTATTGGCTTGGACTATGACGAGGCCCTCATCGATTTTCAGGATCCCTTCGCTGAGTTCGTCGAAGAGCCTTTCCGTCATTTGCTTTCTCCGGGCATGAACTTGTAACCCACTCCTCGTACAGTTCTTATAAACTTCTCACCGATTTTCTCCCTTAGCTTGCTAATGTGCACATCGACGGTCCTGAAATCTCCATAGAAGTCGATTCCCCAGACTTTGTCTAGAAGCTCTTCTCTGGTGAAGACCCTTCCGGGGTTTTCGGCGAGTATCTTCAGAAGCTCAAACTCTCTTCGAGTGAACTCCTCTGTCAGCCCGTTACGGGTCACCGTGTAAGCTCGAAGATTGACTAAGGCGTCGCCGATGGTTATCTGCTCTTCAAGTCTGCCCGAGACCTCTGTACGTCTCATGACAGCTTTGATCCTGGCAACCAGCGCGCGTGGGTTGAAGGGTTTGGTAACGTAGTCGTCGGCTCCCAGCTCCAGTCCAAGGATCATGTCGAGATCTGACTTTCGTGCGGTGAGAAAGATTATTGGAATGTTGGAGTAAGTAGAGCGTATTCTCTTTATCAGATCAAGACCACTGGCGTCCGGAAGCATTATATCCAGAAGAATGACATCCGGCTTCTCACTCTGGAGAGCCCGCCACAGTTCTTCAGCGCTGGTCGCGGTTCGAATTTCCATACTTTCGCTCTCACAAGCCGTTTTAACAATGTTCAGAATATCCGGGTCGTCGTCAATTATAAGGACTCTCAATTTCTCATTTCCTCCTTGAGGCTGCCACCCTTGACAATATAGTAGATCTCTTCGGCGATATTTGTTGCGTGGTCGCCGGCCCTTTCAAGAAATCTTGCGACCAGAAGAAGATCTATCAACTGGGCTATCGCGTTGGGATCTGTCATGTTGACCAGCTTGTCGCGTACTTCGTTCTTTATGTAAGAATAGTAATCATCGACTTTGCTGTCTTCGCTCCACACCATTTTAGCCGTCTCGATATCCTTGTCGTAGTAAGCCCTTATTATCTCTTCGAGCATGTTTTCAACGACTGCCGTCATTTTCTTTATGTGTATCAGCGGCTTTACCAGAGTCTGGTTCTCGTACTTAACCGCGACTTCTGCTATGTTCACGGCAAGATCGCCGATTCTCTCAAGGTCGGTGGCAAGTTTCATCATGGTAAGGACATATCTGAGATCCTCGGCCAATGGCTGGAACCTTCCTATGTAGTTCGATATTTCCAGATCCATTTTGCGCTGAAGATCGTCGATCACCTGATCTCCCTCTATAACAATCCTTGCCGAGTCACCGTCAAGTCTGTCAAGTGAATCGATCGCCTTCATAAGACTGGACCTTACGTTCTCTATCATGTCTGATAGCATTGACTTCAATTTGTTAAATCCCGCTTCCAGGTGGTGCTGCCTCTCAGGTGTCATAATAACCACTCCCGTTAACTAAATATACCCCTCAAATAGTCGCTAGTCCTGGGGTCTGACGGATTTGTCGTAATCTTCTCGGTTGTGTCAAACTCTACCAGTTCGCCAACGTAGAAGAACATAATGTAATCGGAGATCCTCAAAGCCTGCTGCAAGTTGTGGGTAACTATTATTATAGTATATTTTTCCGAGAGTTCTTCAATTAACATCTCTATCTTCTGGGTAGCGTTAGGGTCGAGAGCGCTAGTCGGTTCATCAAGGAGCAGGACCTCCGGTTCGACCGACAAGGCTCTGGCAATACAGAGTCTCTGTTGTTGACCTCCGGAAAGGTTCAGAGCGTTCTTTTTTAGTTCGTCTTTCACCTCGTCCCAGAGAGCGGCCTGTTTCAGAGATTTTTCCGTTATGTCTTTCAACATCTGGCGATTCCTAATCCCGTGTACTTTCGGTCCGTAAGTTACGTTTTCCTGGATTGTCTTGGGAAATGGATTCGGTTTCTGAAATACCATGCCTACCTGTTTTCTAAGGATCACGGGATCCATATTGAGTATCTCCTTACCGAGAAGCTTAACGGAACCACAGTGCTTATATGATGGAATCAGGTCGTTCATTCTATTCAATACTCTCAGGAAAGTCGATTTTCCGCAACCTGAAGGCCCGACTACAGCGGTTACCTTCTTTCCAGGAATAGCACAAGTAACGTTCTTAAGTGCGAACTTGCTTCCATAACTGACGCTCAGATTATCCACTACAAATACAGGATCCTGCATCTCATTACACCTCCAGTTTCTTCGTCTCTTTTCTTCTTCTCACTGCGACAAACATGAACAGTACCACGACAATGATCAACAGGACGGATATACTTCCTTCTAGCTTCGGAGTAACGTTATCTGGATATATCGCGGACAGTACGAATATGTGCGTTGGAAGAGCCATCGCCGGCTGGAATGGAGTCGACGGATTTCTCGTTATATAGAATGCGGCTCCGGTAAAGAGAATGGGAGCCGTTTCTCCAATTATTCTTCCTACAGCTATAATCACACCGGTCAGGATTCTCGAAAAGGAAGCCGGTATGATGATTTTGAAGGTTGTCTCTGCCTTGTTTGCACCGAGTGCTAAAGAGGCTTCTCTATAAGATTTCGGAACTGCCATCAGGCTTTCATGGGTATTGGAAATTATGTAAGGAAGCGACATTATACCGAGCGTCAGACCGCCTGCTATAACTGAAGTGCCGAATCCAAAAGTTATGGAGAAGAGTGAAAGGCCGAAGAGCCCGAAGACAACGGACGGTATTCCGGCAAGAACATTGTTCGCAGTCAAGACGAGTCTTTGCAGCCTGCTCTCTTTGCTGTACTCGCTCAGATAAACTGCGGAGAGGATTCCTACAGGTATCGAGAAGAGTAGTGCAATCCCCAGAAAGTAAGCTGTGCCTAATATCGCAGGCCATATACCGCCTTCGGTCATCGAATTACTCGGAAAGCTGGTTAAAAACTCCCAGTTGATGTTGTCCAGGCCATTGAATATGAGAAACCCGACAAGAACCATGATCAGCCCGGCCAGAGAGTAACATACTATCGCAAAAAGCACCTTTACTATTCTGTCTATAATCACTTTCTACCGCCCCTCTTCAATCTCATGGCGACGAGTGTGAATACAGTCGAAATAACGAGCAGCACGACTCCGATCATGAAAAGGGCAAAGTAGTGAGCGCTGCGGAGTTCCACTTCTCCCATCTCTCCCGCGATTGCCGACGTGAGGGGGCGTACCGGATCGAATATCGAAGTCGGAATCATCGTTGCCCCGCCCGCGACCATTAAGACCACCATTGTCTCACCGATCACTCTGTTTGTACCGAGTATTACGGCGTTCAGAATCCCGCTCCTTGCCTGTGGAAGAAGAACTCTGAAGATAGTGCTGGTATGATTTGCCCCCAGAGCTAGCGAAGCCTCCTTTTGATCTACAGGGACCGCCCTTATTGCGTCTTCCATGAGAGTGACGAAGTAAGGCATGGCCAGTATCGAAAGCATCAAAGAGGCGTTCACAATGTTTAGTCCCGTCCATACCTGCATTGGAAAGTAATCCATGAGCCATCTAGATACGTATTTCAGACCGAAACTCCCGAGAACAACTGATGGAATACCCGCCATAAGCTCAAAGACATACTTCAGTCCATCGTGGGTCTTTCTGCTGCTGAATTCTGAAAGGAATATGGCTGAGATAAAGCCCAGCGGGATAGCTATAATCAGTGTCAGGGCTGTTACGCTCAGAGTACCTGCCAGCAGAGCGAGGATGCCGAACTCGGCATCCTCGTAAGTCGGGTACCAGCGAGCGCTCAGAAAGAACTCTTTCAGCGATACTTCTCCAAAGACTCTGACCCCATCCGATACAAGGAAGAAGAATATTCCAAAGACGATCGCCGAAGTCAGCAGTGCTGCGAAAGAAACCAGTAATCTCGCAGACAGCTCAATTCTCTTTCTTCGCAACTCAATTCATCCTATCTCACTTTGTACCGTAAGCGTTTACGTAACCCACACCGATAACTGCTTCCTGTCCTTCAGGTGATAGTGCAAATCTCAGGAAGTCCGCCACTATACCGGAGGGATAGTTCTTCGTCGCGTCGACGAACATGAACAACGGTCTTGATATCGGGTAAGAGCCGCTATTGACGTTAGCTACGGTAGGTTCGATTCCGTCAACCGTAATCGCCTTGACTTCGTCTGTTATATAGCCCATACCGATGTAGCCTATCGCGTTTCTATTCTGCATGACCTGTTCAACTTCGGCTCTGGTGGAAGCGAGCTGTTGGACCTGTGGAGCCAGTTTTTCACCCTTCATGACGCTCTCGACAAAGTACTCGAAAGTTCCGGAAGCGTTGTCTCTGGAGAACGGGACTATCCTCGTTCTGGGAAGCGAAGAGTCTATCTGGTCCCAGGTTGTGACCTTTCCAGAATAGATGTCAAAGAGCTGCTGAACGGTTATGTTGTCGATTGCCAGAGACTTGTTGACGATTATAGCTATTCCATCGTAAGCGACAACATAGGGGATGAAATACCTGCCGTCCTTGTTCATCTGTTCAATTTCCGATGACTTCAACCATCTGCTTGAGTTCGCAATGTCTGCCTGGTTGTTAAAAAGAGCCTTGATACCAGTAGAAGACCCCGCGCCCTCTATAGATATCTCGACATTTGGATTCAGTGCCTTGTAAGCCTCAGCCCAGAGCTGTGCGACCGGATAAACTGTGTTCGAACCCTTGATTACAAGCGTAGAACCGAAGACGAAAACTGTAGATAAGATAACAAGCGAAATGAGTATTACGGTCTTTTTCATTCTTACACCTCCTGAAGTGTGTTCCACAGTACAGTTATACTCCGAAGGTGTTACTCGAGTTTTAGACGAGTTTGTTAGCTTTCATCCAGAGGCTCTGATGTTCACAACTGCCTTTTATAGACGATTACAGGATGTCCAAAAGCAAAGGTGTGTACTGGACGGGAAAGTATTTCCAGATGGTTAAACGATTAAATGGTTTATTAAAGGGAATCCCAGAGCTTGTAACCGTGTTTATTATGGCACTTTTAAGAGTGTTAACTGACGCAATCTGCTATGATTGAGGCTTAACATGAGCTAACGACGCCTCGGTAGGAAGAGGCTGTCGATAATCTCACCTTCCGGAGTCTTGGCATAGATAGAGATTTCATCCAGACTGTATTCGAACAAAACGTAATGATAGGCCTTAGCGTAAGCCTTCAGACCGATTCCCGGAGTTATGTCATATAAGGGGGCTCCGCCGCCCGCAGTTATTATGTATGTTACCCCGTTTCTCTGAATTCTCTGATAACCGTGGTCGTGTCCGTTGAGAACAATATCGACACCGTAGCTCTCGAAAAGCGGAACGAGGTTCTCTTTAACATACATATGGTCGCCATGAGAGCCAAAACTGAATGGCGGGTGGTGGAAGAAGACTATTGTGAAGGCAGGATCGAGCGTTTTTGCCTCCTCAAGCTGAGTGAGGAACCATGTGTATTGCTGAGAATACTTGTGAAAGTGTTCGTTAGTGTTGAGGCAGACAAAGAAGATGTCTCCGTACCAGAAGCTGTAGTACCTCTTGTTACCGGGAAAGGAGAAGAATCTCTGGTAGTTTTCGGCGTCTCCTTCATGATTGCCAATGGCGCTGTAGAAGACGCTACTTGAAAGACTTTGAATCGCCTCAAAGAACTCATTCCAGGCCTCCATCATGTCATCGCGCTGAACAATATCGCCTGTGCTTATTACAAGAGAGAGTTTTTCGTCAGCTATGGCTGAGGTTATGCTCTTATGAACTTGAAGATTGTTTCTGCTGTCGCCATAAGCTGCGAATTTGAAAGGCGTGTTTCTCGCAGGGGCAGTTGTGAGAACCCCACCTCCCCTATAGACGAGTTTGCCTCCCAGCATGCTCCTGACGCTGTACGCGTAGCTTGTCGAAGGACGCAGACCCGACACTCTGAATCTGTGAATGGTAACTTCTATTGGAGAGTATATGCCTTCGCTCGAGCCATCATAGACTATAAGAAAGGAATCGGAAGGTTCTTCGGTGAACCAGGTTATCGTGACGGCGTTTTCGCTCACATCATTCAGATAGACAGCGAAACAAAGACAGGTCATTACCAGAGTAGCTATCGTAAGTGTTCTCCGCATATTATCAACTCCTCAGGTGAATTCTAACCTGTCTTTGTGCCTTTTCGACAAATTCAATCGTAAGAATTGGTATATTTTGCCATTCGGATGAAGGCAATATCATCTATCAGCAATTCCGGAACAGCTTAATCCTTCTTCAGTCTGAATTTCGGGCCTTCAGTTACATGTTATAATTCTGAAACAGGAGGTGAAAGAATGGATATATACAGTAGTGAGAGCGCGATGCCAAATTGATTCTTATCGTCCGTTGAAACCCCCTTCTATTAGTTCATGCTTTCAGACATAATCTATGGGGGAGGAGATCAACGTGCGGGAGATATTCATATCTGAAGAAGGTAAACTCAAAGAACTAGAAGCACCGATCGATGGATGCTGGATAAATGTCACTGCACCCGATAGCGACGATATCGCTTTTTTGAACAGCATCGGCATCGATGAAGACTTCGTCTATGACTCTCTTGACCAGGAGGAGAGAGCCAGGTTTGAACAGGACGAAGAAGTAATATATGTAATAACTAAACTCCCATACTTTAACGAACAGGACAGAGACGTTCCATACAGGACCACTACTCTCGGTATCGCTATGAAACCTGGATACTTTATCACTGTGTGCAGTTTCAGAAACGCAATTATCGATGATATCGTTCAGGGACGCATCAGAGATATCTCTACAAAGAAGCGAAACAGGTTCTTGTTGAGAGTCTTTGACAGAGGAACCATCTATTATCTGAGATATCTGAAGGAGATCCGAAGACTCTCCAATGAAGTAGAATCGGAATTGCACAGGTCAACAAGGAATCAGGAGCTTGTGGCCATGCTCAATCTGGAGAAGTCTCTCGTTTTCTTCACGACGTCTTTGAGATCAAACGAGCTTATGTACGAAAAGCTGAAGAGAGCGAATGTCCTCACTCTTTATGAAGAGGACGAAGAGCTATTTGCCGACATCTCTATCGAGAATAGGCAGGCTATTGAGATGGCAAACATCTATAGCGATATACTCAGTGGGATGATGGACGCCTTCGCTTCGGTTATCTCGAACAATCTTAATGTGGTCATGAAGATTCTGACAATCGTTACGCTCACTCTCCAGATTCCCACTCTTGTGGCTTCTATATACGGCATGAATGTCGAGCTTCCATTTATGCACAGTCAGAGTGTCTTCTACTGGTCGATGGGGCTTTCGGGACTGGCAGCTATTGTTGTCGGGTTCATACTCTTCAAGATCAGGTGGTTCAAGTAGAACGAAGCGACTTTAGCAGAGTGACCTGCACGATAGATGAAGCAAGCAGGACGGGCGGTATCGCTTTTACAGGGATCAAAAGGCCAACAAATGCATAGAAGAGGGCTATACAGACTGAGACAAAGAACGTAGCCCTCTTCTTTTTTCCGGTGAGTACAAAGATCTTGTCGTAGTAGTGATCTCTGTCCCCTTTGAACGGGGATTTGCCCGCCAGCGATCTTCTTATGAATCCTATGAAGAGGTCGAGTATAACTGGCCATGACAAAGCCACGACTCTGACAAAGTTTTGGCTGTCCCAGCTCTGTATGAGAAGTAATCCAATGAAGGTACCGGCGAGATAGGAGCCCTGATCTCCCATAAAGATCTTTGCCGGCGGGTAGTTCAGCACAAGGTATCCCGCAAAAGCTCCGGCAAACACCAGTGAAAACGAAGGAACAAAGCCCGCGAGAGAAGCAAATACGGCAAAGACTATCGCATTTCCGGCACATATTCCGTCGAGTCCGTCAACCATATTGTAAGCGTTGACCGCTGCTCCGAAAATGAAGGCAAGAATAGCCGAGTCTATGAATGAGTATCCGTAGATAATATAGGCTATCGCGAAGCCTCCGAGCAACTCGATCGCGAGGCGTATTCTGGGTGTTAAACCGCGAACATCGTCAACAAACCCTACCGCCCACATTATGACGAAAGGCAAGAAGAAGTGGGGATAGTTCAAAAACCACGGAAAGACACTCAGAAGAATGGCCGTTCCTCCCAGATAAGGGACCGGTTTTTCATGAGGCTTCAGTACTCCTCCGGGCTTATCGACGAAACCGAATCTTACTCCAATAACGCGGAACAGCAAGTTCATGGGCAGCGAAATGCAGAAAGCTATCAGTACTTCCTCCATCAACCGGACCTCTCGACGGCTCTGGTTATCGTCTCGGCCACGTATTCTTGCTCTTCTTGGGAGAGGTTGCTGAAAAAGGGTATTGCAACTGTCTGTCGCGAGACTCTTTCGGTGACTGGCAACATTCCTTCCTTATAGCCATACTGCTTGATGTAGAAAGGCTGGAGATGAACCGGCCTGAAGTAGTCGCGGCACTGTACGCCGTTATCGCGCAGATAATCCATGAACCCATCTCTGTCTATCGAATCTTCCAGTCTTATAACGTATACAAACCAGCCCAGTGAAGTCACGTAGTCTGCGATAGCCGGGACGGTAACTCCGTCTATTCTTGACAGGAGCTCACTGTAGCGTTTTGCTGCGGAATCACGCTTTGACAGGATTTCGTCTATTCTTCTCATCTGTTCAAGTCCCATAGCAGACGAGAGTTCGTCCAGACGGTAATTGTAACCCAGCCTTACGTGTTCCAACCAGTTCTCGGATATTCCCCTTCCCTGATTTCTCATGCTCCGGCACATCTGGGCTATTGAAGCGTCGTTCGTAACTATAACGCCTCCTTCGCCCGTAGTAATCTGCTTGTTCGGATAAAAGGCAAAGGCTCCCGCCAGGCCAAAACTACCGGCCTTTCTGTCTTTATAGACTGTGCCGAGGGCTTCACAAGAGTCTTCAATCACGGGTAGTCCGTTTCTTTCGCATATTCTCTCTATCTCGTCCCAGTCCATGGGATGACCAAAGATATCTACGCCCATAAACAGGTCGGGCTGAAAAGGAGGCAGGTTCATGCAGTCGGTCTCAAGCCCTTTCTTTGCATACCTTTCCAGAGCCTCTTCCAGGGTCTGTGGAGATATGTTCAGAGAACTCTCTTCTATATCGGCAAAGACCGGAATGGCGCCTTCGTATATCGCCACGTTAGCCGACGAGACAAATGTGAAAGAGCTTGTCAACATAGTCTGACCTTGTTCCAAGCCCAGAGACCTAACTATAAGATGTAATGCGCTGGTCCCACTATTGACGGCTACCGCGTGTTTCAGGCCGACATAATCGGCAATCGTTTCTTCGAACTCATTGACTTTCGGACCGATCGACAGAATTCCAGATTTCATAATATCGATAACAGCCTCTATCTCCTGACCGGTAATATCCGGTCTCGAAAGCGGAACAAACAATCACTTCACCTCCCCGGATGACTTTGCAAAGAAAGAGAGCAAGAGCCCCAGCATGAATGACCAAAGGGCGGCGAGTCCTATTTGATAGTCTTTGGGCAACATAAAAGTCACCGTATGAGCGGGAATCCAGAACCAGAAAAGCGAGATGAAGGCTCTGTCAAGACTCTTCCAGTTTCTCTCTCCGAAAACCAGATTGTCGAGTAGTCTGTGGAAGACCACAAGAAAGAATCCGAACTGAAGATTCATCGAGACCGAACGGCTGAGCGAATTCAGAAAAGTATTTTCGAAGAAGATTTGAGGGAGGACTCTGTTCAGTACAAGGGCCGCAAGGAAACCTTCAAATCCGACGAAAGCGACTTTTATAAATATGGCCAGAACGGCCCAGGTAATAGCTTTCGAAAAGACAATCCTGAACGTATACTCAGTCTTTGACCTTGCGAGTCTTGAACTGACATAATCGCCGAGAGTCCCGAGAATTGCAAACTGGATCATGGCCGAGATGAACGGATAGCTTCTGACGAATTCAACGTAACGATTCAAGCCACATCTCCTCCAGTTCCCACCCTGGCAGTCCCGTCGGGCACATTCTCCATTATCAGTTCGTTAAGGGCCTCAAAGTCCGAGTGTCTGATAGCATTATCAAGCTTGAGAGCGATCGCGCCTAGCTCCTCCTTGCTCAAAGCCTTTGCCGCCTTGAGTCTGAATATCTTTGGGTGCTTTGTGGCCATGAACTCCTCATCTGAGAGGACGAGTTCTTCAAACAGCTTCTCACCCGGTCTTACACCGGTGTACTTGATCTCTATCTCCTGCTGCGGGACATAACCTGCAAGAGTTATCATCTCTCTTGCCAGCTTAGATATCTTTACCGGCTCTCCCATATCTAGAACGAAGACATCGCCTCTTCCAGCGTATGCGCCGGCCTGTAAGACGAGCGAAACCGCTTCGGGAATAGTCATGAAATACCGCGTCATCCTCGGATCGGTTACCGTTACCGGACCGCCCGATTGTATCTGCCTTTTGAATAGCGGTATAACACTACCCCGACTACCGAGAACATTACCGAACCTTACGATTCCAAAACGAGTCGGGCCATCGGCCGCGATCGATCTCACGAACTCCTCAGCGAGTCTCTTGGAGACTCCCATTATCGATGAAGGCTTTACGGCTTTGTCGGTCGAGATCATTATGAAGGTCTCCACTGAATACTTGCTGGCAGCTAAAGCCATATTTAGCGTCCCGAGAGAATTGACCCTGAAGGCCTCGGTAGGGTTACACTCCATCAATGGGACATGTTTATGTGCGGCAGCATGAAAGATAGCCTGAGGTCTGTGGTGTTCGATAATATGTTCGATTCTCTCGTGATCATTGACATCGCAGATTAGCTGGCAGACAGTCAACTCAGGAAAGAGGCCGGATACTTCCTGAAAGATATCGTAAATGCTGTTCTCTCCCTTTCCCAGAAGGAGCAGTTTTTCGGGTTTCAGGGGAGCTATCTGCCTGCACAGTTCACTTCCGATACTTCCACCAGCACCGGTAATAAGAACGGTTCTACCGATTATGTAGTCTTTCAGAGAGTCAAGGTCCACCGAAACGCTCTCTCGTCCAAGAAGGTCTTCTATGTCTATTTCTCTCAGGTAGCCGAGTTTGGCCTTACCGTCGATAATCTCTGTCAGGCTTGGAAGTGTCTGAGCCTTTACCCTTTTGATGTCTATACTCGAGAAAATCCTTCTCAAAGCCGTCGCATCGGCCGAAGGGATTGCAATGATGACTCTGTTTATGCTCAACCTGTCAACGACTTCCATTATCTGAGCCGTCGTTCCAAGAACGGGTATGCCTCTGATTCTCTTCTTCTGCTTTCTTGCGGAATCGTCGATAAAGCCTATTACGGCTCCGTGATCGGAGTGTCTCAAGAGCTCTTCTGCCAGCGAAGTCCCGGCGTCGCCGGCGCCGACGATCAAAATCCTGTCTTTAGACGCTCCGGTAGGATGAAGCCTGTTCAGATAGCTCAACCAGATGATCCTCGACCATATCAAGAGAAAGACCGAAACAATAGCAGCCATCGCCGAAACGGTGAAGGGAACGGTGAGAAACCTTATGTGTAATAAGATGAATAATCGACCAATCCCAAAACCCACAGCGAAGCCTATAGCGACTCCGCGGAGCAGTATCCAGTAGTCATTGAAATAACTGTAGCTCCAGGCGATCCTGTAAGCACCGTTCAAAACCAGTGAAAGAACAACGAACAAGCTGAAAAAGATACCGTTGAAGAAAAACTCCGGTTCGTTTAGAGTGAAGATACCGAATCGGAAGTACATTCCCATTACATAAGATAAATACACTAAAAAGAAATCAAAAAGAACGAGGGCGAGATTTCTCTTAAACCCCGATAGCTCTCTCAAATTGAGCAAAACACTCACCTCGAAGAGATTTTAGCACATTTGCCAGCCGAGTACCTCTACAAAGCTTATGAAAGGCGTATAACCTCCGGGAAGTGAGCCCCATCCTTTTTGACTATCTATCATACAGCCAGCAGGCAACGCTGTGGTCTTCACTGAGGGCGCGGCTAACGGGCTTCTGCTTGTCGCATATTTCGAGTCTATACGGACATCTTGGATGAAAAGGACACCCGGGAGGGGGATTTATAGGGCTTGGTGGTTCTCCCTCAAGGCGAACGTCCTGGAGTTTTCGATTCTCCGGACTCCAGTTTGGAATAGAAGCCATCAAAGCCTTGGTATAGGGATGCGACGGGTTATCGAAGAGCTCAGTAGCACTTGAGGCTTCGACAACGTTTCCCAGATACATAACCAGTATTCTGTCGCTCATGTGATGAACGACATCGAGATTATGAGATATGAAGATGTAGGAGATATGATTCTCCTCCCGCAGCTCCTGCAACAGATTTATTATCTGGCTCTGAACGGACACGTCCAGGGCCGAAGTGGGCTCGTCGCAGATTATGAGGCGCGGATTGACAGAGATAGACCGCGCTATAGCTATTCTCTGTCTCTGGCCTCCGGAGAACTCATGCGGGTATCTCTGCGCGTATTCCGGATAGAGACCGACTTTCATCAGCAACTCACTGACATACCCATCCATTTCACTTGACGGTACGAGATTATGGGCCTCGATAGGTTCGCGTATTATATCGCGCACGGTCATTCTCGGGTCCAGGGAATCGAAGGGATTCTGGAATATCATCTGCACGTCACGTCTGAATAGCGGTCTAACACTTCTATGAAGACCCTTGGATATGTCGTGTTCCCTACCGCTTTCGTCGAAATAGGAGATGTTCCCGGCGGTAGGTTCGTAGATCTTCACAATAGTCCTGCCGAGAGTGCTCTTTCCGCAGCCGGACTCGCCGACGACGCCGATCGTCTCTCCTTTGCTGATTCCGAAATTGACGTCCTCCATGGCCTTGACGTGACCGACTACTTGAAGAAAGACGCCGGCCTTTATCGGAAAGTATTTCTTGAGTCTTTCTATCTGGAGTATCTTCATAACCTTTGATCCTCCCCGTATAGCCAGCACGCGGCAGCATGTGTTTCACTTATGGACATCTCGGGCGGGTCCTGTTCCCTGCAAAGCTCCATGGCGTGAGGGCACCTCGGGTTGAAGCGACAACCTTTTGGAAACTCGTGTGCCCTTGGCACATAACCCTCGACGTAAGGAAGCTTCTTCCCCTTGTACTCCCTTTTGACCCTGGAGTTAAGGAGCCCCCTTGTGTACGGATGCATAGGTGAATTGTATAGATCGCTGACCAAAGCCTTCTCAACGATCTTTCCGGCATACATGACGTGGACTCTGTCTGAAAGCTCTGCCACAACACCGAGATCGTGAGTTATGAAGATAATTGAACTGTCAAACTCTTTCTGTAGATCCCTCATGATATTCAGAACCTGAGCCTGTATGGTCACGTCGAGCGCGGTAGTCGGCTCGTCGGCGATTATAATCTCGGGATTGGTTATCAGAGCCATTGCTATCATTATTCTCTGAAGCATTCCGCCGCTCATCTCATGGGGATACTCTCTGTATCTCTTCTCCGGTTCGGGGATATTGACCTTTCTCAGGACCGATATTATCTCCTCTCTGGTCTTTTGATCGTCCCACTCCATATGGGCCTTCGCGACTTCCGTGAGCTGATAGCCTATCGTGAAGAGAGGATCGAAAGTTGACATCGGCTCCTGGAAGATCATACTGATCTCTTTTCCCCTTATGTTTCTGTACTCCTTGTTTGACATTCCAACAAGATTCCTGTCTCTATAGAGGATCTGACCCTCTACCAGAGCCGGCGGCACTTTCACAAGTCCCATAACGGTCTGGACAGTAACGCTCTTACCACAGCCGGACTCGCCGACAAGCGCGAGGATTTCGCCTTTCATCATCTCAAAGCTGATACCATCAACCGCCTTAACTACTCCGTCTGGTGTTCTGAAGTAAGTCTTGAGATCTCTGACATCTAGAATTTTGCTCATACCTTTTCCACCGCCCTGTAAGGATCTACGGCATCTCTAAGAGCGTCTCCCACAAAGTTGAAGGAGAGGACGGCGAGGATAATGAAGATGCCGGGGATCATCAGCCATGGATGAGACTCGAGTTCCGAAAGAGACTGAGCCTGTTTTAGCAGCAGCCCCCAGCTGGTCATCGGTTCCTTTATTCCGAGCCCCAGAAAGCTTAGCGCGCTCTCTCCAAGAATCATTCCGGGAATTGAAAGCGTCGAGACGACTATCAGATAGCTTATGGTGTTCGGCACAAGGTGACGCGTGATAATTTTCATGTTGGAGACACCCGACACCTTCGCAGCCAGGACGAACTCCTTCTCTCTGAGACTGAGCACCATTCCCCTCACGACCCTTGCGACTCCCATCCAGCCTATAAGCGAGAGGACGGTCACTATCCCAAAGTAAACCCACGTGCTTGGCCAGTTAGGGGGTAGAATGGTGGCCAGCGCAAGCCAGAGAGGAATCCTCGGGAAGGACCTCAGAAGTTCTATAAGTCGCTGAATCAAAACATCGGTCATCCCTCCATAGAAGCCGGAGAGTGATCCGACGATCGCTCCGATGAAGACACTTATGAAAGTCCCGATGAGACCTACGCTCATCGAAACTTTGCCTCCGATCAGCACTCTCGAGAAGAGATCTCTGCCGAATCGATCGGCGCCAAACAGCAGGATCATTGCCCTGTCTGTCGATGCTTCTACACCGAAGAGATGAAGATCTGTCTTGAAGATTCCCCAGAATTTGTACTCCTCACCCCTTACAAAGAGCTTTATCGGTATTATTTCGCTTCGGTCTTCAGTAAACTCCAGACGATACGTTACCGGATTTCGAGTTCTGGTAATGGGATATATAAACGGACCTCTCCATTTTCCTTCATCATCGAAGAACCTGATCTTTGATGGGGCAGCGTACACGAAGTTTCTGTGGGATGTCATGTAATTATAAGGAGCGATAAAGTCCGAGAAGATCACAATAAAATATATCACTCCTAGCATTATAAGGCCCAGCACCCCGAGTTTGTGTTTGAAGAAGTTCCTTATTATTCTCTTCCTGGTTCCTTCCATGGTGCTCACCTCAGCTCATCCTGATGCGGGGATCGAGAACGGCGAGAGCAATATCGGCCAGCAGGTTCCCGATCTGGGTAATGAAGGCGATAAACATTAGAAAGGTCATTACCAGATACTGGTCATGATTGAGCAGCGCATTATAGAAGAATGGACCCATAGTTGGTAAGTTGAGCACTATGGCCGTTATTATCGTTCCGCTGAATACGTTCGGCAGTTCCGTCCCTGCGATACTTACCATTGGATTGAGAGCGTTCTTTATTGCATGCTTTCTTACAGTCTTTTCATCGAGTCCGTGAGCTCTCAGTGATGTTATATATGGTGAGGAGACTACATCGAGCATATTTCCCCTCATGACTCTCATAAGACCTGCGAGGCCGCTCATACCGACAACAATCAGAGGCATCCAGAGATGACTCAATAAGTCCAGCAGCTTTGCGAGGCTGAAAGGGGCGCCGACAAACTGAGGAGAAAAAAGTCCGCCAATCGACGTAGCGCCCATTTGTAGCATTAAGTACATCAGCATCAGAGCCATGAAGAAGTCCGGTATAGACAACCCTATAAACCCGATTACCGTGAGCGTATAGTCGCCGAAAGAGTAAGGGTGCAGCGCCGAGTAAATTCCCATGGGAACTGCAAGTAGCCACTGGAAGACTATGGCACCCAGTGCAATGAAGATAGTCCAGCCCATGCGTTCCCAGATTAGCTCGCCGACAGGCCGCTGAAAGGCAAAGGAGTAGCCGAAATCTCCCCTGGTCACTATTCCCTTCACCCAGTTCAGATATCTTATATAGCCGGGATCGTCGAGCCCGAGATTCTTCTTCAAGAGCTCTATCTGAGCCGGAGATATTCTTGGATTGTCCAGATACTGGCTGACGAAATCTCCCGGTTGTAGCTCGGTTATCAAGAAGCAGATAATCGAGATCAGAACCATCATGGGAATCATGATAAGCAATCGTCTCACTATGAACGACCACATCTTATTCCTCCAGAAAGAAAGCGCGGGAGGTCTTTCTACCTCCCGCAAAGTCTATTAGCTAATTCTTGAAAACAGTCCAGGATGCGTAAGAGAGAAGTCCTTCGGCATTCTGCTCGACGTTACCCAGAGATTTGTTTGCCGCAGAAAGGTTCATTCCCTTGCAAACAAAGATTACCGGGAGGTACTCGGCATAGATCTCCTGCCATTCATCGTAGAAGGTCTTTCTGACTGTAGGATCCATTGCTATTTGACCCTTTTCGAAGAGATCATAGACTCTCTTTTCCCAGTCAAGCATATTCTCGAAGATAGGAGCGTTGGTTTCGGGATTTCTCGTTGTTCTGTGCCAGTAGTAGAGCTGTGTACCGGGCTGCCATATAGCCTTTCTCAACTGTGGATCAGGTTGATTTCCGAATGCTCTGATACCGGCCTCGAAGTTTCCGGCTCCGAACATCTGTCCCACGAGAGAGCTGTCAAGTATCTGCAGATTTGCCTTTACTCCAATTTTTTCAAGATCCTGAGAGAAGATATAGGCTACATCCTGATACTCCTGGGGCGCACTCTGAACGGTTATGACGAATTCGAACTTGCTGCCGTCCGGATACTGCCTGAAGCCGTCTCTATTCAGATCTTTCAGATTGAGCTTGTCAAGGATTTCGGCTGCCTTCGCCAGATCGAATGGTCTTCGGATCTCTTCAATCTTGGGATTGTAGAAGGCCTTATTTGCAGGCAGTACGGGAACTCCGCCCAGAACTGCAAGGCCATTGTAAACTTCGTCGATGACTCTCTCTCTATCGACTGCGAATTCCATAGCCTGGCGGAACTCGGTCGTCTTGAAAAGTTCCTTCAGCTTCGGATTATCGGTATCGAAGTTGAACGCGATGTGTATGGGACTCGGGGTGGGCTGGGTAGGTTCGGCCAGGAATACCCTGAATGGGCCGCCGGCCAATTCCCGCTCTTTCAAGGTCGGGAAATCTCTCGCCGATACTGCAGTGTAGTCGATCTCGCCCGCCATGAACTTTGCCAGTCTTACCTGAGCGTCGCTGACAACTAGATACTCTAGCTTATCTACATAAGGAAGAGCGTTACCGTACACATCGACTTTCCAGTAGTTTGGATTCTTTGTCATAACGACCTTCTGATCGGTTATGTATTCGGTGATCATGAAGGGGCCATTTGCGGGAATCTCTGCAGGGAGAGTGTTCGTAAGCCAGACATCATTGACGGAATCCAGCTTTTCCTTGTCTATCTTGCTCTCCAGAGCGTGCGCAGGATAGATATAAGCGTGTGATAGAACGGTGAAGAAAGCGGCGTATGGAGCCGGTAAGGTCGCCTTCACCGTGCGCTCGTCGATCTTCTCCCAGATGACCAGCTCTCCTTCGATTGTGAAACGCGCAATGGAGTTGCCTCTGGCGACCGGGTTCATCACGAAGTAATTGAAAGTGAAGAGAACGTCGTCCGCAGACACGGGGGTTCCGTCCGACCATTTGACATCCCTTAGATGGAAGATTACCTCTTTGTTGTTCTCTGAGACTTCCCAGGACTCTGCTAGTGCGGGTCTTATGGCGTTAGTTACCGGATGCGGCTCGACCAGACCGACAAGCATCTGGCCCGCTACCGAATAAGCGTTCGAATCTAGAGTCCCGTAGAAGTTGAACGACTGTGGAGCTCCGCTAAGTGCCAGATAGAGGGTACCTCCCATTTTCGGATTGCTGTTTGGAGTCAGCATTTCGTCTTCCACAAACGGTGCCGCCAGAACCATTACGGCACAAAATACTGTGAGAATCACTAAAAAGATACGTCTCACGCTAAAACCTCCTTTTTGTATTAACTCTCCCGCCAGGGAGATCATGGCAAAGCCAACTTTCCCAGAACAACTCTTCCTTTCGCACCGGTCACCGAAGGGACATTCGCCCCGACACCGTTCAGAAATTCCTGACCGAGAACGGCCATTCCCATAGCCTCTTTCGCCTGAAGGAATACTCGATCGGGTATCACTACTTCAAATCCGCTTAGGAGCCTTAAATCCTCAACCAAAACGGGGTTTAAAGCTCCACCTCCAGTAACTACAATGCGCTTCCCCAAAGACAAATAAGAGTTGATACTCTCCACCAGCTGATGAACAGTGAATCTTACGAGTGTCCTGACGAGGTCTTCCGGCTTACCATATTCGATTCCGTCTAGAAAGGCTTCATTGTAGATTTCTCTTCCAGTCGATTTTGGTGGCTTTCTCAAAAAATAAGATCTATCCCTCTCTATAAGCTTTTCCAGAAGTCTCTCATCGACCTTTCCACGTGACGCAATCAGACCGTTCCGATCGAAGTCGATATCGAAGAAACGCTTCACCGTCAAATCTATAAGGCAATTGGCAGGACCGCTGTCGAAAGCTACTACTCTTTCGAAATCTTCGGATACATAAGTAACGTTTGCGATACCGCCCAGATTAACCGCATAGGTACCCTCATCGAAGTAAATCCAGTCAAAGTAGGGTATTATGGGAGCGCCTTCGCCGCCCGCGACCATGTCCTTCTTTCTGAAATCAAAGACGACTGGCAGTCCGGTTTCGTATGACACGATGTCCGCCTCTCCGATCTGAAGAGTCGCCCCTATCGATGGATCATGATAGACCGTCTGGCCGTGATAAGCGATTATGTCCACACTTTCGTCAGTCGAATTCAGAAAGTGTTTTATGTACTCCGCATGTTTTCTTCCTATGGAGAAGTTCATCGAATTCACCCGGTCGACGCTCGAATTAACCGGATTATAGGTTCTTATGACCTCATCCTGGAAGCGTTTATCAAAGCTTGCGGAGGAATGCTTGAGCAATTCAACTCTCATAGCCTTACCGGTTCCGATACACCTGGTAAGCGCTATTTCGAGACCATCTGCGGAAGTGCCGCTTATAACGCCGAGAATGTTTCTGGTATCGCTGGATAGAATTCCATAAAAATCATTCCAGAAACTCATCCAAGACCTCCGAAAACTAGATTATGCAGCTTTTGTCTTATAATCTGCATCTGAGGTATCGTGTCTCTTCTGCTTATGTTGGTCCTGTTAGTCAGAAATATCACATAAAGCCCGCTCTGAGGATCTACCCAGATAGACGTGCCGGTGAATCCTGTGTGACCATAGGCATCCTCTCCGAGAATGTCTCCGGCACTTGAACCTTTAGAGGGGGACATCCAGCCAAGATGGCGGCTGCTATCTCCCAGCACGACCGTCTCACTCACAAAGCTTTCGAAAACTCTGGACGGAATCAATCTCGCATACATTAGACCGTTCACAAACTTGAAAAGATCAGTCGCCGTAGAAAACAGCCCGGCGTTACCGCTCACTCCGCCCAGATAGTAGGCTAGCTCGTCGTCAGGCAGCCCTTTGAGCGTCTTGCCTTCTCTTTCGCTGGTAGGAGCAATCACCCGTTCTTCATCGGGAAGAAAGGTAGAGTCTTGCATCCCCAGAGGGGCGAAGATTTCGTCGGAACAGAAACGATCGAACTTTTGAGACGTTACCTTCTCGACTACGGCCATAAGAGTTATGAAGTTCAAACACGAGTACTCGATCTTCTCCATAGTTTTGGCAACGGGATCAAGACTGATAATCGACCTGAGAAGCTCTTCTCCTTTCAAATCTCGCCAGGCCTCGGAGTATGGTTGCATACCCGAGGTATGCGTCAGCAGATGATAAATGGAAATATCCTTTTTCTTATCGGAGACTTCGAAGAAATCACCGAGCGTGTTCCAGAGCGAGAGTTCTCCTCCGGAGACCAGAAGCATGACGGCAGTAGTCGTAGCAACGACCTTTGTCATACTTGCAAGATCGTACATAGTGTCAAGTCTAGTCGGCGTGTTGTCGTTGATGGCCACAGTCCCATATGCCTTTGAATATAGAATCTGGTCATCCCTCCCGACAACGAGTGTGCCGCCCGGATAGATTCCCCGTTCTATTCCTGCCAAAACCACTCTGTCTATCTTGTCCCATATCATCGTATTAATCGGCGGAGACCCCCTGCTTTAGCTGTGGGGAGGAAACCGCCTGCCTCCTTTCACATAGTAAGGATGTTGTTTTACTTAACAACTTTAGTTTCTTATAGCTTGCTGAAGCATGCACTTTCGTTCCGTCGAGCTTTCTGATGTCAAAGTATCCGCTATTCCGTCTTCCAAATATGAAGCATGGTTCTCCCTGATATTCTACTTCGTCAAACACTTCCTTGTTCTCAGTTGAGGCCGATACTCCTATTGTCTTGCTTCCGGCATCTACACCGAGAATTACATCTTGTTTGTATCCAGAGGAACCGTACAACAGTTGAATAGTAAAGGGTGTTCTTTTTACTACTTTAGCCTTCTGTTCTTTCAATAGTCTTCGTGCTTTCTGTGGTTTACACGGCATCAGTGGTTTTCCGTGCCTGTTAAGAACATAGACTAGCATATAGTCCACCTCCTTACGGAGTAATCTTCCCATCGCCA
>Ga0334884_1001308_pt1 | contig 37836 bp, 34 predicted proteins | sample GraSluR1_MG_7_FD_207215 | JGI IMG/M metagenome (GOLD analysis project Ga0334884, IMG submission 207215) | Sludge microbial communities from methane-producing bioreactor in Wageningen University, Netherlands - Granular Sludge_12_05 R1 | ecosystem: Engineered > Bioreactor > Anaerobic >... | reverse complement strand
TTAAAAACCAGAATAACTTTACCAAGTTATTTCCGGTTTTTAACACTACTTTTACATCATCATCAGTTCTTTTAACGATTTCAATTAAGAATACAAAAAAGTGGTCTAAGGAATGGGGAGTAGTTTACTATACCTGACAATAAAGTAAGAGCAGATGTTTTAAAAGGTTTGCTTAATCATTCAAACATTGGTTTTGAAAGTGCTCTCAAGTCAGTAGAATATTTTTACAATGAATTGTTTGAGATATACACAAATAGACCAAGTCAGTTTGAGGGTAAAATTTTAGTAAGGGGTAATCATATTTCTTATACCCAAAATGATAAAATATTACTTGAAATATGCTCTAATAAAACAAATTTGGCTTTTGGGGGCATAGTCATTATTAACCATGAGTATATTTATTATAGCGACCAAATTAATGTAATCAATAATGTGAGTTTCAAGTATTTTATTACCTCATTTTTGAATTTTGGCGAGGTTTTAGCCTTAGTTAGCAATACAAGAAACACTAAAAGCATTAAAAGTTTTGACAGCAAATTAACCGATATACAATTAGAAGCTCTTTACAAGGCTCTGATAAATGAGTATATTCACTCTGAAACAACCTTAGAGCAGTTTAAAGCGGTTTTTACAGCACAGCCGGTGGAAACAATTACTAAAATTGATTGGTTAAAAGAGCCTGTTTTATTGGCATATTTCATTGACAATCTTTTTGATAAAAAATATATCAGGCGACACTCTAAAAAATGGAAAATGCTTGATATTGTCTTTACAAAAGCCGAGAATTTGAAGCAAATAACCGAGAATTACAAAAACAATCAAAGAGGCCAGCCATTAAATCATAGTGAAATTGATAAACTAATAGATTTACTATAATTTACAATCGTTTACAGTAAACGGTAGTCTATTCTTTTGCCTTACAATCATAGGTATTTTTGCTCTTGTTATAACGTAAACAGAGCTTGCAAGCTCATTTTATTAATTAAATAAATTGATACAATGAGTGAAAATTTGAAAACTGAGCAGATGCCAACAAACGAGGCCTCTCTCATTGCAGTAAAAAGAGTATTAACATTTGATGAGGCTTGCAATTATACCGGCTTTGCTAAAAGTTACCTGTATAAATTAACCTCATCAGGCAAAGTGCCATGTTACAAGCCACAAGGCAAAATGCTATATTTTGACAGGCAAGAGCTTGAAAATTGGCTTTTGAGAAACCGGATCAGGCCACAAAGTGAAATTGAGGAACAGGCCAGCACCTATGTAACACTTAATCAGAAAGGCGGTGCAAAATGATTTTAACTGATTATTACAAGGCTGAGAAATTGCCACAGAGCAAGAGTAAGCACCGGCTTGATGTAACACTTAGCACAGGGACTTATGAGCCTTTTGAGGCTCTTAGAAACAAGAAAAACGAGCTGTTTTTTTATTATGGTGATGTACCGGAGAATTTCAGAAGTGAAGCCAAAAGAAAAGCAGATAAATGTATCAGTAAAACCAAGAACATCAGCTCTGTTTTTGTGCCTGATTTAACATTGCCTTTTGCTTATGGTGATGTGAACAACACCTCTGATGGCATTCTATTAGTGTTTAATGATGACTACACAGCAATAGAGATTTTTATTGCAAGAGGCCAAAGGAACAATAAAAGAAACCTGTATTATTTACTATGTGATAACGAGCTTCAAAATGAAATTGAATTTCTTAGGAAAAATGCTGAATAATTGTAAAATGAGTAATTTTAAAATGAGGCTCAGGCGGTTTGCTTGTGCCTCGTTTTTGCCTCTCTCTATATTAAGTGTATTTCAATTACCAAATCAGTAATTTATGTATGATAACATTGATTTTAGTTTAAAGACTGATGAGGCGGGCAATGTAGATTTACTTTCTCATGTTCCTGTATTATTACAAAATGCAAGCGAGCATTATTTTAATGATAATTCAAGCGTTGCCATTACCGGATATATTGACAGCCTCAAAGTAAATGTAACAGAGAACCGAGTAAAAATATCTGATAGTAGTTTGTGCAAATGGTATTTAGGTGAAAATTTTAAAACTCTAAGCAGGGGCGACACACAAAGAGCCATTGAGAAACTTAGTGACATTCTATTATTACCCATTCACAAGGCTGATATTAGCAGAATTGACTTAGCACAAAACCTGATAATGAAGTATGAAACACCGGTTTATTACAATCACTTAGGCCATTTAAAGCATTACAACCGTTTGGAGCAAAGCAGAGGCTTGTATTACAATAATAACAGCCGGCAATTAGTGTTTTATGATAAGATTGCAGACTACAAACATAAAGGCCAGGCCTTGCCTGAAATGTACCAAAATAGAAATGTACTCAGGTATGAAATGAGATTTACAAAGCAATTACTAAAGGCATTCAATTTGCCATGCCTGAAAGCATCAAGTTTATATGATGAGGCTTTTTACATTGCTATTATTGACAGGTGGCACAAATCATATAAAAACATTAGTAAAATCAGAGTATTAAATAATTTAGATTACAGTATGATAAAGACAAAAGAACAATTAAAAAGGCAGGCTCTTTTATTGCTAATTAATGAGCAGGGCGGTGAACTTGAGTTTTGTAAAAAAATTGCTGATGCTCAGGCCAAAGGGGAGCTAAGTAATAAACAGGCTTTTGACTTGAGAAACCTCATCAAAGAGGTTAGCCAAAGCAAAATATTAACCTGTGATAGTGATGTTATAGTAGAGCTTGATAAAAAGATTAAAGAGGCGGTGAAATTCTATGTTTAAACCAAATGATAAAGAAATGAAATATTCTAAAGGACAATCAGGCAACCCAGCCGGCAGGCCTCAGGGTAAGCCAAATAAAACGACACAAGAGCTAAGAAACATTATTAAGGGTATTTTATCTGATGAGCTTGAGAGATTACCGGCAATACTTCAGGGCATGAATGATAAAGACCGAGCAGATTTTACAATCAAATTGCTTGCATACATTTTGCCAAAGCCTGAAACAGATCAAGAGGGTGCAATTAAACAAGAACCTGTGAATATAGTTTTTACAGATTTTCAATTAAATGAAGTTTTAGAAAGTATAAAGCCACAAGAGTATAAAGCCTGAAAAAAACAGAGCAAAAACAGGTGATTTTTTCTCTTGTTTTACTACATTTTAGGCAAATATGTTACTGTATTGTTACTCATCAAAAACAAAAGCCTTGCAAAATCAAGGCTTTTTAAGTATGTTTTGTAGCGGGGACAGGACTCGAACCTGCGACCTCCGGGTTATGAGCCCGACGAGCTACCAACTGCTCTACCCCGCAATGTGGGTGCAAATATAATAAAAAATTTATTAGGTTTTACAAAACCATTAAAATTATTTGTACGCAAACAATCATAAGCACCAGAGCTATGGGATAAATAGTTGCATAGGCAACCCCGGGTGCATTGGTCTTTGTCATTGAAGTTACCGAGCCCAGACCAGGAGTACTTGTCATTCCGCCAGTGAGCGCTCCCAAAAAACTCAATATGTCTAATTTAAAAAACATGCGCGATACCAAAGCAGCCAAAAACATTGGTATTATGGTAATTGCAGCCGCAACAATCAACAAATACCATCCTTTGTTCGCAATAATATCGATAAGTCCTGCTCCCGCTTCTGTTCCAAGTGCAGCCAAAAAAATTAACAGGCCAAATTGTCGTAGCATATAATTACCATGCGAGGAAACCGAAAACACCAATGGACCTATACGACCAATCCTACTCATAATAATAGCTACGGCCAACACACCCCCTGTAGCGCCCAACGATATATCGAAATTACCAATTCGCAGATGAGGCAAACCAATCAATACACCTAGCACAATGCCCAAAGAAACAGGCCAAAAATCGGAATCGTACATTTGATTTTCGTTATCACCGAAATATTCAGCTACTTCAATCAGATTTTCTTTGTTACCTGCCACGCGTAAGCGATCGCCAAATTGTATGCTTACATCGAACCCGGGATATAACTCAACGCCGCTTCGGCGAATGCGAGTAACAATAACATTGTAGCGACTTTGCAATTCAAGCTCGCTGACTGTTTTGCCCAGTAATGTTTTATTGGTTACAGTAATAAACCGTACCTCATAATTTTCGCTAAGCGCAATGCCAACATGTGTTACTTTCCCGATAAGGGCTTCCACTTTAGCGAGTGCTTCCTCGGTACCAACAGCTTTTATAATTGAGCCTTTGTAGAGGGGTGTTTCTTCGCGGGGTGTAAAGGCTGCCCCGTTTTGCAATACTCTCGAAATATTGGCTCCGGTTAACTTTCTGAAATGTATCTCAGCTATACTTTTACCAATAATTTCTTTGTTCTCAACAACAAAATTTCGAGACGTGAGCATTGGATGTCTGTTCTGTACATTACTCTTATATTCTTTTTCGGCCTCAGAAACCTTAATCCTCAGCAAACGTGGAAATAAACGTACAAAAAGAACTACCCCGATAACCCCAAACGGATAAGCCATGCCGTAAGCAATAGAAGCCTGAGGATTGTGAGTAATTTCGGTTAATGCAGCCAAACCCGGCGTACTGGTTAAAGCTCCGGCAAACAAGCCTGCTGCAACAATTCCATTTATATTTAACAAATAACACAACACTAAGGTAACTATCGTCCCACTTAATACAATAATTACACCCAATACCAACAAATGCAATCCCTCTTTGCGAAACGATTCTATAAGTGATGGACCTGCCTGAAAGCCTACCGAAAAAATAAACATTACAAGGCCAATCATTTTTAATTCCGACGGAATCACAAAGCCCAAATGACCCGCAAATATGGCAACAAACAACACTGCAGCAACATCAAGCGAAATACCGGCAATCTTTAGCTTCCCCAAAAAGTATCCGACAAGGATGATGAGAAAAACCGAAAAGTATGGCAACAACAACAAATTCATAAAAACTGTTATACGAATTTCAAAAGTACTGAGTATTGCTGCCTTCAAACAATGCTAAACAATAGGTTATTTTTATGTTGTTAAATAGTTCACATCCTGTCACCTGATTGCAAGCCAGTCGTGTCGATGCAGGTTTAGGGAAGAATAGTTTCGGGCATTTAGTGAGCCCTTGATGTAGCGCATTAAAACTATTTAAGTAAAAAACTCAAATCTTCGCCGGCAGGTATTTCTCGTGTCTCGATGCCGTGTTTAAACAGCCGCAATGGATGAATGCCCTTCATATACATGCTGTTGTTGCTTACATAAAACATGCAACCTTCGCGTAAACCGGCTACATACACATTGGGGTTTAACACCATAAATTCTTTGATACGGTCTTCTCGTGTTTCGCCACCATGACCTTCGGGGTTGGCATCGAGATAATGTGGATTTATTTGAAACGGAACCAAATTGCATGCATGAAAACCCAGCGGGTCGATAATTGGCATGTCGTTGGTTGTCATTATAGTGGGGCATGCTAGGTTGGAACCGGCGCTCCATCCAATATATTTTGTTCCGGCAAGCACTTTTTTGCAAATTGGCTCAATAAGCTTGTTATCGTGAATTTTACGCAACAGGTTCCAGGTATTGCCACCACCAACAACAATAGCTTCAGCTTCTTCAACAGCTTTAATGGGGTCGGCGAAACGATGTATCGAAATTACATCGTGACCCACTTCGTTGAATCGTGATTTAACTTTTGATTCGTAATCATCCCACGATACAGTAACACCTGCATAAGGAATAAACAAGGCTTTTACCGGTTTTTCGCCCAGAAAATCGCGTATGTCATACTTCGGATAATCAAGATAGGCTTCCCCGGCCATAGTCGAATTGCTGATTAATAATAGTTCCATTGTTCTTTGTTTTTAAAATTTATGAGCTAAAGATAGTACTTTTATCGCTTAATCGATATTTGTGCTTAAATTTGTAAGTTTATGATTTCATTGTTTGATGTTGATTAAAAGACATATCGCCCTTATTATTTCGATTGCAGCATGTAGTTTATTGCCGGCACAAACCGAAATTCCCGACGGCGTAACCACCTTTTATTATCCCTCGGGGCAAAAGTCGGGAGAAGGAATTATTCGCGACGGCAAGCCCGATGGCTTCTGGCGTAGCTGGTACGAAAACGGTCAACTGAAATCGGAAGGGCTCAGAACCAATTTTATGCTCGATAGCATCTGGAACTTTTACTATTACAGCGGACAACTACACCAAAGCATTTCGTATCGCAACGACCAAAAAAACGGGTATACTTCAAGTTTCGTTCTCGATATTAACAACATCGATACCCTGTATTATCAGGCTTCGAAAGAACTCTTCCTGAATGGAATTCGGCAGGGCGAATCGTTTTATTATCACCCCAACGGGCAACTTATGATGAGTATTTATTTTAGAAACGATAAACGCCATGGTAACGGAAAAGAATATGACGAATCGGGTAACATTGTAGCCTTGTTCGAATATTTTAACGGTTATCTTATCGAAAACCTGAAAATTAACCGCTTCGATTATCAAAACCGTAAGCAGGGTCGTTGGATGGAATTTTACACAAACGGCAATGTGTTTACCGATGCTTCGTATATGAACGATAAACTTCATGGGTACTATCGCGAATATAACGAAGCCGGGGTATTGATTAAAGAAATGCGCTACCTGAACGGAGATGTTGTTACGCGCGATATAGAAGAAGAGTATAAAATTAAAGCCGATGTAAGAACACTGTATAACCCCAACGGAACATTGAAATACACCGGTGCTTTTCTCGAAAACAAAGCCGTGGGTGTACATAACGAGTACGACGAAAACGGAAGGCTGCAAACAGCAAAAGTGTACAACGAATTCGGAGTGCTTACTGCACAAGGATTATTTGATGAGCAAGGAAACCGAACCGGAAAATGGACTTTGTTTTATGATGACGGAAAAATTATGGGAACCGGCTCGTATCTCAAAAACCTAAAAACAGGACTGTGGGAGTATTATTACCGCGACGGCAATCAGGAACAAAAAGGCGAATATCGCGACGATAAACCCGAGGGATATTGGGTGTGGTATTATGCTTCGGGGAAAATTTTACGCGAAGAGAATTACGAATTCGGAAAACGTGAAGGACTGTTTACCGAATACGACGAAATTGGAAACATTATTACCAAAGGAGAATATTTCGATGGATACAGAATTGGAGAATGGTTCTACAATGTAGGCGACCACACCGAAATCGGTTTTTACGAAAATGGATTTAAAACCGGGAATTGGAAACATTATTACCCAAATAACAAACTCAGTTTCGAAGGCGATTATCGCGCTGGCGACCCGGCAGGCAAGCATGTGTTTTATTACAACGATGGTAGCATTATGATTACCGGTAGCTATCGCGCAGGTAAAAAACACGGTAGCTGGAAAAAATTCAACACCGATGGAACCCTCTTCACCTTATTTAATTACCGCAACGGAAAACTGATAAAAATAGACGGCAAAAAGCTTTCGGAATCGGACGCGGATATTTATCAGGAAACATGGGAACCTTATCAATACTAATTCAGATACAGAAAACACAATATGAACGAACTACTGCATAGCGACAATGATTATTACAATAACAACGACACAGAACTCGAAAATCAATTGCGACCCGAATCGTTTGTCGATTTTAGCGGACAACAAAAAATTGTCGACAACCTAAAGGTATTTGTTCAGGCTGCAAAAATGCGCAACGAATCGCTCGACCATGTGCTGTTGCACGGACCTCCGGGTCTGGGAAAAACTACTCTGGCCAATATCATAGCCATAGAATTGGGAGTGGGCCTTAAAATATCATCAGGTCCGGTGCTCGACAAACCCGGCGATTTGGCAGGACTTCTCACCGGATTACAGCGCAACGATGTACTGTTTATTGATGAAATACACCGCCTGAGCCCAATTGTTGAAGAATACCTGTACTCGGCCATGGAAGACTATCGTATCGACATTATGATAGATAAGGGTCCTGCAGCACGATCGGTTCAAATTCCCCTGGAACCGTTCACCCTTGTAGGCGCTACCACCCGTTCGGGCCTTCTTACCTCGCCATTGCGTGCCCGTTTCGGAATTACATGCCATCTCGAATATTACGAAGCCCCCATACTTAAAGGAATCATAAAGCGCTCTGCCGGAATTCTCAAGGTTCCCATCACCGATGAAGCAGCTGCCGAAATATCGATGCGCAGCAGGGGCACTCCACGTATTGCCAATTCACTACTGCGCCGGGTGCGCGATTTTGCACAAGTGAAAGCCGACGGTAACATCGAAATAAACATCACCAAACATTCGCTCGATGCATTAAACATAGATAGGTATGGTCTTGATCAAATGGATAATAAGATTCTTTCTACTATTGTTGATAAATTTGCAGGCGGACCCGTGGGCCTTAAAACCATTGCCACTGCCGTGGGAGAAGACGAAGGTACCATTGAAGAAGTATATGAGCCTTTTCTGATTATGGAAGGTTTTATTAAACGAACTCCCCGGGGGCGCGAAGCCACCGAACTGGCTTACAAACATTTACACAAGACTCATCCGGGTTCACAACAAAACTTATTTAATAACGAATACTAATATTTCGATTACTATGAACAAACTATTATTAATAATTTCTTTCGTTTGGACTGGCATATCATTACTTGCACAAGATATCAGACCCGATGTGGTTCATTACGACATTAATCTCGAAATTACCGATTTCGATAATAAAACCATTGGCGGGTATACCGAGATTGTGTTTACCGGTAGCAGCACAGGTTTGCAAACCCTTGAATTCGATCTGTTACAACTGGTTGTCGATTCTATTACATCTACACATATTACTATTGAACAATTCAGTTATAACGATTCTCTTATTATTATCACTCCATCTGAACCAATTACAATCGATGATACCGTTGCAATAAGAGTGTATTACCATGGTTCTCCGGTTACCGATCCCAGCGGTTGGGGCGGATTCTATTTCTCGGGGCAACGGGCTTTTAATTTAGGTGTCGGTTTCGCCGACATTCCACACAATTATGGCCGAGTGTGGTTTCCATGTGTCGATAATTTTACCGACAGAGCCAGCTATCGCTGTGTAATCACAGTACTCGAAAACCATACTGCTGTTTGCGGTGGACAACTAATTCAGGTTAGCGAACCCGAAAACGGAAAGCGCGTTTTCGAATGGTATCTCGCAGAAAACATACCTACCTATCTGGCTTCGGTTGCAGTGGGAGAATATACCCTTGTTGAACACGTATATCATGGTATCGAAAATGATATTCCGGTACAACTATATGTGTATCCAAATCTGGTGAATTCAGTACCGGGCACATTTGTTAACATCGACAGCATTATGTCGTTATTTGAACACAAATACGGTCCCTATCGCTGGAGCAGAGTAGGATATGTAGCGGTTCCATTTAGTTCGGGTGCCATGGAACACGCTACAAATATTGCCATACCTGCCTTAATTATCAACAATTCTACCAACTACGAAGATCTGATAGCGCACGAACTGGCTCACCACTGGTTTGGCAATCTGATAACCTGCACCACTGCCGAAGACATGTGGATAAACGAAGGTTGGGCAAACTATCAGGAAACAGTAAGCAGAGAGTTTTTATATGGTAAAGCAAATGCCGCATCGTATCGCAGGCAGTATCATTCCGAGGTTCTTCGTTATGCCCATATTGAGGATAACGGGTTTCTAACCCTGAACAACATCCCTGTAGACCAAACCTATTGCACTACTGTGTACGAAAAGGGAGCCAGTGTGGTGCATTCGCTACGCGGATATTTGGGCGACGACATATTCTTTGATGCGTTTACTGCCATGCTCAACCATTTTCAGTTCAACAATCTTTCATCTTACGATATGCGCGATTTTCTGTCGAATCACACAGGTATCGATTTAAGTGCATGGTTCAACGATTGGGTACTTTCGCCCGGTTTTCCCCATTATTCCATCGACTCGTCAATTGTGGTGTCTCAAACCAGCGAATATGAAGTTACTGTGTACATGAAACAAAAACTACGTGGCCGTAATCAGTTTCACCAACACAACAAAGTGCCCGTAAGTTTTATTGATGCCAACTACAACGACACCACATGTATAGTAGTTTTCGATGGAGAAACAGGGAACAATACCTTCACAATACCCTTCTATCCGAAAATGATTCTCTGCGATTACCACGAAGCCATATCTGATGCAACAATCGATCAGACATTGTTTCTGAAAAATACGAATTTGTTGACATTGGGGCGGTTATACATAAGGGTTAAACCCAACGATTTCGAAGCCGATTCCATCATGATACGGATAACTCACAATTGGGTACCACCCGATACCCTGCAAACCAACATCCCCGGATTGTTTTTGGCAAATAATCGTTATTGGCTTATCGAAGGTGATTTTCACGAACATACGGCTATGCGTGGCGATTTTACCTACAGTACTACCGAAAGCTCCACAATTAATGGGTATCTCGATAATGAATTTATCAACAATAATCTCGATTCGCTGGTATTAATGTACCGCCCCGACAGGGCTCACGATTTTCATATTATCGAAAGCACCAATTCAACAATTCAAAAACGCATCACCACCAATGATTTACAACCCGGCGAATATGCATTGGGCATTTTTAACTGGAATGTGTATTCGTTTAACCGAACCAATGCAACTTCGGCGTTCAATGTATACCCCAACCCGTCGGATGGTATTTTTGCTGTGAATTTCGAAGGAGAACCAAGTGGTACTCTTCAGGTTTTTGATATCAACGGACATCTGAAATATACCGAAACAATAGAACAATCAACAGGAACATTTTGGGATGCCAACTCGTTTGCACCCGGTGTTTACCTGTTTGTGTTTACCGATGCAACAAGTAATAAAAACCATTACACCAAAGCTATATTATTAAAATAAAACTGAAATAACATCATGAATTTTGTAAATGAATTGAAATGGAGGGGCATGATTCACGATATGATGCCGGGAACCGAAGAATTGTTCGATAAAGAATTGGTTACTGCCTATGTGGGCATAGACCCCACTGCCGACTCGCTGCATATCGGACATTTGGTAAGTATTATGATGTTGAAACACTTACAGGTAAACGGACACCGCCCTATTGTTGTATTGGGTGGCGCTACGGGAATGGTGGGCGACCCTTCGGGTAAATCGAACGAACGAAACTTGCTCGACGAAGAAATTTTGCTTCACAACGAAACCTGTATTCGCAAACAAGTAGCACACTTTCTCGATTTCGATTCTGATATACCCAACAAAGCACTATTACTGAACAATTACAATTGGACAAAAGACTACAGCTTTTTAGATTTTGTGAGAGACATTGGAAAACACCTCACCGTGAATTATATGATGGCCAAAGACAGCGTTAAAAAGCGATTGACGGGAGAAGCAGGAAACGGAATGTCGTTTACCGAATTTTCGTATCAGTTGCTGCAGGGTTTCGATTATTTACATCTTTATAATAATTACGGCTGCAAACTTCAAATGGGGGGTAGCGACCAATGGGGCAATATTACAACCGGTACCGAACTTATCCGTCGCATTGCCCGCGGCGAAGCTTATGCTTTAACATGCCCCCTTATTACCAAAGCCGACGGTGGTAAATTCGGAAAAACCGAAGAAGGAAACATTTGGCTCGACCCCTCCCGTACTTCACCTTACAAGTTTTATCAGTTTTGGTTAAACACAGCCGACAACGATGCCGAAAAATATATCAGAATATTTACACTGCTGGGCGAAGACGAAATCAACAATCTTATCATAGAACACAATCAGGCACCTCATCTTCGCATACTACAAAAAAAGCTGGCCGAAGAAATTACCTGCATGGTGCATTCAAACTCCGAATATCAGCAAGCTGTGGCTGCTTCCGAAATATTGTTTGGTAAAGGAACAAGCGATGAATTGAATAAACTGAACGAAACCACCATTATGGCAGTATTCGAAGGTGTTCCCGTTTTTAATGTTTCAAAATCAGTAATAAACAGCACCGTTCCCGTAATGTCATTGTTAACCGAAAACACAAGCATTTTTTCATCGAAAGGAGAGTTACGACGCATTATTCAGGGCAATGGTTTAAGCATCAACAAAATAAAATACACCGATATAAATGGAAATATCGATTCAACAAATTTGATTTCAGATAAATTTATTGTGGTTCAAAAAGGAAAGAAAGATTACTATCTTATTGTTGCAGAATGATTTATACTTATCAACATATGTTAATTGTCTGCAAATCAGATTTATTGTATATTTTCAATGCACTAAGCCATTCATTTACAAAACTTTTATTTATTAACCACTTTAAAAACTATTTGTGTATTTCAACTGATATTTCCTGACAAAATGTTCTTTGAAAATTCAATTACCTCTTATATGAAGATTGATTTGAATTATGCAAGAAAAATCGATGAGAATAAATAAAAATTACGTTAACACATTTTCAATATTTATCTTCTATTTTTTTATGAAATATTACCTGTGAATTCAGTAATTAACAATTGTTCATTAATTTTTTAAATAACTAAAAATCAATCTAAAAATTAAATACTAAGTGTTAACAATAGTGAATTACTTTTAATAAGTTACATTTACAAGAAAGTATGCAATTATTTTTGAACTAAGTTAACAGCATATAATAAGTAGTTGTTTTTAAATTTAATTAAATAAAAAATACATATAATACTGTAGTAGCGATATGATTTCAATTTCAGACATTCAAATACGTGCTATTCAAAAACTGAAAGCCGAAAAAAATGCAGTAGTGCTGGGGCACTTTTACATCGACGGTGAGTTGCAGGATATTTCCGATTTTGTTGGCGACAGCCTTCAGTTATCGCAGGAAGCAGCACGTACCAATGCCGATATTATTGTGTTTTTGGGAGTATATTTTATGGCTGAAACAGCCAAAATTCTTTCACCCGATAAAAAAGTATTGATACCCGATATACAGGCAGGATGTTCGTTGGCCGATAGTTGCAATGCCGAGGTTTTTAAAAAATTTCTCGAAAACTATCCCGGGCACACGGTAATAACATATGTGAACACCACCGCCGAAATTAAAGCCATGTCGGATATTACAGTTACCTCGTCGAATGCTCATAAAATTGTGAATTCTTTACCTGTCGACGAAAAAATTGTGTTTGCTCCCGATCGCAATCTCGGAAACTATATCAACTCGGTTACAGGACGTAATATGGTGCTGTTTAACGGTGCTTGTCATGTGCACGAGCAATTTAGCCTCGAAGCTGTTATAGCGCTTAAAAAACAGCATCCTGAAGCTGTAGTGCTTGCACATCCCGAATGCGAAGCTCCGGTGCGTATGCTTGCCGATTTTATAGGTTCAACTTCGGCTTTACTAAAATATGCCATCAACAGTACTAACTCAGTATTTATTGTTGCCACCGAATCGGGAATATTACACCAAATGAAAAAATTGTGCAGCAATAAATTGTTTATTCCGGTTCCGGGTATCGACAGTACCTGTGGTTGCAATGATTGCAGCTACATGAAACTGAATACGGTAGAAAAACTATACCGATGCCTTAGCGAAGAAATTCATGAGGTACACGTAGATAAAGATATTGCACTAAAAGCACGTAAAGCCATTCAACGTATGCTCGATTTATCGGTATAGCTAAAATTAAGGCTATGAATAAAACTATTGCATTAGTTTTAATATTAGTTCTATTTGTTTCGATGAATGCTTTTTCGCAACACGATGGTTTCTGTAGTGCAAATGCGGGAGTATCGTATATTGCACCCGGCTATTCGAAATTGCCCGATTACGGGGCCAACTACAATGTTAAGCTGAACATCGGACAACGCTTCACCGATGCCAGATCTTGGCACAAAAACTATAATTTTCCGTATATATCGGCAACACTTTTTGCTTCATACAATGCCCATGAAGCAATGGGAGGTTTATTGGCGCTTTACCCCGAAGTTTCGTTTATTATTAAAGAAAAAAAGAAATTCGAAATGCGCTTATCGGGAGGATTGGGTTTAGCCTTGTTCAGCAGTATTTATCACCCCGAAAAAAATCCATACAACAAGCTCATTGGTTCGCATCTGACCGCAGCTGCCACAGGCGAATTATTGTTTCGTTATAAATTCAATACAAAGCTGTCGGGAACACTACAAGCCGGAATGCTTCATTGCTCTAATGGCCATATAAAACTGCCCAATATCGGATTGAATATGCCCTATGTGTTTGTAGGAACACACTATTGGTTTAACGAGGAACCCAAATATCAACCCAAAGGCAAATCCAGTTTCGAAAATGCAAAGTCGAAAGCCCTGTTGCGATACGGTGTTGGTTTTCATCAGTTTGGAGAATCAACAAAACCCTATGGTGGACCGGTGTACACCAATCATTTAATTACCATTGCCCTGGCACACAACTATTCTCCGGTTTCGTTTCTGAATTTTGGAGTAAATTTTACGTATTACGAAAGTTACTACCGCTTTATGCTTGATCAGGAAACACACAGCTTCAAAACTCTGTTCTACGAAAGCTGTATGATTACGTTTTTCGGCTCACACGAATTTCTGTTCGGAAGAATAGGCTTGTATGTTGAAGTAGGCCTCGATTTATACAAACCATTCTATCGAAAATACGCCTTGTTTTACGACAATACACTGAGTTTCGACGAAACAGTGAAATCGTTCAACAGCAATAAACTGGGTCTTCAATATCACTTGTTTCCACATACAGGCAGTCCTTTCGACATGATATTGGGTGTGTATATTAAATCGAACTATGCACAGGCCGATTTTATTGAATGTGCCGTTGGATTTGCATTCTGATAAAATTAATGTATTTTTGAAATCGAAACTTAAAACTTTTATTTTATGAAAAAGCTGTTTTTATTGGTTGCCATAGCTGCAATTACTACCGGTTTATATGCTCAAAAAGGAGCCTTTGCCGGCTTGAATTTTGCCTACAATTCCACATGGCTTATGAATCCACAGGTGTTCGACGATGGTGCCGGGCAGGATATTGTACCTTCGTTTGGGCATTACTACGGACTGGTGTTGGGCTATAACTTTATCGATAATGTGGGTGTTGAAGTGGATGTGAATTTCAGCAAGGTGGTGCAAAAATATACAGGTAGGTTAAATATTTGGTTAACAGATAATTACAATACCTACAATTCCAGGATACAAATGAACACCATCGATATTCCGCTCATGATTCGCTTTGGCGAAAAATCGTATTTCGAAATGGGTGGGGTGTTCCAAATTGTAAATGCTGTTAGCTACACTCAGGATTTTAACGATCCTCATGGAATAATTACATCCTATTGGTATAAAGATTTAGTATTATACCATACTTTTGTACCCGAAGGCACCATCGAAGTTCAGGAAAAGTTTCGCAAAAATGGTTTTGGGGTAGCTTTGGGTTTTGGATCTGATATCGACTTGTGGGAAGACCGCTTGGCGCTGAATTTTGGTGTCAGGTTTCAGTATATTCTTACCGACATGGAAGGTATTAACGGACTTGGATTTAATATCGACAGCAACTATGTACCCAGCAATCACAACGATATCAACGAAAAAGACCGTTTTCATACCAATCCCCTTATCGGAGGTTTTAAAATTGGTTTAAAATACAGGATAGAGTAGTGTAAATAAAAAAAGCTTGATGAGCTGTACCCCGAAAGTACGGCTCATTTTTTAGTATTATGGCAATATTTTATCGCGATAGCATCGATTCTACCAATTTGGAAGCAGGAAGGCTTATGGCTGCCGGAGCTGTTGCCGATATGGATGTGGTGCAAGCCGGTTTTCAAACTCTGGGGCGTGGACAGCGCGGTAATATTTGGTATAGTCTGGAGGGCGAGAACTTGTTGTTTTCGATAATTTGTTTTCACCAAAAACTGAAGGCCACTCAGTTTTTCGAAATCAATCAAAGGGCCTCGGTGGCTGTTGTAGAATACTTGCTTACTCGAGGCATAAAAGCACGTATTAAATGGCCAAACGATATTTTGGTGGGAACAAAAAAAATTTCTGGAATTCTTATCGAAAACACCATTTTGCAGCAGCATATTTCAACCAGCATTGTGGGCATTGGAATTAACCTGAATGCTTCGGTGTTTCCACTGGGTTTGCAGCAAACAGCAACATCGGTTTATCTCGAAAACCCCGGCGACTATAGTACCAACACCGAACTCGAAAAGTTTATGGAGTGTTTCAGAAAAGAATGGTATTATGATAGATTTCAAGTAAAACAACACTACATAAAACACCTGTTTGCCATCAACCAAAAATTGCAATTCAGGCACAATGGAATTGTATTTACCGCCATTAATGCAGGTGTCGACAATCAAGGACGGCTTATGCTGATAATGCCGAACCGCCGCACAGCCTATTTTTCGTTCAAAGAAATTGAATGGGTGTTGTAATGCCCGACCGATTCCGGACACCGAGTGATTCGCTCCATTGAGCGAATAGTACCGAGGTGCCCGTAGAGTAACAATGTTTCAAAGAAGCACTGTAGAACTGACTTCTCGATTTAATACCGGACACCGAGTGATTCGCTCCATTGAGCGAATAGTACCGAGGTGCCCGTAGAATGATAATTTTTCAGAGAAGCGTTGTACAACGGACTTCTCGATACTATTTCTTCCCTTTGGGTCGGAAATCACTCGAAGTCCGGTGGATTCCGGACACCGAGTGATTCGCTCCATTGAGCGAATAGTACCGAGGTGCCCGTAGAATGATAATGTTTCAGAGAAGCGTTGTACAACGGACTTCTCGATACTATTTCCTCCCTTGGGGTCGGAAATCACTCGAAGTCCGGTGGATTCCGGACACCGAGTGATTCGCTCCATTGAGCGAATAGTACCGAGGTGCCCGTAGAATGACAATGTTTCAGAGAAGCGTTGTACAACGGACTTCTCGATACTATTTCCTCCCTTGGGGTCGGAAATCACTCGAAGTCCGAATGTCACATACTCGCCCGCGTTTGCAACGCGGGGGTATCTATCTTCGCATTTGCAATGCGTTTTCAGCAGCATATGTAGCAAGCCTTGGTTGCTGAGGTTCTCGCGCATTCGGGCACTGAGGCTCTCGAAGTGCCCCCATCCGAGTCACTCGCAGAGAACTCGGATGTATGGTTTAAACATTGTTTTCGCCCAGCGAAATGCACACTTCTGTCTCCTACCCAAAAAAAATCCCCCAAAATTTTGCTTTTCATCCCCATTCCCCTACATTTGAACAAAAAATCATCTCAATGCCAATTCATACATACTCTTCCAATTCTTACAGGCTTTGTATGAGAAGGCATATTTATAACTGAATTACAAGCAAGCCTAACAGATGCTTCACATGAAAAAAACAACAGTACACTCCGGTTGCGATTATATACTATTGTAGGGATATCGTTCGAAGTGGGCTTTTTTCACAAGATTAAAAATGGTATCTTTCAATAATGCAATGTTCTCGCCGGTTTTTGCCGATATTATCAAATGCTGATTGTTCATTTCGAGTGCAGCGAAGTTAACCCATTCTTCGCTGCGGGCTATATCGCATTTATTCAGCACCAAAACACAGGGTTTTTCGTTTACCCCCAGTTCCTTCAGGGTTTCGTTTACTGTTTCTATATGATTGATACAGGCCGGGTGCGAAACATCGGCAACATGTATCAGAATATCAGCCTCTCGGGTTTCGTCGAGGGTTGATTTAAACGATTCTACCAGTTGATGAGGTAACTTTCTGATAAAACCCACTGTGTCGGAAAGTAAAAAGGGCAGGTTGTCGATTACCACTTTTCGGGTGGTTGTATCGAGCGTAGCAAACAATTTATTCTCGGCAAACACATCCGATTTACTGATTACATTCATCAGGGTCGATTTACCGGCATTGGTATATCCTACCAGAGCCACCCTGATGATTTTAGAACGGTTTTTACGCTGCACCAGCATTTGCTTGTCGATTTGCTTCAGCTGCTCCTTCAGAAGTGCTATTCTGTCACGGATAACCCGCCTGTCGGTTTCTATTTCGGTTTCACCGGGTCCACGCATACCGATACCGCCACGTTGGCGTTCGAGATGGGTCCACATTCGGGTAAGGCGAGGAAGTAAGTACTGATACTGTGCCAGTTCAACCTGAGTTTTAGCATAGGATGTTTGGGCCCTGATGGCAAAAATATCGAGTATAAGATGGGTGCGGTCGAGAATGCGTATTTCGAGAGTTTTCTCGATATTTCTGAGTTGTGTTGGGCTTAATTCATCGTCGAAAATGGCAAATTCGATGTTGTTTTCTTTAACAAACTCAACTATTTCTTCAAGTTTGCCTTTTCCGATATAGTAGGTTGCACTGGGACAGATAAGCTTTTGTGTAAATACTTTTACAGTTTCAATACCTGCTGTTTCGGCCAAAAAGCTTAATTCGTCGAGATGTTCCAGGGTTTTTTCGCGGCTTTGTTCGGCTCCGTACCAGGCAATCAAAACGGCTTTGTGCAATGTGTTAGGGTTCTTCATATTTCAAAAAAAACCCCGACACCATGATATCGGGGTTTAGCAAGTATTGGTTGTTTTATATTAGTACAGCTTAAAGTTGATAGGAATTACGTAGGTAACGGGCACAGCCTTTCCACGTTGTTTACCGGGAGACCATTTGGGAAGTATTTTCACAACCCTGAGGGCTTCGTTGTCAAGATACGGGTCAACGCCACGCGCAAGACTTACCTTAACAACGCTGCCGTCGGCTGCAATTACAAACTGAACAAACACACGACCCTGAATACCGTTTTCTTTAGCAATTTCGGGATATTTGGTGTTTTCGGCAATAAATCTTAGCAGGGCAGCCTCTCCACCCGGAAAAGTTGGTTTCTCTTCAACCACGGCAAAAGAGATGGGTTCCACTTCTTCTTCCACTTCCTCGTGAAAGTTTGATATTGTGGTACTCGATTTATCTTTTTCTGAGGATTCCGAGTCGAAATCGAAACTGTCGTCAACATCGGCATCATCTTCCACAATGTTTAATTCCTCTACTACTTCTTGCTCGGGTTCGGGTTCCGGTTCGGGTGGGGGAGGTGTTTCATCGCGAAACGTATTTTCTATTTCTTCTTCCATAACATCTTCAACGCCAAGGTCGCCAAGACTGTTTGTATTTGTTTCACTATGGCCCCATTCAAAGGCTGCAAGAACAACGGCAAGAGCCACCACTAGGCCCAGTTGTATGAAAGTCATCTTGTGCTTTTCAAGGTCGGCTTTCGGTGATTTCTTAATTTGCATAGCTTTAAAAAATTTAGTGTGTAAAAGTACAATTATTTATTTAACACTTCAAAATATTTTTACATAAATAACGTGTGATCGTTGCTATTATTATATTTTTTGCAATTATCATCTGTTAATAACTTTCGTTTGGTTCTATTGTTGCTTCGTGTTAGTACAATTTAAACTTTATGGGTATCACGTAGCTTACTGCAACCGGTATTTCTCTTTGTTTACCGGGTGTCCAGGCGGGCATTTTAGCTACAACGCGCAGGGCTTCGTTGTCGAGCGAAGGATGAATACCCCTGGCTACACTTACATTACTCACTGAGCCATCTTTTCCGATCACAAAACTAATATACACGGTTCCTTCTATGTTGTTTTCTTTTGCCGGTATGGGATATGTGGTGTTCGACGACAAAAAGCGTAACATTTCGTTTTCTCCTCCCGGAAACATGGGTTTTTCGTGTACTTCAACAAAGGGTATCACCTCTTCGATGTCGGTATTGGTGTCGGGCTCAAAAGTGTATATTGTAGGGTTTACCGGTTTGTTGGTTTCGTCGTTGTTCAAATCATCAACATTGTCTTCGTTGTTGCTGTCGTTGGCAATTTCGATGATATTTTCGATTACCACAGGTGCATCAGGAGGCGTTATTTCCGGTTTGGGTGGCTCCGGAATGGTAATAGGTATTATTTCGTCGATAATCTCCACTGTTTTATATCCGTAAGCCAGTTTGTCGGCCGATATACTTTCGCGCTCGAAACTGTAAAACACAATGCTTAAGGCAAGCACCAGTCCGATTTGCAGAAAGAGCGTCTTCTTGTTTTCGAGATCGGCTCTTGTTGTTTTTTTTGTTTTCATAATGCGAAGTTTTTATTTGGTTATTATTATAACGTTGTTCAATGGCTTTTGCATATAGATGCCAATGAAATTATTTTCCATAAAAGCTGATAAATAAATTATAGTATGGGTCGCATTTAATCTGTTATGCTTTTCCGACGGTAAAACAGAAACCCCACTTAATGCATGGATTATCATTTCTGAACTTAAACAACAACTGCCGTGAATTAGCTGCTACACACTTTTTTCAAGCCTTGTTTATGTGTTTATTTAGTGCGCTTCTAACCAGTTGTTACCAAAACCACATTCTACTTTTAAAGGGACGCTAATTTTCATCACATTCTCCATTTCGTTTACTACAATGTGCTTTACGGTTTCGGCTTCCGGTTTGTACACATTAAAGTTTAATTCGTCGTGCACCTGAATTATCATTTCCGATTTCAGATTATGTTGCCTGAATTGTTGCCTGATGTTTATCATTGCCAGCTTAATTATGTCGGCGGCCGATCCCTGTATGGGAGCATTTATGGCGTTTCGTTCGGCAAAGCCTCGCACCACGGCATTGCTGCTGTTAATATCGGGTAAATATCGTCGCCGTCCCAGAATAGTTTCGGCATATTGTTTTTCGCGTGCATTGCTTATACAGGTTTCGATGAAAGTTTTTACCGCCGGAAAATTCACGAAATAACTGTCGATAAGTTCTTTTGCTTCGCTACGGCCAATGTTAAGCCGTTGTGCCAACCCGAATGCCGAGATACCGTAGATAATGCCGAAATTGGCTGTTTTTGCTTTTGAGCGCATTTCGTGGTTCACCGCTGTTTTGTCGACACCAAAAATTTTTGAAGCAGTAGCAGTATGAATATCTTCGTTGTGATTGCAAAAAGCGTCTATCATGTTGCTATCGCCGCTCATGTGAGCCAGTATTCGCAGTTCAATCTGAGAGTAATCGGCCGAAAAATAAATACAATTATCGGCAAATGGAATAAAGGCTTTGCGTAATACTTTTCCTCTTTCTTCGCGTATAGGTATGTTTTGCAGGTTGGGATTTACCGAACTGAGACGACCCGTTGCTGCTATGGTTTGATTATAGGTGGTGTGAATACGTCCTGTTATGGGCGAAATCAATCCCGGAAGCGCATCTACGTATGTGCTTATAAGTTTACTTATTGAACGGTATTCTAAAATTTCATCAATAATGGGGTGTTTGCCACTATATTGCATAAGAATTTCTTCGCCGGTAGCATATTGCTTTGTTTTGGTTACCGGTGGTTTTTCCGATATTTTCAGTTTTTCGAACAGTATTACACCGAGTTGCTTTGGCGAAGCAATATTAAACTGCTCGCCGGCTATTTCGAAAATATTGTTTTCGATACCTTGTAATTCACCTTTCAACTGTGCAGAGTAATGGTTCAATTGTGCTGAGTCGATTTTAACTCCCGTATATTCCATGTCGCACAGCACTTCGAGCAATGGCATTTCTACGTCGCTAAACAGTTCGTTAAGTTTATGTTCCTGCAATTGTGGTGCAAAAATCTGCTTTAGTCTGAAACAAATATCGGCATCTTCGGCAGCATATTGGGTAATGATATCGAGGGGCACATCTCTCATGTTTTTTTGCAAATTATTACGTTTGCCTATAAGTTCTTCGATATGTATTGTGGTGTAGTTCAGGTATTTTAGTGCTAAGTCGTCGAGGTTATGCTTTTGTTCGGGTTCCAACAGATAGTGGGCAATCATGGTGTCGAAAAATGGCCCCGACACTTCGATGCCGTGATTGCGTAACATCAGAATATCGAATTTTAAATTTTGCCCTATTTTGCATATACTCCGGTTCGAGAATAAGGGTGCAAATTCCTGCAATACTGCAATGGTTTGGTTGCGCGAATGCGGCATGGCAACATAATAAGCCCTTGATTGGTGAGTGCAGAATGCCAATCCGATGATGTCGTCGCTTTGATAATTCAAACCGGTTGTTTCGGTGTCGAAACATATTTCGGTGGCTTGCAACAGTTCTTCAATAAGTTGTTTGCGCGAAAAAGCGGTATCTACCAATGTATAATCAACGCCCATAGTTCCGATATTATCGGTGGTTGTTTGTACCACAGAAAAATTGGGTTGTTGCGATTCGGTGGGTTGGCCGAACAAATCGAGTTGACCGGGAGTGCTCAGGTTTTTGTGTTCGGCAAAAAACCGTTCGGCCATATTTCGGAATTCGAGTTCAGCAAATAACTTTTTCAAACTTGCGCCATCGGGTTCTCCCAGAGCAAGCTCTTCGGGGCTTATTTTAACGGGTACATCGGTTCTTATGGTAACCAGTGTTTTTGCAAGTAGTATTTGTTGGGCATTGTTTTTAATGATATCGGCATTGCGCCCCTGTAATTTATGTGCATTTTCGATGAGGTTTTCGATGCTGCCGTATTCCTCAATCAGTTTTTTTGAGGTTTTTTCGCCAATTCCGGGGGCACCGGGTATATTATCGCTACTATCGCCCCAAAGAGCGAGAATATCGCGCACCTGATCGGGATGTTTTACGCCAAATTTTTCTAATACCTTGCTTAGGTCTAAAACCTCGGCTTCGTTGCCCGAACGTCCCGGTTTATAAATTTTAATGTTTTCGTCAACCAATTGTGTGTAGTCTTTGTCGGGAGTCATCATAAACACATCAAAACCCAATGCGGCAAAGCGCTTGGCAAGGGTACCGATGGTATCGTCGGCTTCAAAACCCGGTATCTCTATTACGGGTATTCGAAATGCTTCGATGATGTTTTTAATAACAGGTACCGATGATTTGATTACCTCGGGGGTTTCGTCGCGATTGGCTTTGTAGGCCGAGAATAACTGATTGCGAAACGAGCCTCCCGGAGGGTCGAAGACCACGGCAATATGGCTTGGCGATTCTTTGCGCACAATTTCTTGAAGCGTATTGGTGAACCCGAATATGGCCGAAGTATTCAGGCCTTTCGAATTAATTCTCGGGTTTTTAATAAAGGCATAATAACTTCTGAATATCAGGGCATACGCATCGAGCAGATAGAGCTTATTGGCCATAGAATAAGTTTTTGTAAAAATACACTTTTATTTTTGTTTTGCCGAAACAGCTTGCTGACTGCTGCTATCGGTGCAAATGCAGAAAAAAATAATTATCAGAAAATTGTGTTTGTATGTTACAGCTAAAGTATTACATTTGCAGCCAATGCCCGGATGGCGGAATTGGTAGACGCGCTGGTCTCAAACACCAGTAGTAGCAATACTGTGCCGGTTCGACCCCGGCTCCGGGTACTGCCTTCTTTTTTGCATGAAACGAAGGCTTTTTTTTAAAATCTGCTGTATGACAACACATCCAAATCCAGAAAAACAACAGCAATTCGATAAGCATTATCTTGAAATGGCGCGCATATGGGCTAAGAATTCCTATTGCAAACGCCGGCAAGTGGGTGCTCTTATTGTAAAAAATAGAATGATAATTTCTGATGGATACAATGGAACACCTGCGGGATTCGAGAATGAGTGTGAGGATGAAAATTTTAAAACCAAGGCTTATGTGTTACACGCCGAAGCCAATGCCCTTACCAAAGTAGCCCGCTCGGGAAACAGCTCCGATGGAGCAACACTGTATATTACCACATCACCGTGTATAGAATGTGCCAAACTGATAATTCAAAGCGGTATTGTAAGGGTGGTATATGTTGATGAATATCATTGCACCGACGGTATTAATCTACTGAAACGAGCCGGCATAGAAATCGTAAAATTTGAGATGAATGTTTAGCGACAAACAAAAACTATATCTGCCTCTTATTATTGCTATTGCTTTTGTGGCCGGTATGCTGGCATCGCTTGCGTTATACAGAGGCGAAACCAAGGTACTGGGTTTTAAAATGCCCCGTAAAGACAAGCTTACTACTGTTATCGACTACGTAAGAAGCGAATATGTTGATGCTGTGAATACCGATTCGATAATTGAGATGGCCATTCCGCATTTTCTGCAGGAACTCGACCCGCATTCGGTGTATTTTAATGCCGACGAAGCCAAAGCAATGAACGAACCCCTCGAGGGAAATTTCGAAGGTATCGGCATTCAGTTTAGTGTTACCAACGATACGGTGCTTGTTATAAGCATTATTAGCGGAGGCCCTTCCGAAAAGGCCGGTTTAAAGGCCGGCGACCGCATTATTACTGTGAACGATAGTGTGATTGCCGGTATAGGAATAAAAAGCGATGCCGTGGTTAAATTATTGAAGGGTAAGCGCGGCACTACCGTAAAAGTAGGTGTATTGCGCAAAGGACGTAGCGAGATAATTGCATACACACTTATACGCGACAAAATTCCCATAAAAAGTGTTGACGCATATTATTTGGTTTCGGACGATATCGGATACATTAGAATCAGCAGTTTTTCGAAAACTACCCATAGCGAGTTTGTTGAATCGGCTTTTCAACTCAGCGAAAAAGGAATGAAAAAGCTTATTCTCGATTTGCGGGGAAACTCGGGAGGCTACCTGGATGCTGCTACCAATATTGCCGATGAGTTTTTAACCGGAGGTAAACTGGTAGTGTTTACCGAAGGTCGTGCCCGACCCCGTAAATCGGTGTATTCAACCGATAAACGCGCTATAGGTGTCGATATAGAACTGGTTGTTCTTATCGATGAGTTTTCGGCTTCGGCCAGCGAAATAGTTGCCGGTGCTATTCAAGACAACGATAGGGGATGGGTTATTGGGCGCCGGTCGTTTGGTAAAGGCCTGGTTCAGGAACCTACTGTATTTAACGATGGCTCGATGTTGAGGTTAACCACCGCACGCTATTACACACCTTCGGGCAGATGCATTCAGAAGAACTATTCCGCCGGTTACGAAAGCTATTACGATGAAATCATGGAACGATATCTTCACGGCGAATTTGAAGAAGCCGACAGCATTCAATTTAACGATTCATTGAAATATACCACTACGGGTGGACGTACTGTGTATGGAGGAGGCGGTATTATGCCCGATATTTTTGTGGGTATCGACAGTATGTTGTTCAGCCCCGTTCTACGCCTCATTGGCGATTATGGTTTTGCCTATAGCTTTGCCTTGAATTATTCCGATAAAAACAGGTCGGAGCTAAGTGATTTTGAACATGCCGATGCCTTGATTGCACATCTCGACCAGAAAAATACCATGAACGACTTTTTCAATTACCTGCGATCGCAAAAAGTTAAAATTTCTTATTATCAGTTCAATTCAATGCATACATATATCAGGGCACAAGTGTATGCCTATATTGTGAGAAACATATTCGACGACAATGCATTTTACCCGTTGATAAACAGAATCGATCCGGTGTATATTAAGGCAGTAGAGGTATTTGAAAATAACCGACCGCTCATCGAATCACAAAAGTAACCATGGCATAGGTAATCAGTATGGCTACTGTGTAGAGTGTAAACCAGCGTATAGAAGTATACTGACTCATAGGTATATTCATTTTCACCCGCAGATAAATAACCAAAAGTAATTTTTCGAGAAAGTATGCGATAATGGTTGCATAGGCTACTCCTACAATGCCTAAATGCCTGATAAGAAGAATGCTAAAGAATACGTTTACAATAATTTCGATTAACGAAACACTCATTATAACTCCCGATTTTTGCTGCCCGATAAGTATGGTTTGAGGAAAAACAAGTCTACTGACAATGATGAGGAGATATACATTGAAAACACTTGCACTTTCGGCAAAACTTTGATTAAACACAATGGGATACAACCAATTACTGAGCAGCAAAAAAACTATACTCACCGGAAATAATACATGCATCAATTTGAGTCCTTTTTGTCGCAATTGAACCAATCCTGACGATAGCTGACCCTTATCGGCAAACACCGGAATCATCGCATTACTGAAGGCATTGGCCAGCAGTGTTACAAAAGGCAGTTCGCGGGCTCCATACCTAAACACAGCAAAACTGGCCTCGTTGAAGAAGTTTGAAACCAAAAAACCATCGATATATTGCGCACTTCCGCTAAGCAATAAACTTAAAATCAACGGAGAACCCACCCAAAGTTGTTCTTTGATGTAGCTAAGCGATATGCTAATTTTAGAATACTTCAACACCAAAAAGCCCATCCAAACAAATCGTATTATGTTCACAAATACCAATCCGTATAAACCATAACCCAGATCGAAGCCCAGCAACACCGGAGTGGTAACGCATATAAACTGAAGAGTAAGACTTATAAGACCGTATTTAATAATCCATCCCGATTGATTACGGAGCAGAAATATGTATTCGATAATATTTACGGGTCCCGAAATCACTATGTACATCAACAGTATTTTCAGGTAAGGTATATTTCCACCGGTAAGGTTAAGCAACTGGGCCAAAAACGAACGCGATACATACACAAAAAGAGCAGCCAGAGCACTAAACACGAAGAGCAACAGTACTGTATTGAAAAGGGCCGGTGTTTTTTTGTGTAAGCTATTTCCCAGACTATCACTACGATTGAAAAGACTTAAAAACGACTGAATAATGCCTGATATCCAAAAGAAGCTGACCCCGCCTGCAATCAGTAAAAACGTTTCGTAAATACCAATTTCGCCGGTTCCCAGATTGGTTTTGGTAAAAACAATGCTGATAAGAAGTAGCATTGAGAAACGCAGCAATTGAAAAAATTGCAGTCCGGTGATGTTGGTTATGTATTTCTTAAAATTCAAACCTGATGTTAGGAGTAAGCTTTATTTATTTTTCAGGTTTTCGAGATATCCGGCCATAATTTTCTGGATGTATTTGCCAATAATATCGAATTCTAGATTTACAATACTTCCGGGTTTGATGTCGTGAAAATTGGTTATTTGCCAGGTGTAAGGTATTATGGCAACCGAAAAGCGATCGTCGCGAGAGTTAACCACAGTTAGGCTTACACCATTCACCGAAACAGACCCTTTTTCTACGGTGATATTGCCTTTGTTTATATCGTATCTGAAAGTATAGTACCAGCTGCCATCGGCTTCGGTTAACTCAATACATTCGGCAGTTTGATCAACATGGCCTTGCACCATGTGGCCGTCGAGCAGTTTATCCATGGTCATGCTGCGCTCTACATTAACTTCGTCGCCAATTTTTAGCAAACCCAGATTCGATTTGTCGAGAGTTTCCTGAATGGCCGTGACCTTGTATGTTTTTCCGGCAGTATCAACTTCAACCACAGTGAGACAAACGCCATTGTGACTAACACTTTGATCGGGTTTCAGGCTTTGGGCAAACGAGCAGGTTAAGTAAAAATGGAAATTGCTTTGTTCCTGAACAATGTTAACTACTTTGGCGGTTTCTTCAACAATTCCTGAAAACATAGGCTTAATAATTTGTTGTTACGGGTGCAAAAATAGAGAATAATTTTGGAAATTGTTCCATAAGCTGCAATCATATGAGAGTAGCAGTTTTATAACTAAGCAAAATAGGTTTACACTTGATGGCACATTTGTAAAACAACGAAGTTTTTGCAATTCGATAACCGAAACAGCATATTGTTACAATTTGTTGATTATTTTTGTGCAGATAAAAACAAGAATCTATTTACACTAGCCATGCTGAATAATAAATCGGTTTTAATTACGGGAGGTACCGGATCGTTTGGTAAAAAATTCGTAGAAACCATTTTAGTGCGTTATCCCAATGTGAAACGTTTGGTAATTTTTTCGCGCGACGAATTGAAGCAATTCGAAATGGCACAAATGTATCCGTCGGATAAATATCCTCAAATACGCTTTTTCTTAGGCGATGTGCGCGATTATCCGCGTTTCAAACGTGCCTGTCAGGGTATCGATATTATAATTCATGCGGCTGCATTGAAGCAGGTTCCGGCAGCTGAATACAATCCCGACGAGTTTATAAAAACCAATATACACGGGGCACAAAATGTAATCGATTCGGCATTGGGTTCCGATGTAAAAGTGGTAGTAGCGCTTTCTACCGATAAGGCAGCGGCACCTATCAACCTGTATGGAGCTACCAAACTGGTTTCCGACAAGTTGTTTATTGCAGCCAACAACATTAAAGGAAAGCGCGATATCCGTTTTTCGGTGGTTCGCTATGGCAATGTAATGGGCTCACGCGGGTCGGTAATACCGTTTTTTATGGAAAAGGCACGTAAGGGTGAAACCCTGCCTATTACCGATAAAGAAATGACGCGTTTCAATATCTCGCTCGAAGACGGCGTAGAAATGGTTCTGTGGGCAATAGAAAACGCAACCGGCGGCGAAATATTTGTACCCAAAATACCCTCCTATAAAATTGAAACAGTAGCCGAAGCCATTGCCCCCGGTTTACCCCGTGAATATGTGGGAATAAGACCCGGCGAAAAAATTCATGAGGAAATGATAACGGCCAGTGACTCATTCTATACAATAGATTTGGGTAAATACTATGCCATATTATCGGCAGGAGCCAACAAACAAAAGTATCTCGATTTCTATAAGGCTTCAGAGGTTCCCCGTGGATTTCAGTATAATTCGGGCGAAAATACAGAGTGGCTCGATGCCGAAGCCATGCGCAACTTAATAGTGAAGTATGTTGATGCAAAGTTTAAACCTTTTTAATCGTTCTCTTCTGTCTTCCTGAAGTTGATGTTTGGTAGCGAGGTACTTCGAAATTTGTCGGTTTGTGTAAATGTGTCTGTAAAATTTCTGTTACATTTGTTGAAATTAATGAAGTTATGTCTATCTACCATAAACCTATACCCTATGGCAGGCAATATATCAGCGACGACGATATTGCCGCTGTTGCCGAAATACTCCGTTCCGATTTTCTGACCCAAGGCCCGGCCATTGCACAATTTGAGCAGGCTTTTGCCGAATACACCGGAGCCAACTATGCTGTTGCAGTAAGCAATGGCACAGCAGCCCTGCACCTATGCACTATGGCGTTGGGCGTTGAACCCGGTCAATCGGTAATTACCACTCCCATCACTTTTGCCGCATCGGCCAATTGTGTGCGTTATTGTGGTGGCGAAGTGTTGTTTGCCGACATCGACCCACAAAGCTATTTGCTCGATATTCATTCGGTTCGAAAAATTCTCGAAAACGATTCTTCCGGAAAAATAAAAGGAATAATTCCTGTCGATTTTGCAGGCAGAGCAGTCGATATACAATCATTCAGGCAACTGGCCGACGAGTTTGGTCTGTGGATTATTGAAGACGCATGCCATGCCCCCGGCGGATATTACAATTACAACGAAGGCAAGGTTCGCTGCGGTAGCGCACAATATTGCGACCTGGCCATATTTTCGTTTCACCCGGTGAAGCACATTGCCGCCGGCGAAGGGGGAATGATTACCACCAACAACGGGCTACTCTACGAAAAGCTGCTGTTGTTGCGCACCCATGGCATAACAAAACAAGCCGGTTTGTTGCACGAAAACCACGGCGGCTGGTACTACGAAATGCAGGAGCTGGGTTACAACTACCGCCTCACCGATTTTCAGGCTGCACTGGGGAACTCACAATTGAAAAGAGCCGATGATGGATTAAAACGCAGAAGAGAAATCGCAAACCTCTACTTCGAAGCTTTTAAAGACAAACCTTTCATTTGTGGACAATCGGGCGTGGTTGAAGGACATGCATATCACCTGTATATTATTGAAGTTGAAAAACGCAAAGAATTGTATGATTACCTCCGTAGCAAGCAAATCTTTGCACAAATTCATTACATACCGGTGCACCTGATGCCTTATTACAAAGAATTTGGATGGAAGCCCGGTGATTTGCCAAACGCAGAAAATTATTACCAGCAATGTTTAAGTTTGCCAATGTATCCTACTCTCAGCAGCGAAGAACAGGATTATGTGATTGATTGTATTTTTGAATTTTACGAAAATTCGCTTTAGGTCAATGATCAGTCTTACGGAAATAGAACGCATTATTCAAAATGGCGAAAATGAAAATATTGAATTCAAATCGAGTTTTAATACTGAATTGATAGAAACAATAGTGGCTTTCGTCAATACTTCAGGAGGGAAAGTTATTGTAGGCATTAACCCCAAAGCTGAGATTATTGGAACAACAATAAATGCTGAATCGGTGCAGCAATGGGTAAACGAAATAAAGAATAAAACATCCCCGGTTTTAATCCCGGATGTTGAAACAATTAGTTTAAATAACAAAACCATTGTTATATTTTCAATACAGGAATATCCGGTAAAACCTGTTGCAATTCGTGGAAAATATTTTAAACGGGTAGCCAACTCAAACCATTTGATGAGTATTGATGAAATAGCAAACGAATACCTTAAAACCATTAATACAAGCTGGGACTTTTATCCTGACCCCAATCACAGCATAGAACATATCTCTGCCCAAAAAGTGAAGCGTTTTGTTGAGACCATTGAACAACAAACGCAGAAAAGGATTGAAATACCCCACATGGACTTTCTGGCAAAACTGGAAATCATTCGTAACCATCAACTGACATTTGGAGGCTATCTGTTGTTTGTGAAAGAATACTGCCTGATTAGTGATGTACAGGTAGGACGCTTTAAAAGCCCAACAACCATTATCGACAGTACTTCGCTGAATACCGATTTGTTTACCGAAGTTGATGAAATCATCGCTTTTATTAAAAAGCACCTGATGATTGAGTATATTATTACCGGAGCACCACAACGAACTGAGCGTTTTGATTATCCGTTAGATGCCATACGGGAAATCGTGATAAATATGATTGTACATCGCGACTACCGCGATAGCAGCTCCAGCATCATTAAAATATTCGACGACCGGATAGAATTCTTTAACCCCGGAAAGCTTTACGGAGGCATAACGATTGATGATTTGTTGTCGGGCAACTACAGCTCAAAAACTAGGAATAAACTCATTGCAAGAGCATTTAAGGAAGTCGGTTTAATTGAAAAATACGGTTCCGGAATCAGGCGTGTTTTAAATATTTGTGAAGAGTATGGCGTTAAACAGCCTAAATTCGAAGAGGTTTTTAATGGCTTTCGGGTTCTTTTGTTTAAAGAAAAAACGAATGTCACAAAAGATGTCACAAAAGATGTCACAAAAGATGTCACAAAAGAAAAAAGAATGATAAAAATTCTTGAACTTGTTGAATCTAATCCATCTATAACAACAGGCGAAATTGCATTGCGTTTGGAATTAACACCAAGGACTGTTCTCCGCGATATCGGACAGCTAAAAACGGAAAACAGGCTCAGAAGAGTTGGTGGCCGAAAAAAGGGAAAATGGATTATTATTAAAAACAAATAAACCTATAACATTAAATGACGCGAAGCAAATGACAATAAATAAATACATAAATAGTAATAATCTTTGCATCATCCCTGCTCGTGGTGGCAGCAAACGCATTCCGCGTAAAAACATCAAAGAATTTCTGGGGAAACCCATTATTGCCTATTCTATTGAAGCTGCCATACATTCGAATTTGTTCGAAGAAATAATGGTTTCGACCGATGATGCCGAAATTGCCGAAATTGCCAAACACTACGGTGCAACAGTTCCCTTTATGCGTTCGGCCCAATCGTCGACCGACTATGCCCCGTTGGCCGCCGTTGTCGATGAGGCAGTGGTGTGGCTCGACCAAACCCAAAACCATTGCAGCCATATTTGCCTTATTTTACCTACGGCACCATTTATTTTGCAGCGCAATGTAAGCGATGCTTACAACCTAATCATCGAAAAACGCTTCGACTCGGTGCGCCCTGTTGTAAAATTTTCGTATCCCATACAAAGGGCATTCAGGCTAACGGGGCATTCTGTTGAAATGATGATGCCCGAACATCTGAAAACACGTACTCAAGATCTTGAGCCGGCTTATCACGATGCAGGCCAGTTTTATTGGATGACCCGCGAAAAAACCTTACGCGGCACAAATCGCGGTGCGCTGATTATCAACGACATTCTGGCTCAGGATATCGATTCGGAAGAGGACTGGCTGATAGCTGAAATGAAATATCGATTTTTACACGAAAAAGGAATAATTACACATAAAACATAAGCACACATGAAAAAACTGATTATCTGCGGCGGATATGGCAATGGCACCGTGGTTGCCTCAACAGTTACCGATATCAACAAAGTATCGGAGCAGTGGAAAATTATCGGTTTTCTTAACGATTTCGAAACCGAACCCATCAACGGGTTTCCGGTGCTTGGCAAAATCGACAAAGAAACAGCACACCGATATTTAAGCGACCCCGATGTGTATTTCTTTTATTCGCTTATCAGCACAAAATTCAATCATAAGTACATACATAAACTCACCGATCTCGAAATTCCCGACAATCGTTTTGCTACGCTGGTGCATCCTAGTGCGGTGGTTTCCGATTTTGCACAAATTGGCCACGGTGTGTGCATACAACCCTTTGTAAGTGTTGGCCCCAATGTAGTTATAGGCAATCACATACACATATTTGCACAAGCACTTATCGGACACAATGCCATACTCGACAACTACTCGTATGTGGCCAACAATGCCTGTATAGGTGCCAGTGTGCGACTTATGGAAGGAGCCTATGTGGGAACCAATGCCTCAACCCTCGAAAACATCACCCTTGGCAAATGGTCGTTGGTGGGTATTGGATCGGTTGTGATAAAAAGTGTGAACGACTACGATAAGGTGGTGGGCAATCCTTCAAGGGTAATTGGATCAACTCTATGACACTCTTGTTCAGAATCGACGGCAACCGCGAGTTCGGTTTTGGGCATTTGGTGCGCAGCATTTCGTTGGTAAACGAGTTGCGTAGCCAAACTGCGCCTTTGTTGCCACGAATTGTTTTTGCCGGCAATTACTCCAAGTCGGCTATGGAAATGATGCAACGCGACAACATCGAATTTGTGAATGGCACCATTGATAACGAATACGCGTTTATTGCAAGTCAAATTGCCCTGCTGCAGCCCTCGCTGCTCTACATTGATAAAATATATCCCTATGGCAAAGAATTTATTGAGCAGATTCAAAAACAACTGCCTGTGGTAATGATGCACAATTTGTGTGAAGCCTCGCCGTATTGCACATGTTTTATATTGCCGTCGGCACATACCCCACGCGAAAAACTCAGCGAATTTGGCCTTACACGGGCAAAACCAAACTGGTTTATTGGAGCCGAATATATTGTGTTGAACCGGCAGGTGGTGAATGCCGTGCCTACAGCGAAAAAAGGCGACATGCTTCAACTTGTTGTTACCACCGGTGGCAGCGACCCCGAAAAAGTATTACTCAGGCTATTGCAAATGCTCAGGCACTTACCAACAGACAAGCTGCAAATACAGGCTTTATATGGCCCTTCAATAGGTTTTCTCGATGAACTTCAAAACTTGCAACTGCCTCATAACATTTGTATTATGCCTTTTGCAGTTGAGCACCTGCAGCAGGCCGACATGGCAATTTGCACATTTGGCATTAGCACCTACGAACTGATGTATCTGGGCATTCCGGTAATTTCGGTGGCGCATGCCCAAAGCAATGCACTGGGCAGTAAAACCCTGGCCGAAAACCACCGAAGCATTATCGACCTGGGTATTATCGACAAGCTTGAAGCCGCACAATTGCATGCCGCTATAGGCAAGCTGACAAGTCAACCCGAACTGCGTGCATCGATGTCGGCATTGGGGCGGCAACTCGTCGATGCGAAAGGCGTGTGCCGGGTAGGCAACATTATTTTAAAAACCCTCAAGCTATGACTAAGCAACACAAAACCTTGGTAATTGCCGAACTTTCGGCCAATCATAACAACAACTTCGAACTGGCTGTAAAAACCATCGAAGCCATGGCGGGTGCCGGTGCCGATGCGGTGAAAATACAAACATTTAAGCCCGAAAGTCTAACCCTTGATATCGACACAGGCTATTTTGCACCCCGCACCGAGGGATTGTGGAAAGGCTACACCCCCTGGAAACTGTTTACCGAAGCAGCCATGCCCTACGAATGGCAGCCGAAGCTGAAACGGGTTGCCGAAGATTTGGGGCTTGTGTTTTTTTCGTCGCCTTTCGACCACGAAGCTGTCGATTTTCTTGAAGCCATGCAGGTGCCCATGTATAAAATAGCTTCGATGGAAATTACCGATATTCCTCTGATATCCTATACTGCCTCGAAGCAAAAACCCATGATAATTTCGACCGGTGTAGCCGATATCGAAGACATAGAGTTGGTAATTGAAACATGCCACAAGGCGGGTAATCGCCAAATAACACTGCTAAAGTGCACATCGCAGTACCCGGCCAGCATCGAAGATGCCAACCTAGTCTGCATTCCCGATATGAAGCAGCGTTTTGGGGTGGCGGTAGGAGTGTCTGATCACAGCCCGGGTAGCTTGGTGCCTGTGGTGGCAGTGTCGCTGGGTGCTGTTGTGGTCGAAAAACATTTTATTCTTGACCGTAAGCTTGGCGGACCCGATTCGGCCTTTTCGATGGAGCCCGTTGAGTTTGCCGAAATGGTAAACGCAGTGCGACAGGCCGAAGCTGCCATGGGAACAGTAAGCTATGCCATTACCGACCACGACAGAGCTCGCCGCCGTTCGCTGTTTGTGGTGCGCGATATTGTAGCCGGTGAGCTGCTTACCCCCGAAAACATACGCTCGATACGCCCGGGAGCAGGCCTGAATCCCAAATATTACGATGAGGTAATCGGAAAGAGGGCAAAATTTGATTTAAAGAAAGGAAGTCCTTTGTGTATGGATGACATTTTCGATGAATAATAAAAATGTAAATTCCATTTCTTCTTTTATAGAATCATATAGAAAAAGGTTTTTTGTAGATTTGCCAAAAAAATATTCGATAGAAACCCCTGCATATGCTCTTTAATTCGATAGATTTTGCTGTTTTTCTACCTATAGTTTTCTTACTTTATTGGTTTATTACCTATAAAAACTTAAAACTACAAAATCTATTAATTGTAATAGCTAGCTATGTTTTCTACGGATGGTGGGATTATCGTTTTCTTAGCCTGATATTTTTTAGCTCCATTGTCGATTATTTTGTGGGTATTGGCTTATTGCATAAACAATCGAAAAAAACAAGGAAGCTCCTTCTGCTCACAAGTTTATTAGTAAACCTTGGGTTTTTGGGTTTCTTTAAGTATTATAATTTTTTTGCTGAAAATTTTGCTGAAGCATTTACCTTATTTGGTTATCCAATAAAGACAGGAAGTTTACATATTATTTTACCAGTGGGCATTAGTTTTTACACTTTTCAAACGTTAAGCTATTCGATTGATGTTTACAGGAGGAAATTACAGCCAACGCGAGATTTTTTTGCTTTTTTAGCATATGTTAGTTTCTTTCCACAATTGGTAGCCGGTCCTATAGAACGAGCCACAAATTTACTTCCACAGTTTTATAAGAAACGAAAATTTGATTACTCGTCAGCAGTAGATGGTTTAAGGCAAATATTGTGGGGTTTGTTCAAAAAAGTTGTAATTGCCGATAATTGTGCCGAATATGCTAATTATATTTTCAACAATTCGCAAAGCTTCGATGGTCCCATGTTATTACTGGGTGCGGTTTTCTTTGCATTTCAAATTTATGGAGACTTCTCGGGATATTCCGACATAGCCATTGGTACTTCGCGTTTATTCGGGTTTAATTTAATGCAAAACTTTGCATTTCCATATTTTTCGCGCGACGTAGCTGAATTTTGGCGAAGATGGCATATTTCTCTTTCAACCTGGTTTCGCGACTATTTGTACATTCCACTGGGAGGTAGTAGAGGCGGTTATCTTATGAAAATAAGAAACACACTGATTATTTTTGTTGTAAGTGGTTTTTGGCATGGTGCAAACTGGACATTTATTGTATGGGGTTTTTTAAATGCTCTGTATATAATGCCTTCTATAGTTTTTGGAACAAACCGTAAAAATCTGGATATTGTTGCAAAGGGTAAAATTTTTCCAAACTTGCGTGAATTTGTAGCGATGTCACTAACATTCTCACTTACGCTTCTTGCCTGGGTTTTTTTCAGAGCTACCAGCATTTCACATGCAATTGACTATCTGGCATCGATGGTAACAGGGTTTTTTAAACGGCAGGCAATAATCGATACTCTTGTTATGCTATACTATAAAGTAGGTATAGAATTAATTTTGCTTATGTTGTTTTTTACTGTGATTGAATGGTTTGGACGGAGTGGGCGTTATGCAATAGAAAACACAGGTCTTAAGTGGAAGCGTCAACTAAGATTGCTGTTTTATTATCTTATTGTAATTCTTATTTTCGTGTATGGTGGTCAGCAACAAGAATTTATTTATTTTCAATTCTAATAAATGAGAGAATTCTTTAAAAAGATATTGTTATTTATTAGTCCACTGGTGATACTTATATTGCCGGCTGTTTTTATACTATGGGGTACAGGCGAAAACTTCAAATCAATGAACAAAACCCTTTTGTCAAACCAAGAATACTTAATAGGATATGCATATAACGAGAATAATCTTAAGTATCTTAAATGGTATTATTTATCAAATGCACCCAAAAACGATGTAGTGGCCTTGGGTTCTTCAAGGGTTTTACAACTTAGAAAAAACTCATTCGATGCAAGGTTCTATAACGCCGGCTACTCCATTAAAAGAATCGATCAGTTTATCGATTTTCTACGATTGATACCCAGCGATAAGTATCCCGATTACCTGATTGTTTCGCTTGATCAGTGGATGTTCAATGCAAAGAGAGACCCACTTGCCGACACAGCATTCAAAGACGAATGGACAAAGTCGTTCAATAAATTCCCCGATGCAGCCACCATAATAAATGTATATGAAGATCTTATCAAAAAGAAATACTCCTTTGGTGTTGTTAATAATCCATTCACAATAAAACTTATTGGTTTGAATGCGCGTCTTAATTCTAAAGGCATTCGCAACGATGGAAGCTATTTTTATGGTAGGCAGATAGCATTGTTGCTTGACAACAATGCAGCGGCAAATGATTTTAACTTCAATAACACCAAGATGAGGATTGAAAAAGGAGTTCTTAACTTTCAGACAGGGAACCAACTGAATACAAAGGCTCTTTATGAACTGGATGCATTTCTTGCTTTTTGTAAAACACATCATATATTTGTGATTGCCATTTTACCGCCATTTCCCGAAGAGATTTATCAATTGATGAATGAGTCGGGCAAATATGATTACCTCAACAAGTTAGATTCTGAAATAAAGCCCCTGTTTGATGCCTATGGTTTCGAATTGTACAATTATACTCACATTACTCAATTTGATTACTTCGACAAAGAATTCCTCGATGGGTTTCATGGTGGCGAAAAAATCTACCTTCAGATATTGATTGATATCCTTCAAAACAATTCTCAATTGAACCATGTTTCGTCATTGGAAAAACTTCAATCGGACCTTAAAAACCGTAAATCGGCCTTCAATGTTTATTAAACTGTCAATTGATTTGTGCCGAAATTGAATTGACCAGATTATTAACACAAACTTCCTCATCCATATTGAATCCCAGTATTTTACCGGGGTAATGATATGCATGCACTGTAGCCAAATCGAATGCTTTCAGGTAGCAGTCAAGCTTATGCTGGTCGAAATGGTACGACTCAATGAACTGCATAATTTTGTCAACATCCTGGTTGTTTCTTATTCGCAAAACGCCATCGAAATCTTCAATCCAGCTAAGCCCGAAAACAATTACCGGTTTTCCTCCTGACTTCATACGCTCTCCTAAATTAGTGCGGCAACAAAATTGCAACTCATTGATATTAAGTTGAATAAATGTTGTAAATTTGTCAATTTACCGCACTAACGGCATTTGATATGCTTAGAATTAG
>Ga0334884_1001307_pt1 | contig 37838 bp, 30 predicted proteins | sample GraSluR1_MG_7_FD_207215 | JGI IMG/M metagenome (GOLD analysis project Ga0334884, IMG submission 207215) | Sludge microbial communities from methane-producing bioreactor in Wageningen University, Netherlands - Granular Sludge_12_05 R1 | ecosystem: Engineered > Bioreactor > Anaerobic >... | reverse complement strand
ACAGGCCAAGAAGGTTAACATTAAATAGTCGAAATTCTTTATCAGGCGAGTTAAAAATCCAATGATTTTTTGTCTTGACAACCGGGTCCACTTTACCGTTCTTACCTCTTCTTTTTGAAAGATACATAGCCTTATCTGCAGCTTCAATGATTTCGCTTGCTTTCATTCCTTCTTTCCACTCACAAATTCCAATGCTAAGCGTTGGAATTACCACATCATCTTTGCAGTTGCAGCAACAGTTTTCCCTGATATTTCCTTGAATGGCCTTGCAAACGGCTTCCGCATTTTTCTGGGTTGTTTGGGGGAAAATTATCGCGAATTCATCGCCTCCGAAACGGAAACATAAGTCCGACCGCTTGGTATTGTTTTTGATTTGAAAAGCTACCTTTTGCAGCATTTCATCGCCGCAGATATGTCCAAAATTATCGTTTACTGTTTTGAAATTATCTATATCGAGAAGCGCAAGGCTAAAAGGCTTTTTAGTACTTGATGACCGGGACTTCTCATTTTCAATGGAGGTGACGAAACTTCGTTTGTTCATAAGCCCCGTCATATAGTCTACATTTATTGACTGATAATATCCCTTCAGCAGGTTGTAAAAAATTATTGTGGAAAGAATTACTAAAACACTTGCAGTTGCATAAATAGCCAAGGATATGTTCGAGATTAAATTTTTTATGTAATCCGACGAGAAATCTACCCCTACAAGGCCTATTACCTCTCCTGACTCCTTGATTGGGGCAAAGGCAGTTAAAAAATCCCCCCAAACAATATCTGTAATAAGGTCTGTTGCGGTTATTATCCCTTCGTTGAATGCTCTTAACTCCTCTTCCGACATTCCGTCTTTCGATCCGATTGGTGAAAAGGTTTCCGACTCAGGAGATTCTCCATCAAGAATATACGCTATTTCACTATCCGATATCTTTCTTTGGGTAAAGATAAAATCGACACCGGTGTCCTGCTTTATTAACCTGAACACCCTATTCATTTTATTGTAATATTCCATGTTCTCTGCTTCAAGATCGCCAAGGCTTGCTTCTGATAATCTTCTATATTCCTGAACATTTTCTTCGATAAATCTGGCGGTGGTTGCAGCGATACTTTTCGCTTCCTGGGATGCTTCCGAAATTACAATCTTTTTTATAGACTCAATCATTAGGTAAGCTGCAACCATAAAAATGATTGTTAAAAAAAAAGAAAGGACAATAGTTGTAGAATTAACATGTTTTTTGTTTAAATACATAATATATAAGCATCCTTTTAGTAATAGCGTTCTTTATTTGTAAATGATAATTTATTCTACTATTTCTGTCAATCTCTTTGCGAACAAAGCGTCTTCACACTTTATCTCCATCGGAAGAGAACAGCACACCATTCCGCTTCTTGAAAGATGCGGTGGAGATTCGGAGCCTGTCTCCCGGAATAAGGAGGCGCCATCACCAGAGGTAAGACTTCACATCCTGGAGCGTTGAAAAAGACGCTTTAGTATCCGGAAGTTATGAACTCCGGAGTCGATGGTGCTCACGAGAAAAGGTCAGGTACAAGGGACTGGCAAAGAACACCAACTTCGCCTTCGTGCTCTTCGCCCTGTCGAACCTGTACATGGTTCAAAGGGACCTACTGGTTTCGACAGGGGCGTGGTGTATCCAAAAACAGGCCAAAGACCATTAAAAACCAGAAATAGCGCTAAAAGGAGCATAAATAATACACAAAATGTGCCCATATAACCTGAATATGGGTTAAAAAGAACACAGGAAACGGATTCGGCTGTCAAGGTTCAACTGTTGGACGCTGGATCAGTGATTGTTCAGAGGTTCCAAAAAATGAGGCGAAAAGCCCCCGGAAGCGGTCTTTCTTCTCCGGGGGCTTTGTTTGTGTACGGTCAAAGTGATAAACCTGCAGTTTCTACAGGCACATTTCCACAGCCTTTTCGGCATGGATCTGCCCTGAATCGAACAGCGGAATGGAGAAAGTTTTTATCAGCATTCCTATCTCTGTACAACCCAGAATTATTCCCTCCGCCCCATTCTCTTTCATCTTTTCCATTATCCGTTCAAATTCTCTCCTCGAGGAATCCAGTAGAATTCCTTTTGCCAGTTCCTTATAGATGACATCATTGATGATCTTCCGGTCTTCCGCTTCAGGAATCACCACTGAAAAGCCGAATTTTTTCCTGAGCCTTTCTTTATAGAACTCCTGCTCCATCGTAAACACCGTACCGAGAAGGCCGATTCGTTTCATGCCGCTTTCATCGATCCTCTCTCCCACGGCATCAGCAATGTGAAGCAGGGGTATTCCCGCATCGGCTTCAAAACTGTCCATGACCTTGTGCATCGTGTTGGTACAGAGCACAATAAAATCGGCGCCGGCCTTCTTCAGCCCTCGACCCGCATCCGTCATCTTTTCCCGAAGAAGCTCCCAGTCCCCGGAGTACTGCAGATCCTGGATCTCCTGGAAATCAAAGGAGTAGAGAATGCACTTCGCCGAGTGATTTCCGCCAAGCTTCTGATTGATCCCCCTGTTGATGATGGAATAATAGGGAACCGTGGATTCCCAGCTCATTCCGCCTATAAGACCGATTGTTTTCATGCCGTGCTCCTTTCGAAACTCTGAAATATAGCTGGACTTCCTTTCCTGGCAGGGAAGGAAGTCCAGCTTTACTGCAATTTATTCTACCTCAGATTCTCCCCATCCTCCGCTTTTTCGGCAGCCTTACTTCCGGAGGAGCAGGATCATGGGGAACAGAAGCCGATCCGGAAGTGCCTCGTCGTAACCTCATGCGGTGGCGTGAGTTGAAACAGTTTGTCCGTCGCTTTATGCCCTCCCCATGTGGTCTCCGTCCATGTTTTCCACAGACGACCTCTTCCCTTCGTCCATGGTGTCTTTTAATTCCGGATATCGGCCGATCCATCCCCGAAGCATCGTCTTTCCTCTGCCGGACTCTTTCGCAGCCTCGATGAAGGTGAGTCCCATCCTCGGCAGTGACCTGCCCCACACGGTATGGAATTTCTCAGAGCACTCCGCACGGAGTCTTCCAGCTTTGGACAATGGCTTCACCTCCTAACATTGACGCATATAATTATGCGCGTTATAATATGTCCGTCAGGAGGGGACGACATGAAATCCAGCGAAATCATCAAGATTCTCGAAATGGACGGGTGGTACTTGACTAAAACAACTGGAAGCCACCACCATTTCAAACACCCAGAGAAGCCTGGAAAGGTCACGGTCAAGCACCCTCAGAAAGACGTACCGCCGAAAACATTCAGCAGCATCATGAAGCAGGCGGGGCTGGAATAATCCCCGCTGCCCGGAAAGGAGACAGACCAGCGATGAAAAAAAAGGATGTACGGGTTTACCCCGCGCTGTTTTCTGAAGACGGCAAATTTGTATGCGTCCGCTTTCCTGATCTTCCTGGCTGCAACACCTTCGGAAAGGACTACGCCGACGCCATCTCCAGCGCAAAAGACGCTCTCGGGGGGCACCTGCTCTGCATGGAGGAGGACAATGACGTCATCCCCGAACCCACACCGATCAATAGACTGCAGCCTGGGAAAGATGAAGTTGCCGTTTTGATCGACGTTCGCCTGGATATTTTCCGCGAAGAAGAGAAAAAGAAATCCGTAAGCAAGAACGTCACTCTTCCCGCATGGCTGAACAAGATGGCCATGGAACACAAGATCAACTTCTCCAGCACCCTCCAGGAGGCCCTTCGGGACAGACTTGGTGTATAACGCGCATCGCCCCGGCTCGGTTGTCCGATCCCGGGGCGATGTCTACAAAAAGTATGTCCGCAAGTTTGAGCAATTATGCTCATTTGGCGGTTTGAAAAGCACCCCCAAAGTAAAAAATCCGGCTTAGGGGGTGCTTTTTGCAGCCAGGGGATTGTATTTCCCGAACACTTTTCCTTACCTGAAGCCTTACTTCCGGAGGAGCAGGATCATGGGGAACAGCAAAAGTACGGGAACCGTTCCGCTGTAGAACGCGGCCGAGCACCCTCCCCCGCTGTCCGAGGACGGTGCGAACTCGTAGGAGCCGATGTCATAGGCCGATCCCTGGGGCCTGGGGTATCCCCTCTGGTCATCGGAAGGAGCACCGGAAGACGTTCCCTTGTCGATAGCCGAACTGCCCGTGAGCAGGGCGTGAGTCTTCGTGTAGCCTCCGTTGTCCTTGAGAAGACCGAGGTTCGGGCTGCCGGTGAAAATGGAAGTCCCTCCCGGATAGCCGCCGTTTATGACGCAGAACGAGACCACAGGTGCCGCACCGCCGTCGTTCACGATCTCATTTCCCGTCTCCCCCGGATTGTCCCAGAAAATACAGTTTTTCACCACAGGAGTGCCTGAATCGCTGTTCCTCATGCCGCCGGCAGTGTCAGCCGAATTGTTCGAGAAGGTGCAGTTCACTATAGACGGAGAGCACATGAAATTGACCATTCCTCCACCCGTAACAGCCTTGTTCCCGGAAAATGTGCAGTTGACGATTTTTGCGTCGCTGTAGGCCGTATTTGTTATTGCCCCTCCCATGCCTTCCTCCGCAGCATTGCCCTCAAAAGTGCAATTGGTTATTTCCGGGTTGCAGTGGCCTGAGTTTCCTATTGCTCCTCCACCGAAAATCCCCTTCTTGGAAATATTCCCCGAAAATGTGCAGTTAATTATCACCGGGCTGCAGTCATCCACGTTGGCAATGGCCCCCACGTCCCGTTCCGCCTCGTTGCCGGTGAAGATGCATCCGCTGATGGTGGGGCTGCTTCCGTCGTAATTGTGTATCGCGGCAGCGTCCGCCCGGGTGGTATTTCCCGAGAAGGTGCAGCTGACGAGTTCCGGGCTGCTGGACTGGTTGTACATGCCTGCCCCTGACATGGCGCCGTTTCCCGAGAAGGTGCAGTACCCCAGGCGGATATTGCTTGAAATATTGCAGATGGCCCCTCCGCCCCATACAGCGGAATTACCCCGGAAGGAACAGTTGCGGACGACGGCGTGGCTGCCCGTATTGTGCATTCCTCCGCCATATTGCTTGGCCCCGCCGATGTTATCAGGAAAGTCCGCGCTCCCGCCTGTGATGGTGAACCCGTCGAGTATTCCGGTGTTGGGGGCTGCGGCTCCGAAGGATGTCACCACGGTGTAGCTGTTCTCGCCCACGATGCCTGCCGCCGTCTCCGTTACGCCGTCGGGGTTCGTGTTATCATCTCCCTTGAGGTCTCCCGTAAGGACGGTGACGTTTTTCCTGTAGTCCCGCTGCCGGGTGTTGGTCTCCCCTCCGACAAATCCGCCGTAGAGGGTCACCCCGGACTTCAGGACGAAGGAGGCCTCCCTGTCCGCCGGAACCCCCGCGGCCGGAAGTGAGGGACGGTATGTACCCTTTGCTACCCATATCTCGCTCTCCGCGGGAGCATTGTCGAGGCCCGTTTTGAACTCCGCCTCGCCCAAGGCGTTGATCCATGACGTTCCGTTCCTCAGCCCTGCCCCTTCCTGCGTAACGTAAATGACAGCGGCCCGGGAAGGCCGGGCAGAAAAAAGAAGAAACAGAAGGGAAATCAAAAGGATCACTCCACCTGAAAGGCCTTTCTTCCGGATCATGTTCTTCACCTCTCTTTTTTATGCCATTTCGCCCTGGATCTGCCTGTTTCCTATTTCCTTACAGCCAGCAGCAGCGGGATCACGAGCAGTAAAACTCCTGCCGGGGGGACGGGGCCGATGCCGCATCCTCCTCCACCGCCACCGGACGAAGGGGGCGCGTACTCGTAGGCCCCTATGTCATACCCGCTCTCCTGGGGACGGGATACCCCGCGCTGGTCTTCCGCCGGTGCCCCTGCAGCCTTCCCGGCGTCCAGAGCAGAACTTCCCGCAAGGAGAGCCCGGGTACGGGTAAGCCCGCCGTTGTCGGCCAGGGGGCCGAGTTTCGGATCCCCGGTGAGGATCTCCGTTCCTCCGGGGTATCCCCCCTGGACCACGCAATGGGACAGCACCGGATTCGAGGTCGCGTCATTGAATATTTCCCCTCCGGCTGCTGAACTCCAGAAGATGGAATTCGTCACTGCCGGACTGCTGTCCAGGTTCGCCATGTTGCCCCCTTGATTGGCGCTGTTGCCGTAAAATGTACAGTTCATTATCGTCGTCGAGGCAAGCCAGTAGTTGTTGATGCCGCCGCCCTGGCCGGAGGCCGTGTTGCCCGAGAAAGTGCAGTTTGTCACCGTCGGGGCATAGCCTATACAGAACAGGCCTCCTCCGTCGGAAGCGCTGTTCTCCGTGAAGGTGCTTGATGAAACGTTCGCTGAATTCGATGTGTACATGCCGCCGCCCCGGTCAGACGCCGTATTCTTTGAAAATGTACAGTTTTTCACTTCCGGAACGTGACTGTTGGTGGAAACCATTCCTCCGCCATTGACGGCCGCGTTTTCAGTGAAAGTGCATCCGTCCACTACGGACGCACTGTCATCGGTGTACATGCCTCCGCCCGAATCAGCCCCGTTGCCTGAAAAGACGCAGTTCTCCAGGGTGGAGAATGATTTTGTGCTGTAGAGTCCTCCCCCGGTCTGGCTGGAGAAGTTTCCCGCGAAGGTGCAGTTCCGTATCGTCACGGAGCTTTGCACGTCCATCATGCCGCCGCCGTCATCATTCAACGCATACCCCGCCGTGACGGTGAAGCCGTCGAGCACACTCCCCTGGCCATAGGCGTATAGAATCCGGATACTGTTGCCGCTTCCGGCGGTATTGATATCGGACGCTTTCCGGGTGACGCCCCTGGCGTCCACAGTGTCGTTGAAGTCCAGGTCGCCGGTCAGGACGGTGATGTTCGTCCTCCAGTTCCGCTGGTTCTTTGAGGCCTCCGTGCCCGTGAACCCTCCGTAGAGGGAAACCCCGGGATCAAGGACAAAATACCAGGTCTTGTCCCCTGTGGTGGAAGGACGATACTTCCCCGCCGCGACCCAGAACTCGGTTCCCACAGGTGAATTGTTCAGATGCTGGCTGAATTCAGCCTCACCGTACGCATGGTCCCATGAGGTACCGTCCCTGTTCCCGGCTCCGGAATGGGTGACGAAGATGACCGCACCTTCGGAGGACAGGGGGAGGCAAAACATTGTCAGAAGAAGAAAAACCGCCGCATACCACGCACTTTTCTTTTGTCCTTTTTGTGCCACGGAGCACACCCCTTTTCTGGAATAGCGAAAAGCTTACGCTTCCGGTGTTTCCCCAATCCGCCTGTTACCCTTTGTTTTTCCGTCCGGCCGCCAGGACCATCGGGACAAGAAAAATCACCGCGGCTGCGCCCGGAATACCGCCTCCACTGCATCCTCCGCCGCCCTCAGTGGCCGGAGCCGTGTCGAAAATCACTTCCACGAAATGATCCCTGTCAAGGTCGCTGAAAGTATGGCTCCCGGCAGGACCTATGGATACTTCGTCCACCAGCACCTCTTTCACCGCTTTACCGGCTTCGGGGGCAAACGTTACCGTCAGGGATGCCCCTTCAGGAAAACTCCACGTCTCACCCATGCCGCTTGGGAATTCCATCCCCGTCATGCTGAACGAGAACAGTCCTCCAAGGGAGGCTTTCATAGTGAGCATCTTCCTGATGCCTGCCTCGTATGCGCCCATGTCGTGGCCGTTTTTCTGGGGCCTGGAGACCCCTCTCTGGTCTACTGAAGGGGAAAAGAATGCCGATGCGGCATCGATGGCAGAGCTTCCGGAAAGAAGGCCCATGGTCCTCGTCGACCCACCGTTCCAGGAGAGCGAGCCGAGCCTGGGATCGGAGCTGATGTTCCCAATTCCCGAATAGCCTCCCCTGACCACCGAATCCGTCACCGTAGCGGACGCTCCTCCGGCGGACACGATCTCCGCTCCTGACGGGTTCCAGAAAATGCAATTTACGGCGGAGAAAGACCCGTCATAGGTATAAACCCCGGCGGCCGTACTCCCCTCGTTCCCTGCCAGGGTGGAGCTTCTCATGGTGACGGTGCTCTGGAAATTGGCTGCGGCGGCCCCCCGGTCCCCCTCATTGCCTGAAAAGGTGCAGTTGACTATTTCCACACTCCCCATGAGATTGAACATGCCTCCTCCCATGTCCTTCGCGACGTTTCCATGGAAGAGACACCTCCTGATCTCCGGGGCACTATTGGAATTGAGCATCCCGCCGCCGTGGTCGGACGAAGCCGTGTTGCCCGAGAATGTGCAGGCTTCTACGAGGGGATCGCTCGTCGAGGTGTTCCCCATGCCTCCGGCCCGTTTCGCCGTATTCTCCGAGAAGACACACTCCGTGACTGCCGGGCTGCTGCCGGAATAGTTGTATACCCCTCCGCCGCTGTCCGACGCGGTATTTTCTGAAAAGAGAATCTTCGTCACGGAAGGACTGCTCGCCGAATTGTACATGCCGGCGCCCATCCGGGCGGTGTTGCCGGAAAAGGATCCTCCGGAAAAAGAAGTGGACGTTCCGTTGGTGTTATAGACGGCCCCTCCGGAATCGGCCAAGTTTCCCGAGAAGTCGCAGTCCACCGCTTCTCCCTGACAGCTGTAGCCGTAGAGGGCGCCTCCTTTGACCCTGGCCGAATTTCCGGAAAAGGAGCATTCCGTCATCTTCGGAGCACTCTCCGTGGAGGCTATGGCCCCTCCCCCCTGTGAGAGGTCGTCGGCCCGGTTGTTCACGAAGGAGCACCCCGTCATCTCGGGGGCGGAGTTTTTGACGTTTCCCATGCCCCCTCCGCTTTTAGCCGCCTTATTTTCAGAGAAAACGCAGTCTGTGAGCACCGGGACGGCGCTGTCGAAGTTGTGCATCCCTCCACCGTCATTCGACGTGTTCTTCGAGAAAAGGCAGTCCGAGAGGACCGGCCGGCCGGACCGGCTGTACATTCCCCCGCCGGTCTGGTACGCAGTGTTTTCAAGAAAGGAGCATTCCGCGAGAAGGGGATTTCCCGAATCGTTGTACATCCCGGCACCGTTCCTGGACGTGTTTCCGGAAAAGGTGCACTTTGTGAAAATCGGGCCGCCCTCCGTGGAGCAGAGTCCTCCTCCGCCCCAGTAGGCGTCGTTGCCGGTGAAGGAGCAGTTCGTGATCGTGGGGGTGCTGTTGAGTGCGAAGAGCCCTCCTCCGTAGGAAGCAGAGTTGTCCGGAGCCCCGGCGGAATCACCGTCCGCCTTTCCGCCCGTTATGGTGAAGCCGTCAAGGATCGCCGTGTGGGAGACTCCTGAGGCCTTCACCACCGTGTAGCTGTTGCTTCCGGCAATATTGGATGAATTCAGGGTCACCCCGTTGCCGTTCACCGTGTCGTTCAGCTCGATGTCGCCGGTGAGCACGGTGACGTTCGCCCCGGGATCCCTCTGGTCCCTTGAGGTCTCCGTGCCTGCGAATCCCCCGTAGAGAGCGACACCCGTCTTCAGGGCGAAAGACGCGCTTCGGGCTACTGCAGGAACGGTTCCAAGGTTGGTCACCGGGCGGTACCTGCCCCGTGCCACCCAGAACTCCGTCCCCGGCTGGACCCCGCCGAGGGCGCTCCGAAAACCGATCTCGTCCAGTGCATCCGACCATGAAGCACCGCTTTTGCCGCCTGATCCGGTCCGGGTAACGTATTTCACCGCGCCCTCCGTCGTGCCGCAAAAAAGGGAAAAAAGGGAGAAGAAAAGGGTCAGGAAGGCAAGAAAGAAGAACCCGCCGCACCTGTTGCGCCTGGATCCTGCCATGGCGATCACTCCGTTTCCGATTCCAGCTCTCCTGAATATCCGTCCGCCCCTACGATTCCAAACTGAAATTTCAGTTTTCATAGTATAGTATTCTTTTTAACTCTCGTAAATCACCTATTAAAACAGAATTATTCTTCATATGCGTTCCCCTAAAAAACGCACCCCGAAACCGTGTTTCGGGGTGCGTTCTTGCCCGGTGAGATTTTCCGCTACTTTCGGATAAGAAGGAGCATGGGAAGGATCAACATAAGGATACCTGGGAAGGAGGGGCTCCAGATGCCACATCCCCCTCCCCCGCCGCCGGAAGACGGGGGCACGTGCTCGTAGGCACCTATGTCATACCCGCTTCCCTGCGGACGGGATATTCCCCGCTGGTCCGTGGACGGTGCTCCGGCGGAAGTCCCTTTATCTATGGCCGAACTGCCCGCGGGAAGGGCATGGGTCTGGGTCAAGCCTCCGTTGTCCGCAAGAGGACCGAGATCAGGATCCTCGGTAATGATTGATGATCCCGTGAGAAAGCCGTCCCGGACCACGGATCGGGTGACCACGGCGACAGCGCCGTTTTCCACGATCTCGTTTCCTCCCCCGTCGTTCCAGAAAATGCAGTTCTTCACGTCCGGAGTCCCGTTGATGACATAGAGTCCGCTGCCAAAATCCGCTTCGTTGCCGGAGAAAGTACAGTTGATCACTATTCCGTCCTGTTCCCCGAAATACATCCCTCCTCCGTAAGACGCCCTGTTGCCGGAGAAGGTGCAGTTGGTCAGAACAGGAGAGCCAAGCTCGCTGAAAAGAGCTCCACCATCGCCCCAGGATGTCCCGTTGAAAGCCCTGTTCCCGGAAAAAGTGGAGGAAGACACCCTGACCTCAGAATTCCTGAGGGACAGTCCTCCGGCCCTGTAGAGCCCGAGATTATCTGAAAAAGTGCAGTCTTCGAGGATTACCCCGTCACTGTTCTCAATATGCATTCCGCCGCCCCGGTCCGAGGTGTTTCCCGAGAAATAGCAGTTCGTCATCCGGGAACCGCTGAGGGATGCATAAATACCCCCTCCTCTTGACAGGGCGAAATTCCCGATAAACGAGGAGTTGCGGATCACCGAATTGCTGTTCACAGCATGCATGCCGCCACCCTGGTTCAGCGGTTCTGAATTTTCGTCCGAGTTCCCCCCGGTGATGACGAATCCGTCCAGGACGGCAGTGTCGGAGACGTTCAGGGCGAATAGAACACTATAGCTGTTCCCTTTCCCTGCGGAATTTATATCGTCCGCCGTCAGGGTCACGCCGTGGGCATCGGTGGTATCGTTAAAATCCAGATCCCCCGTCAGAACGGTAATGTTGGCAGACCAGTCTCTCTGGCTCAACTCCGTCTCGTTTCCTGCGAATCCTCCGTAAAGGGACACTCCGCTTTTCAGACTGAACGATACGATCCGGTCGGTGTCTGAAGGCCGGTACTTTCCGGCTGCAACCCAGAACTCATCCCCATCGCCGGCAGTGACTAACTCGTTCCTGAACCCGGACTCGCCTAAAGCGTCCGCCCAGCTGCTCCCGTTTCCGGTGCCGTTCGGGGTTACATAATAGCGCTGGGCTCCATCAGCCAAAGAAACAAACAGAAGACAGCAGAGAACAACCAATATCGCTTGGATCGCGGAGACTCTTCTTTTCCATTTGCTCACGTGAACTCCCCCTTTCCCGTATCCCGCGCGGGATGGAGAGAAAGGAGGAGAGGGCGGGAAAACATCAATAAACTTTTACCGGACTTGCATCATAAGATATTTTCTCATTATTGTAAATAGACCTATATTTGCAAATTTTACATTATTACAGTTAGCCACCAATACGAAAAACCCCGGAATCTGAAATCCGATCCGGAGTAATTAAGATTGATTTTCTTTCAGCAGGCTATTGTTCGAACCGGGGCCAGTCCTCCAGGCTCCCTTTGGAGAGAACTCCGCCGGAAAACACGTAAGAGGGCGACACAGGGGTCAGGTCTTTGCCGGACGCACCGGAGATGTTCCGGTCGAGGATAACAAGGTCCGCTGCATATCCCGGGGCGAGACGCCCGCAGAAATCTCCGAGCCCCAGGGACTTCCAGGGATTGGATGTGAAAAGGGGCAGTGCCTCTTCGAGGGAGAGCCGTTCTTCCGGGCGGAAGACTTCCTTCCCGTCCACTCCTGAACGATCCATGAGATGGCGGACTGCATGCCAGGGGTTCACGTCCTCCACGGGAGCGTCGCTTGAGGCCGACACGGTAAGCCCTTCCTGCAGAAGGGAACGCCAGGAGTAGGCCCAGGAGAGGCGTTTCGCTCCGAGCCGTTTTTCCGCCATATTCATGTCGCTCGCCACGAAGGCGGGCTGGATGTCGCAGAAGAGGCTGAGGAATGCAAGCTTTCGCCGCTGGTCAGGCCGGCAGACCATGACATGATTTATCCTGTCCCTCAGCCCGTCCCTTCCGAATTCTTCATCCACCCTCCCGATGCACCTGAGCCCCTGGTCGAGGGCCCGGTCGCCGATGGCGTGGAGCATGGTCTGGAGGCCCCGTTCCCTGGCGGACCGAAGCTTCTCAAAAACCTCCTCATCGGTCCAGTTGAGCCTCCCTTCCTCGTAGACATCGTCGGAGTAGGGGAACGAGAGAGCTGCCGTGTGCCCTCCCAGGCTCCCGTCGAGGTAAATCTTGAGCCCCTGGTAATGGACCCTTCCGTCGCCGAATCCTGATGGAAGCGACGGGTAGGGAAGGGTATCGTGGTATGTGAAGACGCGGAGGGGCAGCGAATGATCCCTGTTGAGGTCCGAGTAGAGGGAGAGGTCTTCCTCCATGCCGTAATCATCGGCGCCGCAGGGGTGGACGCACGTGATGCCGTGAGACGCCAGTTCAAAGAGTCCTTTCCTGAGGGCCTCCCTGACGGCCGAACGGGAAAAGACATCCCGCTCCATGGCCCGTAGCGCCGGGATCGCCTCCCTTTCCAGGAGCACCCCGTCTTCGCTTTCTATCCCGGACAGCTCAAGGGCCCTGCTGTTCGCTGCGTTCACGTGGGTGCATACCCTCTGGAGAAGTACCGGGTTCGGTATGCCGAGAGAGTCGAGGTCTTCCCGTGTGACGGACCGACCTCCGGGCCAGCGGGTGTCGTTGTAGTTCCATCCCCTGATCCATCGGCCCGGCCCGATTTGTGCAGCCTCCGCCTTCACCATGGAGAGCATACCAGGGAGGGACCCCGCTGGTGAAAGATCAAGGAGGGCTTTCTGTTTCGCCCAGGTAGTGAGATGGATATGGCCGTCGGTGATGCCTGGAAGTACCGATTCCCCCGAAAGGCGGAGAACCGGGCCTGAGGAAGGTGCTGCAGCGCGCACGTCCTCTTCGCTCCCCGCCGCCTGGATGAGACTTCCGGAAAGGAGCAGGGCATTCCCCCGGACAAACTGTTTTCCGTTCCAGAGAGTTCCTCCGGTGATGAGCAGATTTTTCATGAATACACTCCCCGCATGGATGGTCTGTTTCTTTTCAGGATCATTATAAGGCCCGGGCAAGGAAAAATTCGCCTGATTTTTTCACCTTCCCTGAGAAACGTCTTGCACAACGATAAAAAAGTGCTACTATTAGCAAGAAAAGCTTCTCCCTGTATTTTATTACATTTTAATATATTTTATTCGAGATATTATTGGTATCTTTTGACATTATTCCGGGTGAAAGGAGGACAGAGGTCCCTTTTTTCAGGTTTTTTGCACCGTATATGCGGTGAAAATCATACTATTCCAGGAGGGTTCCGTTATGAAAAAGCTGTTTGCTGTCACTGTTCTTGTCGCCCTTGCCGTTCTTTCCTCCGCTTCCGCCTTTGCCGGCACCTACGCCATGCAGAAGGCCGGAATCCGGTTTACCCTTCCCGACTCCTGGCAGCCCGCGGACTCAAGGCTCGGAACCATGTTCGTCTCCCCGAAGGGTGACATGGTCGCTTTCTTCGGCGAAGTGGACGGCGAAGAAGGGCTCGACGGAGCCTTCGCACTCGTGGACGAAATCGTGGCAGAAGCCATAACCGACGTGGAATACGAGGACGCCAAGGAAACGGAAATCAACGGCATCCCCGCAGTGACTATCGACGGTGCCGGAAAGAGCGACGGTGCCGATGCCGTTGTAAGCGTGGCCGTGCTCAACGGCGAAGGTGATTCTGTAGGCCTCATCGTTTGCTTTGGCGAAGCGGGCGCCCCCGAGAACAACGGAGCCGATATCCAGGCTCTCTTCGGTTCCCTGCAGGCCGTAAAGTAATTTCCCCGAGACGGTTTTGGAGGGGAAGGAGCGGAGTTCCGCTCCTTCCTTTTTTATCGTCCTTTCACCGGTAACACGGGGTTTTTGGGGAGACTCATATACCTTCCCCGGAAATCACGGGAAGCTTCTCCAGGTCCTCGAGGCGGAATCCCGAATGCCTGTCCTTCCGGGGACGCCACGCCTTTTCCCCCAGCAGTACGGCGGGAAGGAGCAGCGGACGTCCCGCCTCCCGGTTGAGCCTGTCCGCAGCCCTGGAGAGGGCCGACCCCCTGCCTTCCCGCTGCGGAAAAAGAAGCAGCTGGGGGCGCCTGGCGGATGAAAGACACCCCAGCCCCACCTCGGCCTTCTCGTAATCGTGCCCGTCGAGGTAAATGGAGGAAAGACTCTCCACGGCCGCACGGATGATATGAATATCGCTGTCGGTGGGGGGATCGAGAACCACCTCGGCCCGCCTGCCGTAAAAGGGCATCCGGAAGCGGCTGGTGGAGATGCTCACTGAAAGACTGCCCGCGAGGGACTGCTGGGTACGCAGTCTCCTGCCCGCGACGAGGGCGAACTCCGTTACCGCCTCGGCGAGCCCCTCACGGCTCCGGACAGGGGACGCAAAGGACCGGGAGGACTGGATGGACTTCTGGGGTTTCTCCTGCTCCTCCACCGGGAAACACCGGATACCGGCAAGCTCCCATTTCGTTCGGAGACCCCGGACACCGAGATGTTTCTCCACCCAGTCGTTCCCGGCATCCCTAAAGCGGATGGCCGTGGATATGCCCCTCCTGCGGAGGAAATCGCTCCACCGCCGTCCGATCCCCCACACATCCTCCACCGGAACATCCAGTAAAAAATCGTCCCAGGTCCCCCCGGGGAGAAGAGCGAAGGCCCCTCCCGTCTCCGGGTGTTTTTTGGCCCTGTCCGCCGCAAGCTTGGCTGCGGTCTTGGCGGGAGCTATCCCCACCGATACGGGGATCCCCGTCTCCCGGAAGAGCATCGACCGCACGTCCTTCCCCCACTCGAGGGGTGACAGCTCCACGGAGGGAGGCAACTCCAGAAAGGCCTCGTCCACTGAATAGACCTCCATGGACGGGGTGATCCGGCGGAGAGCCGCCATAACCCGGGCGGACACTTCCTCGTAGAGCTGAAAATTGCTGGAAAACACTGCGGCGCCGCAGCGCTCGAGGAAACCGCGGACTTTAAAGTAGGGCTCGCCCATTTTTATCCCGAGAGCTTTCACCTCGTTGGACCTGGAGATGATCACCCCGTCGTTGCTCGAGAGCACCACCACCGGGCGACCCTCGAGGTCGGGACGGAAGAGCCGTTCGCAGGAGACGAAAAAATTATTGCAGTCACAGAGGGCGAGCAGTCTGCCGCATGGTTTCAGGACGGGTCCCGTATCACCCATGTCACCACTCCCCATACACGGGAAGATTCGAAGCGGGAGTCGAGCGTTGCGAGCCGCAGTCCTCTGTCGGTGGACAGGACCGCCTTTCGCCCCTCCGTAGGGGGAACGGCCCGGTCCACCACGAAAATCGCTCCCGGCGCTTCGGCGCACCGGAGCAGGAACGTGGAGGAAGGCCGTGGAAGAAGCATATCCAGGAGGCGCCCGGCGGTGCTGCCCTGAATCTCGTTGCTCTGCGTCATGTGAACGGCCATGCAGAACACTCTCCTTCAGAAAATTTTTGAGGTATAATATTTACAGCCTGTTTTCTTTTGAGAGTATAAACAACTACTGTAAGAATGTCAATAAGCATATATATATACTTAAAGATATCTTTTTAAAGAGGCCGCGAGTCCCCGGGCATCTCAAAAAGAAAATTCTCTTTTCGGCGTTTTTCTTTTTTCCGCACCCTTTTTTATCCATGAAAATTCTATTCTTTTCCCGTCACAATCAGGAACTAACATCAGGAACTAATATATTTGACTTTTTTTAGAAACAGGACTATCCTGCCGTCTACGGAGGAAATGTTCATGAGCCCGAAAATAGCCCCGACCCGGGGCAACATGGTGAAATTAGCGTCGTCTATGAAGCTGGCGGAGAAGGGACACGATCTTCTTGAACAGAAGCGCACCATTCTCCTCCTGGAGCTGATGGGAAAAATCAGGGAGGCAAAGGATCTTCAACGCTCGCTGGAAGATGTTTTCTCGAAGGCCTATTTCAGCCTCCAGATGGCCGGTCTTTCCCTCGGCATCGAGAATGTGGAGGAACTTTCCTACTCTGTTCCCGAGACGAATGATTTTACGATCCGCCTCCACTCGGTCATGGGAGTGGAAATTCCGAAAGTGGATCCTGTGGAAAAACCTCCCCAGCCGTGCTACTCCTTCCTGGGCACATCAGGAACCCTGGACAGCGCTTACCTCCACGCCAGCGAAGTGCTCTCACTCATCGCACGACTGGCGGAGGTCGAGACATCGGTGTACCGGCTGGCGGTGCAGATCCGCAGGACGTTCCGGCGGGTGAACGCCCTGGAAAAAGTCGTTATTCCCCACCATAAAAAAATGCTGGCATGGATATCCAACGTGCTTGAGGAAAACGACAGGGAGGATTTTACCCGCATGAAGATCGCCCGCGAGGAAACAGAGCGGGAAGGAGGATGGGGCGTATGAACCTGAGCGATGTACTGACAGCTCTCCTGGCTGCCGAGGACGAGGCGGCGGATTCAGTGGAGGAGGCGAGGCGGAAAGCCGCCGACATTCTCCGGGAGAACAGGGAAAAATTTGCAGCGGACCAGGAAGCCCGGCTCACCGCGGCAAGGGCCCAGGCGAAAGCAATAGTGGAATCAGCCAGGCATTCCGCCGAACTCGAGGCAGCCCAGATCGCCGATATGGGAATGCGGGGGCGGCAGAAAATGAAGGATCATTTTTTGGAGAAGGCCCCACAGGTGACTGCAAAGCTTGCGGAAGAGATCGCGGAGCGCTACGGGAAAAAAGGAGGGGCATAAGTGTCCTTTCTCGCCGTCGGGGAACGGGCTGCAGTGACAGCGAAAGCCCGCGTCTATCGGGGAAGACTTCTCTCCCCGGATGATTACCTCCGCCTCCTGGAGTTCGAGACGGTGGGCGAAATAGGGTCGTACCTTGCAAAATCCGGGGCGTACAGCCCCTATATTTCTGTCCCCTCTCCCGAATCCCTTCACCGTGGAGACCTTGAGGCTATCATCACTTCCGTCCCGCTGCTTGAGGAGATCCCGTTCTGCCGATATCTCGGCCCTGAGAGGAGCTCCCTGCTCCGGGCCTGGGGAGAACGGTTCGACGTGGATGTGATCAAGCGTGTGCTCCGGATGATCACTACGGGGGTGGGAAACCGGGAGGCTCTCCGGAAGAGGGTGTCCACCGTCCCCATTACCGTGGCGGACGGCGGGAAGCTCCTGGCGGCCCGGACCCTTAGGGATGTCCTCGATTCCCTTCGGGGATACCCGCTCTACAATATACTCTCAGAACCCCTGAAGCGCATGGAAAAAGAAGGAGGCACCCTGTTCAGGGCGAAGATGGCCATGGACACCTTTTTTCTTACAAGGATCCTTTCCAGGGGCGGCAGGCTTCCGGGGAGCGAGGGTCAGGGAGTCAGGCAGATCTTCGGGACCAGGGCGGATCTCATCAACATCTACTGGATCTACAGGAGCAGACGCTTTTTCTCACTGACACCGGAGGAGGCTCTTGGCATGACGCTTCCCGTCCGCTATCGGATCAGCTTCGAGACGCTGAGCTCCTTCGCCTTCGCACCCGATGTCCCCTCCATGGTGAAGCTGCTCCGGGAAAGCGTATACGGCGGGGCCTTCGGAACGGATCGCAGTGGTGAAACGACCGAGGTCAATGAAATGACCCTCGAGCACAACCTCTACAGGATCCTCTGGAAAAATGCCTCGAAAATTTTCGGATCCGGTTCCTCGGGGGTCCATGTTGTGCTCGCGTACCTGACACTGAGAGAGCTGGAGGTGAAGGACCTGTTCACAATAATCGAAGACGTGCGGTACCACTATGACAAAAAGAAGGCAAGGGAATTCCTGATCCATCCTGCTGCGGCGTCCTTCGCCGGTCAGGAAAAGGAGGGTGTATCTCCGTGGCTGTCGTAGAAATGATGGGGATGTCCCTTATAGGCCCCCGGGAAGAAATAGAGTCCCTGGCGTCGGAAATGCTGTCACAGGGGAACTTCGAGCCTGTGCCCCTCGAGTATGCCCTTGAGAGGAGGACTGCTTCCCTCTCAGCACCGGGAGGTTCGAGGATCTCCACCTTCCAGAAAAACCCCTATGACGATCTCCTGGAAAAGCTTGTCCGCATTTGGAAAGAAGCAGGGGCAGAATTCCCGGAGGAACGGGGATGCAGCCGGTCCACACCTTCTCTTTCCTTCGAGGAGTGCTCCAGGCAGGTCCTTGACGCGGCAAAAAAACTCGAGATATGGAGAAAACGTGCCGAGGTCCTTGAGGAGGAACGGGAAAAGCTCATGGCTGCCGGTGCTTTCCTCGATGCCCTGGCCTCCGCGGACAGGGACGTGGAAGAGACGCTGAAAACCAGGTATCTCTCCATCACCTTCGGCCGCCTGAGTTCGGAAAACTTCAGAAGGCTCGAGGAAATGGCGGAGGTGACCCCGCTCCTCGTATTCCCGGTGGTGGCGGAAAAAGGATATGTCCTGGCCATCATTTTCTGCTCCAGGGACTACAGGGAGGAAGCCGAAAAAATATACCGGACGGTCTACGTGAAAGAGTATGACCTCGGGGATATTTTCCAGGGTGCCGGAGATAATCTCCGCGACCGGCTCAGGGAACGCCGTTTTGACTATGAGCGGGCCATAAGGGGGCTTCAGGACGCTCCCCGGAACTACCTGGGGAGACGGCGGAAGGAGCTGGAGCAGCTCTACTGTGCCGTCCACTCCCTCCAGAGAGTGTACGCCCTTTGCCAGAAACGGGGTGAAATGAGCGGCATTTTCGTCCTGTCGGGAGTTATTCCTGCTTCAACGCTGGATCAGGTGGGCAAAGCGGTTGACAGACTTGGGCCGAATACCCTGCTGCTAACCGAAAAGGGGTCGGAACTGCAAAAACGGGGGAAGCAGCTGCCCACGTTACTGAAGAATAATTTCCTCGCACGGATTTTCGAGGAAATCGTAGCCCTCTACAGCCTGCCCTCCTACGGGGAGACCGACCCGTCGCCGCTGGTGGCGCTCAGCTTCTGTCTCTTCTTCGGATTCATGTTCGGGGACGTGGGGCACGGTCTGCTCCTGGCAGCAGGGGCATGGTACCTGTCACGGAAGGGGATACTGAAAAAAGCGTTCGCATTGGTGATCCGGATCGCAGGGATCTCAGCCATGGCTTTCGGCTTCCTCTACGGAAGCGTCTTCGGCTCGGAGGAAATTCTGCCCTCGCTCTGGACCTCCCCCATGCACGGCATATCGGACCTCATTCAGATATCTCTCTTCGTGGGGGTAGCATTTCTCAGCATGGGCATCGTTGTCAACATCGTCTCCCTGAAGCGGAAGGGACGGATCGGGAAGATGCTCTTCGACGGAGAGGGAGCGGCCGGACTCCTCTTTTACTGGACTGCGGCCGCGGCGACGGCCATAGGCTTCACATCGGGATCAGGGGTTCCGAAACCGCTGCTCGTGGCGGCGGGGATACTGTTTCTGGTGATCCTCTTCAGCTCGGTGCTTGAGCGGCTCATCTTCGGTCCCCAGGGGGAGGAAGAGGGCGGTGTGGTCCACACCTTTACCGTGTTCCACGACCTGCTCTCGTTTCTGAGCAACACCGCCTCCTTCGTCCGTCTCGCGGCCTTCGCCCTGAACCACGCCGGGCTTTCGGCGGCAGTATTCATGCTCAGCGACATGGTTCATTCCCTTCCCGGAGGGGCTCTCTTCCGGGCGGCGGTGCTTATCCTGGGAAACATGGTGATCGTGGGACTCGAGGGACTTATCGTCTTCATCCAGACGCTCAGGCTCGAGTACTACGAATTCTTCAGCAAGTTCTACCACGGTGGAGGACGTCCTTTCGCCCCCGTGACCTGGAACGGAAAAAATCAAGAATAGACTACCGAGGAGGAATTTTTCATGAGCGGACTTGTACTTATAGCAGGAGGCACGGCACTCGCCTGCGTCGCCGGATTCTATCTCAGGGGGCGTTCGGTGCGCTCTCCGCGGGCAGCCCTTGGAGGAGTTATCGCCCTGATGGGGATGCTTCTCGTCTTCGGTCTTGCGCTGACCCTTCTCCCCTCACCCTCGACCGCTGCCGAGACGTCACCGGTCTCTGCAGCATCGGGGCTGGGCTTCCTGGGAGCAAGCCTTGCCACCGGGCTGGCATGCCTTGGGGCCGGTATTGCCGTGGCGGTGGTCGGAGCGGCTGCACTTGGCGTTGTCGGAGAAAAACCATCCATGCTGGGAACAACGCTTATTTACCTCGGACTTGCAGAAGGCATAGCTATCTACGGGGTTATCGTCTCTCTTCTGATCCTGGGTAAGCTCTAGGCTAAAAGGCCTTCCGGGGATATGAAAGGCTTTCTTATAAGCGACAACCATGACTCCCTGGTCCTTCTGCGGCTTGCCGGCATTTCCGGCGTGGAAGCCCACGGTCCGGAAGAGACTGCGGCAGCCATAGAGGACGTTCTCAAAAACCGCCCTGACGTGGGGGTGCTCGTGATAACCGAAAAGGCCGCAGGCGAGGTCCCCGCTCTCGTACGGACAATCCGGCAGCGGGGAGAAACCCCTCTCCTGGTGGAGATCCCCGACCGCCATGGGAGCATGCGGCAGGGAGATTTTCTGACGCGGTACATCCGCGATGCGATTGGAGTGAAAATAGAATGACCGATTCCATTTCCGGAGACGGACGGAATTACGAGGTCCGCAATCCCGAAAAACTTACCTCCCTGAAAAACCTCCTTCTCAGGAAAGCCGACGATGAACGGGAGGCTATACTGGAGTCCGCCAGGAAGGAGGCGGTTTCCTGGCTTGAAGAGCAGAACGCCGCCCTTGACCGGATGGTTGAGCAGATCCACGCCGAGGCCGTGAAGCGGGCTGAGGAGATATCAAAACGCCAGATATCGGGGGCAGAGATGAACCGTACGAAAGATCGCCTCCGCCTTCAGAACAGCCTTCTCGACGAGGCGATTTCCATGCTTCAGAAAGAACTTGCAGCACTCAGGGAGAAACCGTCCTACCCCTCCATTCTCACGGGACTCGCCCTCGAGGCTTCGGAAAAGCTTCCCTCCGGAACGGCTGTGAAGATACAGCTCGCCCAGGAGGATGAATCTCTCGGCGAAGACCTCGCCGCACGGCTTTCCCGAATGCGTCCGGAACTTGTGGTGTCATTCGGCCATGATCCCGCGCCGATTCTCGGGGGAGTCTGGCTCTCGGCACAGGATGGGTCGTGGCGGGCCCCGGCCGACTGGCGGGAGATCATATCTGAAGTGAAGGATTCCCTCGCCGAGCGGATCCTGAACATACTGTGAGGACAAAACAATGACCTCCGGACGGATCATAACGGTGAACGGGCCGGTCGTCAGGGCATCGGGGATGAGAGATTTCGCCATGCGGGAAATGGTGAGCGCCGGCAGCCTTGGCCTGCTGGGTGAGATCATCCGCCTCGACGGAGACGATGGGCTTATCCAGGTGTTCGAGGATACCGCCGGCCTTACCGTGGGTGAACCGGTGAAGGGAACGGGAAGCCCTCTCTCCATGTCTCTGGGCCCGGGGCTCATGGGCTCAATATTTGACGGCATCGGGCGTCCTCTGGGCCGCCTTCTGGAAAAAGATGGATCCTTCGTCTCGAGAGGAGTATCGGTACCCCAGATAGACCCTGACAGGACATGGGAAATGACCCCTCTCGGCAAGGTCGGTGACGTGGTCACCCAGGGAATGGCTCTCGCCTCCATAAAGGAGACCTCGCTCGTGGAACACATGATTCTTGTGCCTGCGGGCCTGGAGGGAGAGATAACATCCATCCTTCCCGCAGGGTTTCACAGGGCTTCGTCCGTGGTGGCCAGAATTCGTGACACTCATGGGCGTGAACAAGGCATCCCCATGGTCACCAGATGGCCTGTGCGCACACCCCGGCCCATTTCCGAACGCCTTCTGCCTGACGAACCGCTGCTCACGGGGCAGCGGGTCATAGACGGACTTTTTCCCCTCTCAAAGGGGGGCGTGGCGGCGATCCCCGGCGGATTCGGCACGGGAAAGACAGTGACCCAGCACCAGCTCGCCAAGTGGAGCGACGCACGGATCGTTATCTACATAGGCTGCGGCGAACGGGGCAACGAAATGACCCAGGTGCTCGAGGAGTTTCCCGTCCTCGAGGATCCCCGATCGGGGAAACCGCTCATGGAACGCACGATCCTCATTGCCAATACATCGAACATGCCCGTGGCGGCCAGGGAGGCGTCAATTTACACGGGAATAACCCTGGCTGAGTACTACCGGGACATGGGGTACGACGTGGCCCTCATGGCCGACTCCACGTCCCGGTGGGCTGAAGCCCTGAGGGAGATCTCCGGCCGCCTCGGGGAAATTCCCGCAGAGGAGGGCTTTCCCGCCTATCTCCCGACCCGCATCGCCGAGTTCTACGAGCGGGCCGGCAAAGTCACTACGCTTGGCGGAACGCAGGGAAGCATTTCCATCATCGGAGCAGTGTCACCTCCGGGGGGTGACTTTACCGAGCCGGTGACCCGGCATACGAAGCGGTTCATCCGCTGTTTCTGGGCTCTCGATCAGCAGCTCGCCCGTTCCCGCCACTTTCCGGCCATCAGCTGGATCGACTCGTACAGTGAGTACGGTGACGAGGTGAAGGAATGGTACGCACTGCATGTCGATCCCGCCTGGGGATCCCTGAGGGAGAGGGCACGGGCCATATTGGCCGAGGATGACAAGATCCAGCAGATCATCCGCCTCGTGGGCGAGGACGTTCTTCCAGACGACCAGAAGCTCACCGCCCTTACTGCGTCACTGCTCAAAAACGGCTACCTGCAGCAGGGCGCCTTTGGCCCTGATTCATACTGCCCTCCGGCCAAGGGGCTGGCCATCCTGGATCTTCTTCTCGGCTTCCACGAAAAAGCGGACAGGCTTCTGAAGCGGGGATGCCCCCTTTCGCTCCTCCGGGGAATGAAGGAACTCATCGAGCTGACGCACCTGCGGGAAATTCCTTCGGAACAGCAGGACGTATTTTCAGACCTGAAAAAGCGGCTCTTTGAACAGATGGAGACCATAGACCGTGAGCGGATCGCACCCGCGAGGGAGGGATAGGGGATGGCTATTGCTGAATACATGGGGGTTGAAAAAATCAACGGCCCCTTTCTGCTTCTCTCCGCAGTACCGGGAATCGGGTACGACGAAATAGCCGAGATTCTCTCCCCTGACGGTACCGTCCGGAAGGGACGGGTCGTGCTCGTGGATCAGAACTCGACCCTCGTCCAGGTATTTTCGGGAACTGAGGGGCTGGTTCCCTCCTCCACATCGGTCCGATTTCTGGGCAGGGAACTTGAGATCCCACTTTCCCCCTCCATTCTCGGCAGGACCTTCTCAGGCCTGGGAGAGCCCAGGGACGGCTGCGGCCCCGTACTGGGCGGCGCACGCCGTCCGGTGAACGGCTCAGCTATAAACCCTCTCGCCAGGGAATACCCGCGTGATTTTATTTCCACAGGCATATCGTCCGTCGATGTTCTGCTCACGCTGATTCGTGGACAGAAGCTGCCTATTTTCTCTGGAAACGGGCTGCCCCATAACCAGCTTGCAGTTCAGATAGCCACCCAGTCAAAGCTCGTGGGAGCCGAGAACTTCGCCGTGGTCTTTGCGGGGATCGGAATCAAGCATGACGACGCGGCATACTTCCAGAACCGCCTCTCCGCCCACGGACAGGGAGGAAACCTCGTCCTCTTTCTCAACATGGCAGACGACCCGGTGATCGAGAGGATCGCCACGCCAAGGTTCGCCCTGACGGCGGCGGAATACCTGGCCTTCGACCTGGGCATGCACGTACTGGTCATCATGACCGACATGACAAGCTACTGTGAGGCCCTCCGGGAGCTTTCCGTGGCACGGGGAGAGGTACCCAGCAGGAAAGGATATCCTTCCTACCTGTACAGCGACCTGGCATCCCTCTATGAACGGGCCGGGGTGCTCCGGAACGGCCGGGGAAGCGTCACCCAGATACCTATACTGACCATGCCCAACGATGACATCACCCATCCCATACCGGACCTCACGGGGTTCATCACTGAAGGGCAGGTCGTCCTTTCCCGCGATCTCGAGGCACGCGGGGTCTACCCTCCGGTGGAAATCCTGCCGAGCCTCTCGCGACTCATGAAGGACGGCATCGGCAAGGGATACACCCGTGAGGACCACCCCGGCCTCTCGGGGCAGCTTTTCGCCTCGTACAGCAAGGTCCACGAGATCCGCTCTCTCGCGGGAGTAGTGGGCGAGGACGAACTCAGTACGGCGGACCGTGCGTCTCTCGCTTTCGGGGATGCCTTCGAACAGTCATTCCTCAGCCAGGGAGCTGAGGAAAACAGGGAGATCGGGCAATCCCTGGACCTTGGATGGGAGTTGCTTTCCACCCTTCCCGTTCAGGAACTCTCCCGCCTCTCCATGGACGAGATCGGAAAGTACATCCGGAAAAAGGGCACGTAGATGAAAAGGGCGGGCCGGGAAGATTTCCCCGGGCCCTCCCTTACTGGTTGTCATTCCGAAGGGCGCAGCCCGAGGAATCTGGTTTTGAGGCCTCAGAATCAAAACCGGATCCTTCGTCGCAAACACCGCTCCTCAGGATGACAAAAACGGGGACGATCCCGCCCCTGCTGTCATCCCGAGCTGGTTGTCATCCTTCGCTCCGCTCAGGATCTCGGGTTTAAGGCCTTCATAATCAGGATCAGATCCTTCGTCTCAAACACCGCTCCTCAGGATGACAAAAACGGGGACGATCCCGCCTCTGCTGTCATCCCGAGCTGGTTTTCATCCTGAGCGGAGCGAAGGATCTCGGGTTTAAGGCCTTCAGAATCAGGATCAGATCCTTCGTCGCAAACATCGCTCCTCAGGATGACAAAAACGGGGACGATCCCGCCACCACAAAAAGTCCCTAAATAACCTGCCGCTCGATCCGCTCCAGCTCCACCTGCTCCGACTCCCCGGCATACCACCGGGGGTTCCGGAACTGGACGAAGCAGTCACATCCCTCCGGCAGGACATTGCCATGGGCCGTGTGGACCCGGATGACCTGGCCCGCGATGTTCACGTGGTACTCGATGCAGAAGGTCATGTAGAGGCGCTTCTCTATCCGCGCCGGGTACCCCGTTCCCTGCGTCCTGCTGAGGCCGATCTCGTTCGGCCGGGAGGCCAGCAGACCCTCCCCGTCCGACATGCCTTCGGGAAGCTCGAAGGGAATGGGCTGAACGGTCCCTTCCGCAGGGAATACACGGCCGTCCCTCACCCGGACTTTCAGGAAGTTCGACAGGCCCAGAAAACCGTAGACGAACTTGTTGGAAGGATTCTGGTACATCTCCCTCGGCGTTCCCACCTGTATGATCCTGCCCAGGTCCATGACAAGCATCCTGTCCGACAGTGCCATGGCCTCCGACTGGTCGTGGGTGACGAATATGATGGTAAAGTTGAACTTCTTCTGCAGGGCCTTGATCTCGAACCTCATGGACTCCCGGAGCTTCGGGTCGAGGTTCGACAGGGGCTCGTCAAGGAGCATGACCCTCGGGTTCGTGACGATGGCCCGCGCCAGGGCGATCCGCTGCTGCTGCCCTCCGGACAGGTCCGAGGGATAGACTTTCTCGGCACCCTGAAGGTCCGTGTGTTCCAGGGCGGTCATGACCCTCTCCCGGAGTTCGTCCCTCGGAGTTTTCTTGACCCTCAGAGGGAAGGCCACGTTCTCGAAGACATTCAGGTGGGGCCACACGGCGAAGGCCTGAAAGACCATGCCCAGCCCCCGCTCCTCCGGCGGGACGTAAAGGTTCTTCGATTTCACGGACACGGGCCTGTCGCCCAGCCAGATTTCCCCTTCCGTCAGGTCCTCGAACCCGGCGATCATGCGGAGGGTCGTCGTTTTCCCGCAGCCTGAAGGGCCGAGGAAGGAGAAGCACTCCCCTTCCCGGATCTCGAGGTTGAAGTTGTCCACCGCAGTGACCCGGTGGCCTCCCCGGGTGACGAATTCCTTGGTCACATTCTTCAGCGTAATCTTGCTCATGTTATAAACCCTTCCTGTCTCTAGTCACATACCGGAGGGCGAAGTGCCCCGCGATGATGATCCCGATTGCCACGGTGGCGAGGGCCGAAGCCTGCACCGTGTTCCCTTCCGAGTTGATGGCGTAGATGGCTACCCCGAGGGTCCTGGTGAAGGGACCGTAGAGCAGCACCGACGTGGTCAGCTCCCTCATGGCAGGCAGGAAGATGAGGAAGAAGCCGGCGATCATGCCCGGACGTATCAGGGGTATGGTGATGTCCCGGAGAGACTCGAGATGGGTGGCCCCGCAGGACCGGGCCGCCTCCTCCAGGGAGTAGTGGACCTGCTCAAGGGAGGCCGACGCCGATTTCATGGCGAAGGACACGTACCTGGCGATATAGGCGATGAGAATGATCCAGATGGTGTTGTAGAGGTTGATCCCGAAGGCGCCGCTCCAGACCAGGATGACGCCGATGGCGAGCACCAGCCCCGGAATGGAATAGGGAAGCAGGGAGAGCATCTCCAGGAAGCCCTTCCCCCTGGGTTTCACCTTGATCACCACGTAGGCGATCATCACGCCCAGGAACATGGTGATGACTCCCGAGGAGACCGACAGGAAGAGACTGTTCACGATGGAATCCCGTACCATCTTCGACTGCCCGAGAATGTACTCGTAGTTCCGCAAAGTGAGGTTCTGCAGCGTCAGCGGCAGCCCGTAGGCCTTCAGGAATCCCACAATGAATATCATAAACAGCGGAACGACCACGATGACAAACAGTGAGAGCAGGCTGATCCCCAGGAGAGGGATCTTTGCCCCACGCAGCTTGATGAGCATGGGGCGCATGCTTTTTCCCTTGATGATGTCGTAGTGCCCCGTCTTAAGCACAAGACGCTGGATATACAGAGCTAAAACGACCACCCCCACCAGCAGGATGGAAAGGGCTGCTCCCTCACGGATCCCTTCGAAGCTGCCGGCGGAACGGTTGATGAGCTGGTAGATCTTCGTGGGCAGGGTGAAGATATTGTTGGAGAACCCGAGAATGGCCGGCACGCCGAAATGGGAAAGGGAAGAAATGAGGATGAGCATGGCCCCGGCGGCAATAGCGGGAAGGACAAGAGGAAGTGTGATCTTCCTTATCACGTACCACTGCCCCGCCCCGGCGATCCTGGCAGATTCCTCGAGGGTGGGGTCCATGCGCTCAAGGGCGCTTACCACCTGGAGAAAGACAAAGGGGAAGTAATAGCAGGTCTCAACGAAAACGATGCCGCCGATGCTGTTGATGTCCAGCAGCGGGGCCGTCCCCCCGGTGAGCTGCATGAACCACTTGTTCATGTACCCCGACCTGGGGGCGAGCAGAAGGCTCCATGCCATTGCCCCGAAGAAGGGAGGAAACATGTAGGGGATGGTGAACAGGGCTTTCATCAGGCCCTTCATAGGGATGTCGCTCCGGCCGATCAGCCAGGCGTAGAACAGGCCGAGCACCGTACCGAAGAGGGTGACGAAAAAGCCGATCTTCACGGTGTTGTAGATGGCCGAAAGGTTTTCCGGTGCCAGAACGACCCGTACAAACAGGGCCCAGTCTGGCTGCGTACCCTTGAAAAAGGTCCTGACGACGATCATGAGCATGGGCATCAGGACCGTCACGATAAGTATGAACAGCGAAAGGAGGAAGACGATCCGGTCAAGGCCGAAGCGCCGGTCCCCCCGGGACGTTTCTTTTCCGAAGATGCTTGTCAGAAAGAATTTCATGTCAATACTCCTGTAGAGGGGAAGTCAACGGTCAAATACGGAATCCATGGGATCCGCCTCGTAGACCGCAGGCTGGAGGAACTCCACCGCGCATGCCGATCCCTCGGCGGGAACCCCACGGCCGAAGGCCTCGAGGGAATCCTCCTGCACCCGGACAGTATGGCCGCCCACGTTCACGAAATAGTCGAACTGGTGTCCCAGGTATGTCACCCGCTCCACTGTTCCCTCTATTCCTGCGGAAGAATCTGAAAGAGGGGAAACCCGGATATTGGTCGGCCTGGAGGCAAGGAGGAGCCTGGAACCGAATTCCTGCGGAATGTCCAGCTGAAGATTCTCGAGTTTCCGCTTTCCCGAAGGGGAGACAAGATGAAGAGATCCCTTTTCATTGGTGACGGGGAGGAAGTTGGATACCCCGAGGAAAGCGTAGACGTCCCGGTCATTGGGGTGATTCCAGATCTCCTCTGGGGTTCCAAGCTGTCGGATGGCTCCTTTTCTGTCCATGATCACCATGCGGTCGGAGATGGTCATGGCCGTTTCCTGGTCGTGGGTGATGTAAATGACGGTGACCCCTATGGTTTTCTGGAGGTTCCGGATCTCGTAGGCCATCTCCTCCCGGAGCTTCGCGTCGAGGTTGGTGATGGGCTCGTCCAGGACGATAAGTTCAGACGAGGAAACCAGCGCCCGGGCCAGGGCCACGCGCTGCTGCTGCCCTCCGGAGAGCTGGGACGGCAGCCGTTCGGCGAAATCCTGCATCTTCACCTGGGCCATGGCGGCGAGGGCGCGTTCCTTCGCCTCCTCCTTCGGAACTTTCCGCTTTTTCAGAGGGTAGACGATGTTTTCATAGACCGTAAGATGAGGCCAGACGGCGTAATCCTGGAACACAACGCCGATGTTCCGTTTCTCCGGGGCGATCATGACCCGTCGTGACGGTGAAGAAACCACGGTGTCCTTGATCAGGATCTCACCGCGGGAAATCTTGATGAATCCGCACAACGCCCGCATCAGGGTCGTCTTGCCGCAGCTTGAGGGACCGACTATCGCCAGGTTTTCCCCCTGGTCAACATCAAGGGACAACCCGTCTATGACGGTATTCTTTCCATACTGAACGGTGATGTCCCTCATCGAGACTATCGCCATGGACACACCTCCTGGATATGATTTGCGGTCCGGGATGTCCTCCGGACCGCAGGAGAAATTACTTGGGCAAACCGCGTTTTACTTAAAGATGGAGTCGAATTTCTGCAGCATGTCCAGCTTGTCGCGAACCAGTGCCGCAGGATCGACAGGAAGCATTTTCGCCTCGGCTGCCTTCACGTCGATGGCGTTCTCCAGCTTCATGTTCGGGTTGATGGGCATAGTGAACTCCTCTATGAGCACCGACTGGCCATCGCTGATTATATAATCATAGAGCTTCTTTGCGGCTTCAAGGTTCTTTGTGTTCTTGATGATGGCAATAGGGCTCTCGATGATGGGAATGTCAGCCTCTGGATAGGCGAATCCCACGGTGGCTCCCTGGGCCATGACGGTTCTGGCGATGTAGTCCACCCCGATGGAGACCTTGTACTCTCCGGCGGCGGCCTTGTTGACCACGGCGCTGGATCCGTTCTCGAGCTTCAGGCCGTTGGCCTTGAGCTTTTCCAGGTATTCCCAGCCGTATTTCGGATTCTGGACCAGCCCGGCAACGGTGAAAAGGGTGGTGCCGCTGGTGGTTGGGTCGGTCATGGCCAGGTAATCCTTGTATTCAGGCTTCAGCAGATCTTCCCACGTTTTGGGGATCTGGTCTTCTTTTACGAGGATCGTGTTGTACACGAAGCCCAGCATGATCAGCCGTGCGGACATGTACAGCCTGTCAGGATCTTTGAACTTGTCGGGGATATCGGCTGCCGCGGGGGAATCGTAGGGCATCAGGAGGTCCTGCTCCTTGAAGGTCAGGTAGTTGGTGGGATCGCCGACCCAGATGATGTCGGCCGCAATGCCTCCGGACTGGTGCTCGGTGGCGAGCTTGGTCATCACGTTCCCCGTGCCTGCGGTGTAGTAGTCCATAGTCACGTTGGGATACTTCTTCATGAAGCCTTCCCTGATGGCCGCAAGCTGGGAATCCTTCAGCGAGGAATAGAGCATCACGTACTGTTTCTCTTCAGCCGAAGCAGCCTGGACGGTCACATTCATCACCGCGGATGCAAGCAGCAAAAGGACAACCATGATCTTAACGATCTTACTCATTAAAACATCTCCTCCTTTATGTTGTTGTAAACTGCTCCAATTATAGTGCATTGCAGGAGGTGAAAGAAGAACGGCGAAACTGCAATTTTCCCTTTTTTGGTATTTCAGCGATTATCGGAGTTTGTATCTTTTGCGGTACTCACCGGGCGTCATGCCGAAACGTTTCCGGAACAGGGTATAGAAATAGTTCTCATTGGAGAAACCTGCCGCGGCAGCGGCATCTCGGACTGGAATGTCGGTTTCGGCGAGAAGAGAGGTTACCTTTTCCATACGGATATCGAGACAGTAGTCGCTGATTGAGATCCCCTCTGCTTCCTTGAAAATTTTCGAGACATGGGACACTGACAATTTGACCCTGTCGGCAAGAAACTGCTGGCACAGGTTGGGGTTGGAGTATTCCATCCTTGCCGTTTCCTTTATCAACTCAACAAGTGCATGGTTTTTCAATGCTTTTGCCTGCAGCAGCACACTCTCGAAAAATACAAACCTCTGGCGGAAAAATCTGTCCAGGGATTCCCTGTCTTCAAGTTCCTCAAGGGACTGCTCGAATGTCCCGATATCCATCTCATCCGGACTTTCAAATCCCTCCCCCATTTCCTTCGCCAGGAGCTGCACGGAAATGTAGAGTCTCTTCATGGAAAACCTGAAATGGCTGAAAGACCATTGAATGACTTCTTCGAAAAACTCAAGGTAGGCAGCGTAGGCATCATCCGCCTTTCCCTGGCGCAGCAGGGAAAGAATTTCCTTCTCCATCTGGTGGGGATAGCCGGCAGCACCAATGTTCCTTCCCTGTTCCGGGCAATCCAGAACGGTGCCGCCGGAATGGAGAAAGGAAAACCGGAGTTCCTCGAGAACCGCCGCGGCATGGTCGGGCAGGTCGCCGATACTGTCGATATTCACATCACGGACTGCAAGCAGAGCTCCCATATCGATTGCCCTGCGGCAAAGCGCATCAATACAGCCTTGTCCGCAGTTCCCCAGGAGAATCAATCCCCGGTGCCCGTCTACCATGACTCCCGCCATTTCATTCACGCCGCATCCGGCCATCAGGGATCCAAGGGAGGTTTCGTGAAAGGGCCTGAATCCCGCAAGCTGAAAAGGACCACTCCCGGAAAAAGGCAGCTCGTATTCCAGAAACTGGTCCTTCAGCACCCGGGGATCACGGGTCTTCCCCACGAGTGCATCCCGGAGAATATCCGCCTGGAGCATCTTCCGGTAAGATTCGGATGTTTCCTCAACGGACTCTGCCCTGGAGAGAATGCTTTCTATACTGGAGGAAAGGAAACCAATGTCACCCTGGCGGCTCTCATTTTTTTCGGCTTTTGCACCCACCCTCTGTACCAGTTTACCAATCGGCCTGTAAAGCCTGCGGGAAATAAGAACGGCAAGCGCCATTGCCAGCGGCACCCAGACGAGAACCAGGACCAGGGTCGTCCACCGCCTTGCGATAATATCACCCATTATGACCTCGTACGGATACACCCTTACGAGATAGAGCGAATCGTTCAGGCCTTTCGAATAGAATACGAAGACTTCATCTGCTCCGGATACTGAGGAGAAAAAACCTGCCGGTTCGCCCTGATCCTTCATACGCCTGAAAATTTCATCACTGTCTATATTCTTCAGGAACATGGAACTGTCGGAATGATAGACAACTGTGCCGTCCGTATCCACGAACATTACCCGTGAATTTGAAGTATCCGTGTCCTTAAACACTTCCCGGAGCCATTCCAGGGTAAAGTTCATTACCAGGGCACCCCCGATTCTCGGCTCCGTTTTCCGGATATCATAAAATACGAAAGAATAAACAGGAACTCCGCCGGAAGAATCCTCTAAAAAACGGGGGATGGGGGCAAGCCTCCTGTGATCGGCCGAACCGCTGAGGAGAGTCAGAGCGTTCTTGTCCCTGAACCGGTCCATCCTGTCAGAATCTGTGTTGCTCGTTGCATAAACGTACCTGCGGGCGGCATTGTAAACGTAAATGGAATGAATATGGACATTGGCGCTCATAACAGCATCCAGGCGCCTGATCCCCACAACGACATCGAAGTTTTCCAGATCCTTCCGGTACATGAGGCGCTGTATGGAGGGCTCCAGGAACAGTTCCATGCCGCTGATCCTGATGATCTTCTGCAGATACTCATAAATGCGGTGATTCTCAGCAAGAAATTCACGGTTCAGGGTATTGACTATATGGGTCGTGGATTTTTCGAAATGATAATTCAGAGACCACGAGAGCATAAGGATCGTGGTGATGATCCCTAAAGTGAACAGAAGAAGTATTTCAGCGAAATAATTTTTCAGAATCCTGTTTCTGACCATGACTCCGTGATTTTTCTTTTTTGTCTCATGACTGCGGTCTCCTTTTCAGGCTGGCATGAACGAAAGGTACCGTACCCCTTTCTCCCGGTTCCCGGTTTGCAGAAAAAACGAAACAACAGCCTGACTGAAGGTACACAAACACGGGTTTCCCTATTCCCTGCCCAAGACCGTCCTGTTCCGTCCCTCGGCCTTGGCGCGGTAGAGGCCTTTGTCAGCCCGGTGCACGAGCGTCGACGGAGTATCCCCCGGAAGCATGGTTGCAATTCCCAGGCTGATGGTAACATATCGTTCGATGGCGAAATCTCCCTTCTCCACTGCCTTCCGGAGATTTTCCCCCTCCCTGCAGGCGCTGTCCTCACCTACCGACGGAAGAATGATCAGGAACTCCTCTCCGCCCCATCGTCCCACGAATGCGCCGGGGCCGGCGGTCTCTTTCAGGATCTGCGCTGCCCTGTAGAGCACCCGGTCGCCCGCCTGGTGACCGAAAACGTCATTCACGTCCTTGAAATGATCAAGGTCAATGATGATAACAGACAATGGTTCCTCCTCAGATGCCGAACGTTCCATCTCCGCCTGCAGAAGCCTGTCCAGGTGCAGCCTGTTGCTCACCTGGGTCAGGGGATCGGTCCTGGAAGTTTTTTCAAGGAGCAGTATCTTTTCCTCGAGCAGTTTCAGGATACGAACTACGGCAGAAGCCACGGCGGCCACCTCATGCCTGTTCTGCCGGAAATCCTGTTCCAGCCCCCTTCGTATCTCCTCAAGGTCTGCTCCTTTTTCCGTCAGGGGCATGAGATGAGCCATGAGGTTTGAATAGGGCCTGAGATGGCGCCGAAGAAGAATAAGAAGTGCAACGGGAAGAACAACGAAAATAAAAACCGTGACCCAAAGCATCCGGTTATGAAGATCGCTTAGGGGTACGATCGCCTGGTCATCGGGGAAAAAAACCTCTACCCTTTTCATGGGCACCCCTTCGGATATAAGGCTGGGACTGAAAAGAAAACCTTTTCCCGGGAGAAGATCCGGAGAAGAGGAAACGGGAGGAAAACCCTCGGGCTCCACGAGGATGCCTATCCCCGTGGCGGAGGGAAAAAAGGAGAGCAGGGAATAAGTAACGGGAGCCGTGACAAAAACGACCCCAACAGGGTCCTCCCCGTACAACTTGATTGGATTGACACATACGATGCTCAGGAATCCGTCCATTTCGTAAAAGGCGGCAATATCCTTCCCCGCCATGGCCCCGATGAAAGCAGGATGGTCCGAAACACTGTCGCCGAACCTGAAGGGATCCCCCGGTCTCGCCAGTACGGTTCCGCTCCTGTCAGCGATAATAATATTCTCAAGCCCGCCGTCGAAAAGAAAGAGACTGCCCCATGAGGTCAGGAAATCCGTATCCCCTGCCTGAACTGCCCTCTCAACATCCCTGGATCCGCTTATGATCGCCGCAGTTTTTTTCAAGTCGTCGAGAAAGGCGGAAAGGCGAACCTGAAGCAGGGATGTTTTAAGCCTGTTCTCAGAAGCTACTCCCGCCTCGTGAATGCGGATGGACCTGTTCACCTGGTACAGGCCGAGACCAAGGACAAGGATAAGAGGAATAAGGGCGGTGAGAAGAATTTTCCAGTAGAGTTTCACAATGCGCCTTCCCTTCGGCCCCTATTTTTCCGTCCTGATCCCCATGGCCCTGCGGAGGGGATCGTAGAACGAGTCGTCAAGTGCCCTGAATCCTGCGGCAGGCCAGTCAAGGTTGCGCCTGAAGGCCTCCATGGGGACAGAATCCGGCGAAAGGGAGATGAGTATTTCCCGGAGGATCTCTCTATGTCCGCGAGGAACGGTTGCCCCTGCAACAAAAGCATCCAGCGGGATAGGCTCTGACACCGCGATCTCCCGGAAGATATCTCCGTAGTGCCTCCTGGCCGTAGCCAGCGCTCCGTCTGAAACCGCACCGGCATCCACCGATCCGGCCCGGAGAGCTTCAACGACCGCGTCATGTCTTCCAATGAAGAAAATTTTCCCAAGGAATGTCCTGGGATCAATTCCCCTTGCACTGAGCATGGCTGCTGGTATCACGTAGCCGGATGTTGAATAGGTATTTGTGAAGCCGAACCGTTTCCCCTGCAGATCCTCCGCCGTTTTCAGCTGAGAGCTCTTCATGGCAATGATGACCGACCTGTAGAAGGGTGAGATTTCTCCCCCTTCATCCATCTCCATATACGTTGCTATGTAGGAAAGGCCCGGTATTGACCGGGCAAAGCGCACATAGCTTGAGGAACTCATCAGACCCATATCTACGGAACCGTCCGTCAGGCGCTGGACCATTTCCTCATAATTTCTCGTCACTACGGCCCGTACCTCCCAGCCGGTTTTCGAGGAGATATGGTCCGCCAGAGGCTTGATCGCATAAAAAACCTTCTTCGGGTCGTTGGCGGGATAGGCCGCAAGAATATACTCCGTCTTTTCGAGGGCGGAGGTTTCCCGGCAAAAGGCGGGGAGAAAGACAGAAAACAATACGAGAAGAAACAAAAGAAACCCTAAGCGGGCGTAATCGCCGAAACCGGAGCATAGTTTCACTTTCCCGTTTGCACCATTATTCGGGGTAATGTCCACTACATCTTCATCCTCTCTTTTTCATTGAGGCTGATTGTTCCGCATGGAATCAAGTTCAGGCATTTTAACACAGTTTTTTTATTATACACCAGCAGCGTTCTGTGTTTTCCACGGTTCCATCCGCTCTTTTGACCGGATCTCGAAAGGGTGCGTCCCTGGTTTACTCCCGGCATTGACAGGAATCCGGTTGACCATGGCATATACCTCTTAGAAGCAGGGATTGTATTGCACTCATGATTGTGACAAAATAAGTCAGCAGATATTCTGCCGTCAGACAACGTACTTCATGGTACCTGCAGCATTACATTCAGCCCCGGTAGCCCCCTGCGGGAATGATGCCGGAAACCGGCGCACAGCTTCCGGGAAAAAATACACACCCCTGGAAGGGGAAAGGAGAATGAGTAATGGCAAAGAAAAAAGGGCGCCTGGATTTCGTCAACATGAAGAAGGATGGTGAGCAGGTCACATGGGTGACCGCCTACGATTTTCCCATGGCCAGCTTTGCCGAGGCAGCAGGCATGGACATGATCCTCGTAGGAGACTCACTGGGCATGATCACCCTCGGCTACCAGGGGACCATTCCCGTCACAATGGAGGACTGCATCAGCCACTGCAAGGCTGTCCGCCGCGGGGCCCCCAACACCTTCGTAATGGGCGACATGCCCTTCGGCTCATACCAGATCTCCGACGAGGATGCCGTTTATAACGCTGTACGCTTCCTGAAGGAGGCGGACATGGACGCCGTGAAGCTCGAAGGCGGAGTCCGCGTGAAATCGAGAATCCGGGCCATTGCTGACGCCGGAGTCCTTGTGTGCGGCCATATCGGACTCACACCCCAGAGTTCCGGCCCCCTCGGCGGCTTCAAGGCCCAGGGACTCGACCCGCAGTCCGCACGGTACGTCATAGAAGACGCTCTGGCAGTCGAAGAAGCAGGAGCCTACGCCCTTCTGGTGGAAGCCGTGCCGCCGGAACTCACCCGTTTCATCGCACAGAAGCTGACCATTCCCGTGTACTCCATCGGAGCTGGCGGCCCCTGCGACGGACAGCTGCTCATCTGCGGCGACATGATCGGCCTGTTCCAGGCCTTTACGCCGAAATTTGTAAAGGTGTACGCCAACGTGGCGGAGACCATCACCAACGCTTTTAAAGAGTATGTAGACGACGTGCGTACCGGCAAATTCCCCGGAGACGAACACTGCTACCATGTGAGGAAGGGCATGGAGGACGAATACGCCGCCATGCTTAAAGAATACGAATAGCGCATTTTTAAAGGCCCGCATCCTGTGGGTGCGGGCCTTTGTTTTTTATGCGGTCAGCAGAGAGACGATATGAACAAGGAGTGGGTGGAATGAATTTCGCCGAGAGATACGCCGGGCTGAAACCCTCCGGCATGCTGAAAATTTTCCAAGCGGCAGACGCCGACCCGGACATTATCAGCCTGGGAGTTGGAGAGCCGGATTTCGATACGGAACCGGACATTATCGACGAGGCTGCAAGGGCCGCAAAGGCGGGATACACTCATTACGGCCCCATCCAGGGATTCGAGGATGTCCGCCGGGCTGTGTGCAGCTACTGGGACAGGAGATACGGCCTGAAATCCGTGCCCGAAGAGGTACAGATAATGGCGGGAGGAGTCCAGTCCGTGTACCTGGGTCTTCAGGCGCTTCTCGATCCCGGTGACGAGGTTATCACGGCGGAACCGTGCTTTGCACCCTATTTCGACCAGATCTACCAGAACCGGGGAGTCATTGTTCATCTTCCCTCTTCCGAGGAAGAGGGTTTCGTCCCCTCCGCGGAAGCGATCGAAAGGGCAGTCACCAGCCGTACAAAAGTGCTCATGATATGCTCCCCCGGCAACCCCACCGGCAGGGTGATTCCACGTAGTCGAATGGAAGCCATTGCAGCAGTGGCGGAAAAACATGACCTTACCGTATTTTCAGATGAGATCTACGACTCCATGGTCTACAACGGAAAGCACGTTCCCTTCGCCTCAATCCCGGGGATGAAGGAGCGGACCCTGACCATGGGAGGGCTTTCAAAAAGCCACTGCATGACAGGGTGGCGCATCGGGTACGCCATCGGTCCCGCTCCCCTCATAAAGATCATGACCCTGCTCGGGGCAAACCAGACATATGGCGTCAACGTGCCGACACAGAGGGCTGCCATGTACGCCCTGAACAATCATGATCGCAAAATCGAAGAACGGGCGAAAATTTTCCGGGAGCGGCTGGCCTACACCGCTAAGAGGCTGAATGCCATGCCGGGAATCCGCTGTCCTGAACCGGAAGGGGCATTCTACCTCTTTCCGGAGATCCGCGGGACCGGCCTTTCAAGTGAGGCATTCGCCTGGGCGCTTCTTGAGAAGGGGCGGGTTGCCGTCCTCCCCGGCTCTTCATTTGGCGAATGCGGCGAGGGATATGTACGCATCGCCTGCACCTGTTCCATGGAAAACCTTGAAAAGGCGATGGACAGGATGGATATTTTCCTTCAGACACTGAACCGCTGACCGCCGGGCCATTTCCTGCCTTTACTGCGGCGCTGCCCCGGAAACCCGGGACAGCGCCTTTTTCTTTATTCGAATGTTCCCCTTACCGTCACTTCTCCCTCTTCCATGAGAAGCCGCCCCTTTGCCGCCACGTACCGGAGGTTAAAATCCCCGTCGAGGACGAGCAGGTCTCCGTCGCATCCCGGGCACACTCTTCCCTTGCGGGGAAGCTTGAGGTGATCCGCAGGATTCGATGTCACCATGGAGATCACCGTGGACCGCGGAAATTCTTTCGTTCCGAGCATTCCGGCCACAGTCCTGAACACGGAGTCGAGAGGACCGATCTTAAGACCGGTCATTTCCCCCTTTTCGTTGAACGATGGCATAGAGCCGTTTCCATCTGAGCTGAGGGTAATGTTCG
>Ga0334884_1001305_pt1 | contig 37863 bp, 32 predicted proteins | sample GraSluR1_MG_7_FD_207215 | JGI IMG/M metagenome (GOLD analysis project Ga0334884, IMG submission 207215) | Sludge microbial communities from methane-producing bioreactor in Wageningen University, Netherlands - Granular Sludge_12_05 R1 | ecosystem: Engineered > Bioreactor > Anaerobic >... | reverse complement strand
AGCGCCGATGGTACTGCCCTGGTGACGGGGTGGGAGAGCAGGTCACCGCCGGGAACATTTTTGAAGGCTCGGAGCAAAACTCCGGGCCTTCTCCTTTTAACCCCGCGAACGGCCAGTTGGAGATCGAGGACCGTGGTCGCGCGGGGGACGTCTTCGGCGCTTCTGGGTTTGATGGTGTCTTTCCGGCAGCACTGCACAACGCCGCCCGGATCGTTTGGCCGGCACCAGTACATGGCGAGGCCAACCCGCGCCCGGAGGCGCATCGCCAATGTAAGAGTGGTCCCGGTGGCCCTGGGCTCGAACTTCCAGCAGGGCCCGATCAGCTAGGGGCAACCTTGGCCAGGGCCGTTCGGTAGTTCCATGGCATCCAGCCGGCTGGATCGGCCCGGAGCTCGGCCGCGTGGCGCTGCAGCTCGGTCAGGTAGTCAAAGGGGTTCACCTGGTTCAGCCCGCAGGTGTGGATCAGGGACATGAACAGGTCGCCGACCTCGGCGCCGTTCATGGTCCGGTAGAAAAGGGCGTTCTTGCGGTGCAGGACGGCCTTCTTGAGGGCCCTCTCGCAGACGTTGTTGTCCAGGGGCGCGCCCGGGTGCCGCAGGAACAGGGTCAGGGGATTCCAGTGTGTCAGAAGGTACTTCATTGCCTTGCCCAGACCGGAGTTGGGCTCGGTGCGCTTCTCCTTCAACTGCTCGTCCAGCCACTGGCGCAGCGCCTTCATCACCGGCCCGCTGTTCTGCTGGTGGAACTTCAGCCGGTCCTTGGGGGATAGTCCCTGCTGCCGGGCCTGATCGTCGAACGCGTAGACCTGGCCCAGAGTCTCCAGGACGTAGCGGCATTCCTCCGGGAAGTTGTCCAGCACGTCCACGAAATGGCGTCTGCCGTGGGCCAGGCAGTTGGCCACCAGGACCTCGGTCTCGGCCTGAAGCTTCGAGGTATTGCGGGACGAGGCGTCGCCCATAAGCACCGGCGGGGGCAGCTCGGCAGCCCTTTGCTGTAGGACCTGCTTGACGTTCTCCCCGGCGTGCTGGGGCCCACTGAAGAAGAGCGCCACCGGGTGGCCGCCGTCCGTCGTGGACACCACCCCTGTGGTGAACACGCCGGTGCGGACGTCCTCCTCGGAGCGCGGCACCTCCAAGACCTTCATCCCCGTGTCATCACCGTGCAGGACATCGGCCTGGGCGGCCTGCCGGACCAGTTCCTCCTGGGCCGGCTTGAGCACCTCCGCCGCATCCTGGACCAGGTCCCACTGGGTCGAGGCGGGCAAGGGAATGCCGAAGTCCTTCTGGAGGGCCTCCAGGCGGTTGAAGGGGATGCCGTTGCCATACTTGCAGTAGGCCACCATGCTGGAGGCCGTCTCGTCATACTTCTCGGGGCCGACCCCCGGCGGCGGTTCGGCTGTGTAGACCTTGCCGCACAGGTTGCATCGGGAACGCTGGAGTTCGTAGACGGTGGCGTGGATGGGCGGCCCCCCGACGAAGCGAACCAGGGGGCTGGCGTTGCCTTCCTGGAGGTAGACCCTCCCCTTCAGGCACTCCGGGCACGGACACCCGTGCTCTAGCTGGTTGGGAACCCGGACCCGCTCAGCGCCGGTGAGGGCTGCAGCCCCGTTGCGTCCGTGACCGGCTGGGCGAGGCCGCGCCGGAGCCATCTCCGAGGCTTCGCCCGAGAGCGCTTTGAGGACTTTGGAGACTTTCTCGCTGTTGCACCAGGGCCCAAGCTGCGCCGCAAGGGCGTGGATGGCCTCCCGCAGGGTATGGCACTCCTCGTGGTTCAGCGCCCGTTCCTGAGCGGAGTCGATGATCCCGTCGAGCTGGTTGATGTTGACGTCGACCCGGCGGCGTCGGGGATTCTTGCTCACCCCGGCCACTTCGGGGTCCGCATGGAAAATCATGCAAGACGGGCCAGGAATCTTGGGGAATCTTGCGGCTTTCCTGCCAGGAGTCGCCCTGCCTCAGGCTGCAGGGAGGCCCACCTTTCGCCACACCGGGGCCCCAGCCACGCTCGGATCACCAGCCGCAAGCAGGACCTGGACCTGGTGCGCCTCCAGGGACTCCGAGGCGCCTGTGCCTGTCGGCCAGGAGCGGAACTTCCCCTGGGACAGCCGCTTCTGAGCCAGCCAGAAGCCTTGGCCGTCATAGACCAGCACTTTGATGGCCGTCCCGCTGCGGTTCCTGAAGACGAAGACGCAGCCGGAGAAGGGGTCGGCGTCCAACTCCTGGCGGCAGAGGCGCGCCAGCGAGTCGATACCCTTGCGGCCGTCGATGGACTTCACCGCCACGAGGACCCGCATCTGGGTTGTGATCTGGAGCATCTCAGGCCGCCAGCCCCCGAAGGAGTGTCAACAAGTCGGGGGCGGAGACTTCCTTCATCTCCAGCCGCAGGTGATTCCCGCTGGAGGTCTGGACCTCCAGGACGCACCCAGCCACCTGGCCTCCCTTCATCGGATTCAGGATCTCGATGAAGGCGGGGGCGGCAGATGCTTCGGTGAGATCAGCAGGTAGCGGGCCCTGGGCCTCCAGCCTCCGCTTCACGGTGGAGTAACAGAGCCCCAGAACCTGCGCGGCCTGGTAGGGCCCCCACTCCGAGGCCACTTCAAGCGCCTCAGTCCAGAGACTCTCCGGCATCCGGGCTCGCCCCACCCGCTTGCGCCGCCAACGGTCCACGCGGCGCGCAAGATCCTGAACGTCTTGGGGGAACCGACTGTCTTCCCAAACCAGCATGCGAGGGGCCTCCTTTGCCCCTCACGAGGCTACCAGGAGGCTGCGGGCCGATCCAAGCACGCTTGCCGGAAACTCACGTTTGATGTCTGTTGGTATAATGGGACCACCTTGAAAATCGACCGATCCGTTCGCCGCTTGGAACGTGCCCTGGCCGAGCGTCCGAACGATGCACGACTCCACTTTGACCTGGGGCGGGTCCATCTGGACCAGGGGGACTATCCCGATGCCCTTCGCTGCTTCGAGAAGGCCGCGTCCCTGGAACCCTGCCTGACGTGCGCCCACTTTTGTTGTGGGGTGGCCTACACGTGTCTGGGCAGTCTGGACCTGGCGGTTCGCGAATGGCAGAAGATGCTGGACGCCGATGGCGATTTCGACCTGGATGGGGCCCTCGGGGCTCGTCCGGCCCAGCTCGCCGCCGCTTTGAAGGCTTGGCAGCATCACCGACTCACGGCACGCGACAGCGTGTTCAAGTCTTATCACCTCGGGTTGGCGCATCTGGTGCTGGGGCAGCCGCCCGAGGCCCTGATCCATTTCGACCAGGTGGTGGCCATCAATCCTTCCTTTGAGAGGGTCCGATACTATCGGGGTTTCGCGTTGTTGAGACTAGGGCGCCCCTTGGAGGCCGCCGACGAGTTCATGCGCTCGACGGAAGGCCGGACTCGAGATCCCCAAGCCTGGTTCCAGGCTGGTTCTGCGTTGATGGAGGCCGGTCGCACGGCTCAGGGGGTCTCGTCGTTGCAGAAGGCGATCCAGGAGTCGCCGGGTCATGTGAAGGCCTTGTGTCGGTTGGCTCAGGTGGAGGCGGACAGTTCCCGCCTGGACCAGGCATTGCAGCTTCTGGGTCAGGCCCTCCAGGCTCGTCCGGACTGCGCCGAGGCTTACTTTTTGAAGGCGCGTTGCCTGGAACGCCAATACCTCATGGAGCCGGCGGCCGATGCCTGTCGGCGCGCGGTGGAACTCCGACCCGACTACCGCGAGGCGCATTTCCAACTGGGTCTGCTTTTCAAGTCCTTGGGGCGGCTCGAGCTGGCCCTGGAACACTTGCGCACCTGCATCGCGTTGGATGCCGGCGAGGCGGACCCTTACTATGACATCGGCTCGGTCCTGGCGGCCCAGGGCCGACATCAAGAGGCGGTCGTCGAATTCCAGCGTGCCGTGGACCTCAGCCCACGGCACACCTATGCCCACTATGCGTTGGGGCAGTCGTGCATGCAGTTGGGCAGGCATGAGGAGGCGGTGGATGCCTTCCGGCGCGCCTCGGAGCTGAATCCGCGGGATGTGAAGGCGCGGTCGGCCTTGGGGGTCGCTCTGTTCAACGTGGACCGTCTGAGCGAGGCCATCCGTGAGTTCGGGGCGATCCTTCAGGACCATCCGCGCGACGCGGAGGCCCATTACTTCATGGGCGCGGCCTGGTTCAAGCTGGGGAACCTGGAGGAAGCCATCGAGGAGTATCAGAAGGCGTCGAGCGTCGACCCGGCCAGCCCCGTGGGCCGTTTCAGCCAAGGGGCCGCGTTCTCGCGCGCCGGCGACTATTCTTCGGCGTTGCAGGAGTTTCTTGCCGCGGCCCGGTTTCGGCCGAGCTCAGAAGCCGATCTCGGAGTCTACGCGACCATGCAACTCCTGGCCAGCATCGGGATTGAGCACGCCCGCCAGGGGGCTCGTCTCCAGGAATACGCCGAGAATCTCGAGCATCTCTACCTGCAGTTCGTCCAGGCTCTCTCCAGCTTGCTGGATGCGCGCGATCGGTACACGCGATACCATTCGCGCCGGGTTGCCGCCATTGCGACGCATCTGGCCAGGTCTCTGGACCTTCCCCAAGAGCAGGTGAAGGCGGTTCAGGTCGGTGGCCACCTGCACGACATCGGGAAGATCGGGATCCCGGACGAGATCCTGCGCAAGGTGGGGGAACTGACCGCTGCCGAGCGTGCCCTGGTCCAGTCGCATCCCCAGATTGGAGCCGAGCGCCTGGCTGGCGTTCCCTTTCCTTGGGAGATCCTGCCCATCATCCGCCATCACCACGAGAGGTGGGATGGCTCGGGGTATCCGCAGGGCCTGCGAGGTGAGGAGATCCCTTTGACGGCCCAGATCGTGGGCCTCGCGGATTTCTATGATGCCTTGACGACGCACCGCCCCTATCGGAGAGCCCTGACACCCCACCTGGCGCTGGTGGAGATCACCCGGAGCCGGGGCATCCTCTTCAATCCTGTCGTGGTGGCCGCCTTCGAGCAGATTCTCGACGATCTGCTCCTCATGCTTCCGGCGCCGGCGGACCTGGATGAGGCCGGAGAGTTCGTCCTGCCGGAGTCGGGTTCGGTGGAGGGCCTGATCCTGCCGCCCTCGTGGCCCCCTGCTTCTGGAGGACGGCCTTCCTGATTGAGACATGACGGCCACAGTGGGGCCCCGCCACGAGTCGCCCGCCTGCGACGTACGCTCCAACCCCCCCCCTGCCGACCTGGAGAGCCGACAACCAGGGACGCCTTCCAGAGGTCCCACGTCGCGGTAGAGGACAACCGCCCGGGAGGGGGAATTCTCTTGACACGCGTGGTGTGACCAGCTTTCTCATTGAGAGAGGTGTAGTGGGGGCACGACATCGGGAGGTCAACGCATGCGCGCTTCGATGCTCCGGTCCACCCTTTCGGGTCGGTGGGTCGCTCTGTGGTTGGCGTTCTTCTTCCTGCTTCTGGCCGCAACCATCCCTCTGAAGAGCGTCGGGAGCCCCGGCGCCGGAGACGACCCTTCCTATCGTCCCGGTGCGGACGATCCGGTGACCAATCCGTCTCGCTACTATTTCTTCCCAGACGACGAGCTGCTCGGCTCGGTGGTTCTCGGGGCTGCTGACTCCTCCACGCTGCAGACGAACTGGAATGGCCCGGTGCAGCCGGACTCCATCTCCTCCTGGCAGGCCGAGGTCAGCCAGAGTGCTCAGCAGCCGGGCCTGGATACGAAGGTCACGAACTCGACGCTGATCCCTTCGGCCATGGCCAGCGGGCGCGTGCTGGACCCCTCCAAGGCCGACGACGCCGTGCTGGTCTATTACACCGTGGACGAAGCGACCCCGCGGGTGGGCTACACGGTCGTGTTGAATCCCGACACGCCGGGCGCGGTGCGCAAGACTTTCTTCCCCGGGGTCAACCGGGCCACCGACACCTACTTTCTCCACATCGACGTCGCCGTGGCCGACGTCGACCGGGCTGGCGACGAGAACGGGGTGTTTCACGACGAGATCGTGGTCGCCTCGCGGACGGCGGCGGCGGATGGCTCCTGGCAACTCACCGTCACGGTCCTCGACCGGCAGTTGAACGAGGTCGCCTCGGCCACCTCCGGGGTCCCGCTTCCGGCCGGCGAGGTGGTCTGGACTACGTTCTCCCTGACCACGGGTGACTTCAATAACGATGGTCGCGCCGAGATTTGCGTCGTCCAGGATGCCTGTACGGGGGGGGCGAACCGCCAGAACGCCGTCACCACCTTCGCCCTGGTGGACGCGACCCTTCAGAAGAGAAATACCCTGATCACGGCGGGTGTCGGGGGGCTCGGCCCTCTGTTCCAGGCGGTGCCCGGCAAGTATGATATCGTCGCCGGCGACTTCGATGGGAACGGCACCGACGAGATCGCCTTGTCGAGCGCGGTGAACTCGAACTTCGCTGCGGTCCTGCAAGTCCTCTCGACCGATGCAGACGGCATCTTGACGCTGCGCTCCTCGACCTCCACGCCCCTGGGGGCGGATTACGTGCCCCTGGCCACCGGACTCTTCCACTACGATCCGAACAACGGCTACAGCACGGCCCGGAAGCAGTTGGCCACCGCCATCGCCAACGGTCTGGATGAACCCGTCAAGGTGACGCTGTATGACCTGGACTCGACCATGAAGCTGGTGGCGAGAGGCACCGCGGACGTGGTCAGCCCTCAGGAATACGTCGACTCCCTGATCGGCAGGCCGCACCTGGTGGCGGGAAGCTTCCTGGGACTGGAGGCGCCCAACCCCCACGACGATCTGGCGGTCTCGTTCGTTTCCTACAGCATCTATCAGCCGGCTCCGCCGACCGTGGCGCCGAAGTTCGGTGTCCTCCAGGTGAATGACGACATGACCCTGTCGCTTCAGGGGATCTGGTATTTCGACGGCACCCCGTCGGACGCCACCAACCACAGCACCGTGAACCTCGACAGCGGTGCTTCGGTGGATCTGGCCCTGCTGGCGGCCGACCGGACCGGCGACGGCTTCTACCTGGGGGCACCGGTCCACATCGAGATGGACCAGGACATCCGCACCGACTACGTGATCCAGGAGCCACCCAAACACATCGATTATCTGCCGAACGAGAGCGGGGAGTGGGAACAGGTCAACGTCTCGCGGAAGGCCGACTTCTACGCGGAGCTCTCCGATGATCAGGAGGCGACCCTGAAGACCACGCAAAAGGACGAGACCGACGTCGACTACGGCCAGGACAGCTCCCAGACGGCCTCGGAGACCCTGAAGATCGGCGGCCGGATCAAGAAGATTGCGGCCGGCTTCGAGCAGGACTTCAAGTACGTCAACAAGACCACCTACGACTTCGAATCGGTCACATCCCTGGATACCGACCACTACGTGTCCCAACAGTTCTCCTACGAGGACAAGACGGCAGAAGACGACTTCGTCCGGGCCAACGTGAAGGTGCTGGACATCTGGCGGTATCCCGTGTACGGCGCCACGGACGGCACCAACCAAGGGTACTACGAAGTGGTCATGCCCGGTCCGTCGCAGGTCCTCAAGGAGGGCCCGGGGACGGGTCTGGAATGGTATCAGCCCGTCCAGGAGAACGGGAACATCCTGTCCTATCCCGCATTGAGCGATACGAACGTCATGCCGGACCAGGGCAGCTTCGTCTACAACGGCCAGGAGTACACCGAGCCGTTGTCCGAGAACGCCGAGATCGTCCTGGGGGGAACCGAGATCAACAAGACGCTGAAGTGGACCAATGAGACTGGCCAGTCCTCGGAGGTCTCCTACAAGACCACTTCCACCAACAGTCAGGACGTCAAGGTGGGAGTGAAGGCCAAGGGCCACTACAAGGTGGTGGAGGCCGAGCTCGGGCTGGATCTGGACTGGAGCTGGCACGAATCCGACAGCACCTCGACCTCCTCGACCAGCACGAACACGAACTCCCAGACCCGGGGGATCACCGTCCACGCCCTGGCCGGGATGGACGCGAACCGGATGTATAGTTTCAAGCCCATCGTGTACATCACCCAGGACGGGACCTTCAAGCTGGCGCACACGGTCGATCCACTGGGCAGCGCGCAGGGAGCGGCCTGGTGGCTCAAGACCTACGCCGGTCGCCCGGACCCGGCCCTGAATCTGCCCACCAAGTTCCTGTATGAGGAGCGTTTCCAATACTGGCAGCCGAACGAGACGCGACAGGATCGGACCCGGATGCGGGGCTTGTTCCTCATGAAGCAGTACGCTGCAACCGAAGACCAGCGGGAGTATCTGGCCACCGCGCCCGTGGCGGGCGAGAAGGTCTGCGTCCTGGCGCGCCTCAACAACTACAGCCTGGACACGAACACGGGTCCATTCAATGTCCGCTTCTCCTACATGAAGTTCGATCCGGCCTTGGGAGATGAGGATCCCGAGCCTCACCTGACCCACATCGGCACCTTCCGCATCGACAACGTGGCCCCGCGTCAGCCTGCCGAGGCATGGGTGACCTGGGACACCACCGGGCTGGGCGGCGTGACGCCCGGGACCTCGCAGAGCTACGTGATCTACGTGACGCTCGACCCGGAACACGAAGTCGCCGACCAGATTCACGGGATCAACGACCCGGCAGGGGATCTCGGAGGGAACGACCAGGGCTACTATCCCTGGGACAACTCCCTGCGCATCTTCTCGCCGGATCCCCAGCCACAGGCCAGGGGCGAAGGAGTCCAGGCGCTGAAGTCGCGAGCAGCGGCCAACAACGTCTCGGTGGCGCCGGGCCTGCGTCTGTTCCACCGCCGAGCGGGGATCTTCACTCGCGCGGTGCCGCAGAACAACTTCCTCATCCTGGCCGGGATCCACTCCGACCAGGCGGATCGGAGCCATCGTTTCGTCTCCTGCCGCGTGGACGGGAAGCTCATCTCGTCCAAGACCGCCCACGGCCTGGACGCGGGAATGAACTACTTCTACTTCCCGTGGCGCCCCGACGACACCGAGAACCACGAGATCACGGTGCGGGTCGAGGAGAGCCTGGACGACGGGAACCCCAGGGACAATGAGGTGACCGAAGTGATCCTGGCAGCCTCGACGGCGTCGGGGAGTATCGGGGAGCTTGGCTCGCCCGGGTTCTGTTTCGTCGCCACGGCGGCCTACGGGTCCTACCAGGAGCCCCACGTGCAGGTCCTGAGGCAGTTCCGGGATCGATACCTCACGACGAACGCCGTGGGCCGGCGGGCCACGGAGTTGTACTATCGCGTCAGTCCGCCCCTGGCCCGATTCGTCGCCGCTCGGCCTTGGGCCCGGGGGGCGACTCGGGTCATGTTGCTGCCGGCCTATGCCGTGGCCTGGCTCGGTGTGCGCGGACTCCTCTGGACCGTGCCGCTTGCCCTCCTGGCGGTGCTGGTCGGCGTCAGGCGGCGTCGACGCCTGACGGTCCGCTGACAAACCGAGCAGACCGGAAGGGGACGCATCCAGGGCCCTGCGCCGGGACTCTCTTCGCCCAGGAATCGGCAGGAGAGGTCCTGGCGAGGGCCAATTCTCTATTTTCGCAGCACCGGTGGGTGCCCGCAGAACACCGGCTCCGCCCGGAGCCACGGACGGAGGGCTTCATGCGCGTCTTCCAGGTCTTCCTGGTGGCCATCCTGTTGGGGGTGACCCTGCGCGCTGCGTCTGCGGCCGAGACCGAGGCTCAGGCGGTCGAGCTGCTCGGGCAGGTCTATCGACCTCAGGTGGTGCACTCGGAAGGGCGCACCGGCTGGAGCCTGTCCGACCCGGAGGTGCTGCGCCTGGTGGCCCAGACCACCACGCGCATGAGCTGGTCTTCGGATGGGGAGACCCTGTATTTTTCCGGTTCGGTCCGCGAAAGCCAGTGGAGGCCCGGCTCGCCTCAGGTCCGCGTGGATGGGAATGAGCAGCCTGCACCGGGTCGGCTTCTCGGCCGGGGAAAAGGGGCTTGCATGGAGCCGGAGGCGCTCTTGTTCGCCCTGGCGCTCAAGCCTCAGAGCCGTGGCGCTCGCGTGGTGGCGATGCCGGAGGTCCCGGCTCCCCGCCTGGAGGTCGTGGCTGGTCAGCGCGCGTTGAGAATCCCCCTGGCCAGCGCCCTGCGCGTCCAGCCCACCAGGCTCCGGGCCGACACCTTGCGGCTTCGGTTCCCCGGGTGCGCATGGGCGGGTTCCCAGCAGACTCTGGTCCGTGATGACGTCCAGGTCGCCATTTCTGAGCGCGAGGGAGCGGTCCTGATGGACCTGCGCTTCCCGCCGAACTGGCAGGGTGAGATCCGCTCCGGCCGCGGGTTGACCGAGGTCCTGGTCGGGTGGCGGGCATCCTTCCCGCCGATTCGCGCGATTCTCGAGGTGACGAGCCTGGGCTTTTCGGCCGAGACCGCCGCATCGGGAGTCCGGGTCCAGGCCGAGGGCCCCTTTGAATACCACTGGAGCTTCGATCGTTCCACCCACAGGCTGACCGTGGACATGCCGGGATTGAGGGAGCCCGCATCTCTGCCCGTGAGCCGGACGCCCCAGGGCGGCTGGGAATCCTTCCGATTCCGTCCGGTCGGGACCTCCGAGCAGCCGGTCCTGCGCTTCGAGGGGGACCTGGCCGCAGGCCACGGTTGGCAATTCGTCGAGGGGGAGTCCACCCCTGGGCTCTTGTTCCTGAGGTCCACGCCCACGGCCCAGGTCGGAAGCCTGGCCCAGACCGGTTCGTCGGCGACGGCCGGCTACGCCTCGTCGCGCGGGGTGATCGTCCTGGACCCCGGACACGGTGGGGGAGACCCCGGCTGCGTGAATCGTTCCCTGGGGCTTCTGGAGAAGGATGTGACGCTGGACGTCGCGCTTCGCCTTCGGGACATGCTGGTCGAAGAGGGCTGGACGGTGCTCTTGACCCGCGAGGAGGACCGGGACGTCAGTTGGCGCGGTTCTCCGGATCGGGTCGAGCTGCAGGCCCGCTGTGACGTGGCCAACCAGTCGGGTGCCGATTACTTCATCAGCCTGCATTGCAACGCCAGCGTCGCGTCGGCGCGGGCGGGGAGCTCCATCCACTGGTTCAAGCAGGCGGACCTGGAGCTGGCGCGTTCGCTGGAGTTCGCGCTTGGCGAGAGCCTGGGCCTGGGGCAGGATGGCCTGCGGCACGACGGCTTCTATGTGCTTCGCCACACCGACATGCCGGCGGTCCTGGTGGAGATGGCCTTCCTCAGCAATCCGCGCGAGGGGGCCTTGTTGGGCAACGCGGGATTCCGCCAGCGCATCGCCCAGAGCCTGGCCGGCGCTCTCCAGGAGCACGTGTCGGGCCGCTACGCCCAGGGTGCAGAGGTGCCTGGGACCGTTCCGCGCTAGAGTTCCGGCCCGGCTTCGGGTTCTGGAGTCAAGGGGCCCAGGCTCGGCTCCCTTCTGGTCTGATGGGAGCGGGCTTCACTGCGCGCTTGTTCCAGATCCTCCCGACCTTGGCGGAAGCGGCGGCGCAGCCAGCCAGCCGTCCAGACCAGGAGGGCGACGGCGGCCAGGGAGGCCAGGGTGGGCATGGCCCAGGAGGGCAGGTCTTCGAGGTGCACGACCTCGGCATTGTAGCATATTGAAGGGGGATTCCGCGCCCCCCGAGAAGCCTTCCGGGATGTTGAAGGAGATCCTGGCCGGCTTGAAGACCCTGACCCTGGGCCGGGGGGTGACCGCCACCGGCGAACGGCGGCGTCTGGTCCGACTCAAGTGTCGCTACCCGGTCACCTGCGAGCTGGAGCGATCCGCCTTCCGGGCCGTGGTTGTCGACATGGGCGTTCAAGGCCTGCGTCTGGAGATCCCCGAGCGCCTCAAGCGCGGTCAGGTGGTCCACGTGACCTACACCGGCGCCCAGGGCCACTTCGCCGTGGACTCGGTCCGCTGCCAGGTCAACTGGACGCGCAGGAACCTCCACGGGCACCTCGAGGCGGGCCTGAGTTACGAGGACTTGGAGAGCAACCTGGAGAGATCCTGGGTGAAGGTCATCCTTCGCGAACTCGGTTTCGACGCCGTCAGCATCTTCCAGCGACGCAAGGCGCGCCGCGTGGTGGCCATGTTGAACGTTCTGTTGCGTCGACCCGGTCGGGGCGGACTCAACGCACGGGTCTTGAACCTGGGGGTCGGCGGGGCCCTGCTGCAGACGCTGGATCCGTTCGAACGGGGACAGGTCCTGACGATGGATCTGGGGCCGGTCAAAGGCCTGTCCGTCCTGTCGGTCTCGGCAGAGGTGCTCACCTGCCGTTACGAGCCTCGCAGCCAGTCCTGGTTCTGTGGCGTCCGTTTCCAGGGCCTGGCGGATCGCCAGCTCGATCTGCTGTCGCGCTATCTGGTCCACCTGTTGAAGGATACGGTCGATTGACGGACGACGGCGGGGCGCCTGGCTGCTCTGGGGGGGACGGCATGAGGCGCCTGCGTGCCCGGTATCAGGATGGGGTCCTGACGCCTCTCGAGGCTCTGTCTTTGTCGGAGGGGGCCGAGGTCGTGCTGCATCTCGAAGAGTCTCCGCCGCCCGAGGACTGGCACGGACAGGTTCACTTCCAGTGCCGGCAGGTCACTCCGCTTTCGGCTCTGTTCACCTGGACCATGCCCCTCCAGGGGGCCGGTGGGCCTCGGGTCCGGCTCTGCCAGGTCCTGACCCGTGATGCCCGGGGAATCCGCCTTCTGGGCTCGGTGGCTCCGCCTCCTGGGGCTGTGCAGGTCGAGCTGCGGGTGGAACTGCCGCCGCGCTCGGAGGTCGCTTCCCAGGAGTTCACCTTGCGGTTCGTGGATCAGGAGGAGACCGAGCAACTGGCCGGCCGGGTCGTGGTGTTGTTGCCGGCGGTCCGGGTCCTGCTGCAGGATCTGCTCGGTCAACCTCCGGCAGAGTGGAACCGCCAGGGCTCCTGGGGGCGCCTGGAGGACGGGACGTGGTCGGACAGCCCCTCCGGCGACTATCCCAACAACGCCGACTTTTCCCTGACCTCGCCCTTGATCTCGTTGGGAGGCCTGGAGTCCTCGGTCCTGACGTTTCAGGAACGTCACTGTCTGGAGGAGGGGGCGGACTGGTGCACGCTGGAGGTGCAGGGCCAGGATGGCCCCTGGCAGGTCCTGGCCCGCTATACGGGATCTTCGGATTGGAAGGCTCAGGCCTTGGACCTCTCCGACTACGATGGGACACGGATCCGGCTGCGATTCCGCCTGAGGTCGGATCGCTCGGTGACCCGCGATGGTTTCTACTTCAGGAATCTGCTGCTGGCCGCCCTGCCGATCTCCTGAGGGGGGCCAACAGGAGCTCCCAACATACCTCGCCATCCCAAGAGATGGTGCGCAGGCCTCCCAGAGCCATCCGGAGCGTGAAGCGGTCCAGAAGGCGGGTGTGCGAGAGAAAGACCTCACCGGTCCGGTGGATCGCCTCCAACAGCTCCTGGTCGAGTCGGTCCAGAGCCGCTGGCTCCAGGCCCGAGCGGCGTGCCCGGAAGCACACCACGCCCATGGGGTCAATCTTCGGCGTGTTTCGGGAATCGTCGGTTCTGCGCCTCCCGTCGGGTCCTGACAGGCTCTGTCAGGTCCGCCTGTTAGGATCGAGCTGAAGCCCGGCGAGGCAGACAGTCGGGCGGCCAGGGAGGAGACCTCGCATGTCCGACCAGACTTCTGGCTCTGCGCGGCAGTTGGAGCGAATCACCGAACTGGATCGCCTTCTACGTCAGGACGGCTGCCCCGGCATCGGGGTCTTGGCTGGCCGACTGGGGGTGTCCGAGCGGACCATCTTCCGGGACCTGGTCTTCCTTCGTGACCGCCTGGGGGCTCCGGTGGTCTTCGACTCGGGGCGGGGTGGCTATCGCTACAGCGCGCCTCACCGCTTCTTCCCGGGAATCAGCCTGACCCGAGAGGAGGTGCTGGCCCTGCTCCTGGCCACGAGGGCGGCCGGCCCCATCCTGGGCCAACCCTTTGAAGCGCGGTTGCGCTCGGCCGTGAGCAAGGTCCTCTCGGCTGGAGGAGTCCCGGAACTCGGGCGCGAGGGGGGGGCGCGGCGCGGCGCACCGTCCTCGACCGTCCAGTCCGCTTCGCGTCCTGGAGGCGGGGGGGCTCGTCTCGCCCCTGCCAGGGCCCGTTCCCCTTCGTAGTTCTTTGCCCCCGGCAGCGTTCCGTCTCCGCACGCCCGCCCCTGCCCCCGGCAGCGTTCCGTCTCAGACCGCTCGCCGCCGCCCCTGGCAGGCTCCAGGCGCGGTCGCACGAATGGCCCCCTGCGATGCAGACACCGATTCGGGTGGAGGCTTCAGGTCTGGCCAAGAGTTATGGGCGGCAGAGCGTCCTGAAGGGCCTGTCCTTGTCGGTCCTTCCCGGCGAATGCGTCGGCTTGCTGGGGGGCAGCGGATGCGGCAAGTCGACCCTGCTGCGGTTGCTGGCCGGACTCCAGGAACCGGATGCCGGGACGGTGCGCCTGGATGGTCGGCCTCCATCCGAGATCCCCGCCGGAACCGTCGGCTTCGTTCCCCAGGACGACATCGTCCATCTGGCCTTGCGGGTGGAATCCGCCCTGAGCTACTCGGCGCGTCTGCGCCTGGGAGAGTCGGCGGATCTCCAGGCCCGCGTGGACCAGACGCTGGACCTGCTGGACCTGACCCCGCGACGGCGGGCTCGCATCGGTCGCCTCTCCGGGGGGCAGCGCAAGCGCGTGAGCATCGGGGTGGAGCTGCTGGGAGGCCCCGGGCTGCTCTTTCTGGATGAACCCACCTCCGGGTTGGACCCTGCCCTGGAGGAGCACTTCATGGAGCTCTTCCGGACCCTGGCCGATGGGGGACGGACGGTCCTGCTCACGACCCACGTGCTGCAGAGCCTGAACCGGCTGGATCTGGTGGCGGTCCTGGGGGGAGGGAGGCTGGCCTGGTACGGTCCGCCCTCCGAGATGCTGTCCTGGTTCGGCGTGCGCGAAGCTCGGGAGGTCTACTCGCTGCTGACGTCGGAGGGCGCGGCCCTGGCTTCGCGATACGCCTCCTCCTCGTGGTATCGGGACCTGGTCCTGCAACGCCTGGAGAGCTCCCGGTGAGGAGGGCCTGGCGCGTCTCGGCACGGCAGTTCGAGGTCCTGGTCGAGAGGAACCTCGAGCTCCTGTTCTCGGATTTCGGGAATACGGCCCTGCTGCTCTTGCAGGCCCCCATCATCGCCGGGTGCATGATCCTGGTCTGGCGCGACGTCGACCAGGCCACCGACACCCTGTATTTCGTGATGACCCTGTCCGCGGTCTGGTTCGGGGCGATCAACTCCTGCCGGGAGATCGTCAAGGAACGAGCCATCTTCCTGCGCGAGCTCCGGGTGGGCCTGGAGATCGGCTCCTACCTCTGGGCCCGTCTGGCCGTCCTGGTGCTGTTGGGGTTCGTGCAGTGCCTGATCCTGGTGGTCATGGTGAATTCCCAGGTGGCTTTGAAGGGCGGCCCCTTCCTGCACTTCGTCGTGTTGTTGGCCGCCTCCCTGGCGGGTACCTCGATGGGCCTGGCCCTCTCGGCGGTCTCCGGGACTCCCGACCGGGCAGTGGCCGGGGTTCCGATCCTGCTTCTGCCGCAGATCCTCTTCTCCAGCGTGATCCTGTCCCAGCCCCACGCCAGCCGGGTGACCCGCACCCTGCAGGACCTGACCTTCACCCAGTGGTCCTATGACGCCCAACTGGAGGTGGCGGCCGCCGAGCCCCACCTGGGGAGCATCCTGCTGGCCGTTCTGGTGCTGGTCGCGATGGCCGTGGCCCTGGCCCTCCTGGCGGCCCTCCTGCTGGACCTGGGGAGCCGGCGCTTCTGACCCCGGCAGGGCCGCGGTGGGGGCCTCCCGAACCCTGGCGGGATGCGCAGGTTCCTTGTGCTTTTCGGTTTGCTGCTGGTGCTGGCGGGGATCCTGCTGTTGTTCTCGACCAGGACGGGCCTGCAGTTCGGCGGGGTCCGCGTGTCCACTTCCGCCGACGCCTCCTTCCTGGAAGAGCGGACGGTGGATTTCCTGGAGGACATCCGCTTCAAGGATTTCGAGAAGGCGGCCACCTACCACTCGATCGAGGATCGCAAGACGGTGAAGATCCCTGAACTCCTCGAAAGGATCTTCCAGATCCGGCCAGAGTTCCTGGACATCCTGCGCTATGAGGTCCTGGCCGTCGAGCTGGATCGCAGCCGGACCCGGGCCCGGGTCAAGACCCGGACCGTCGTCAAGCTCCTCAACTCCAGCGAGATCCGCGAGCCCGAGATCATCTTCTATTGGCACAAGGACCCACGGGACGGCTGGGTCATGAAGCTGGAGAGCTCGCTGCGCTGAGTCCCACCTCGTGGGTCGCCGCCCCCAGGCGTTCCAGCAAGGCGCGATACCAGTCGGCGGCTTGCCGGGCGCGTCCGGGAACCTCGGCGCTTCCCCAGAGGATCGACAGGGTCCGTCGGGTTCCCTGGTGGGTCTTGGTGCGCTGGGAATCCTTCACGGCGTTGGCACAGGGGCCGGAGGCGTCCCACAGGCAGACCAGGCCCTCCAGATCCATCTCCTGTCCCGAGGCATTGAAGACGTAGCTCTGGCCCGGTCCCACCACGGCAACCCGGAAGGGGGGGGTGGCCCGGTCCAGGTCCACGACGCTGATCGGGATCCCAGAGTGCAGCGAGACGGCGTTGCAGGCATCGACGGCCGCGTTGATTGAGCCCAGTTCGCCGCTGTCCGCGGCCCGAATCAGGTACTCCGAGGCCGGTTTGCTGCGGCCGCTGGGCTTGAAGCCTCCGTGGCGCAGCATCCGCCGGACGGCGTTGCGGAACTCGTCGTCGGGGGAGGGGATGGGGACTTCGGCCCGTGGCACCAGGAACTCCTGGAGCCAGGCGGGGGAGGGGGTCTGGCCCAGGGGAGCGGGCAAGCTGGTGGTCAAGGCGGCAAGCTCCAGCAACGGATGGGCTTCCAGGTGGATTTCGTTCAGGGGCACGGCGGACCTCCGGGTCAGGGTTCTGCCTGATTTCCAGGGCTCTTCCCAGACCCCTCCGAGCCCGTTTTTCCGAATGTTTACATCTGCCCCCGCCTGCCGCCCCCCGGATGTGGCGCGGGGGTGTTACAATAACGCCGAGACAAACAGACCAGGAGGAGCCGGCATGGACGCGATGCGGGGCATCGACCCGACCTCTAGCATGTTCCACACCCAGGCAGCCCGCAACATTTCGCAGGTGGGCTTTGGTTCGGTCCGCAGCCAGAAGGAAGTCAAGCAGGACGACTCCGAGAATCAGGTTCAGGACCAGGTCAAGCTCTCGCATCACTCCAGGGTGGCCAAGGTCGATCACGCGGATCTGGCCGAGAATGCCGCCATGTCCGGAGAACTGGGCGAGCTTCAGGACGACCTGACCCAGGACGACGAGGAGATCAGCCGCAAGCTCTATCGCGATCGCGAAGAGGAGATGGACGAGCTGGGCGCCGCGGGCCGCTCGTCCGGGTTGCGCACCTCCCAGGAGGTCCGCCGTCTGTCCGAGATGGACGACTCGACCGCTGCGGTCCACGACATCCTCAAGGACATCCCCGAGCGCAGCCTCGAGCCGGCGAAGAACATCGTGGCCAACCAGATCCAGGGCAGCCGTCCCAGCGAAGCCCTGGCCCAGCTCAAGCCGGTGGAGGGCGTCCACGCCGTCGACTTCCAGCCCGAGACCAGCTTGGGGGTTCTCGACATCCACGACACGCACAACCAGCCGATTGCCCAGGACCCCACCGAAGGGGTGGCTCCCGAGCACCAGCAGGCGGTCGTGGGTCAGCAACTCGACCAGATGATCGCCAACCTCCCCCAGGAGCGTCAGGCCGTGGTCGCCGAGATGCGCTCGGCGGTCAACGATTGGGCGGCTTCGCAGGGTGTGGACCCCGGCCCGGCTTTCGCTGAACGTCTGCGCGACCTGGCTGCCGGCTGGGATGATGAGGCCCTGGGGGTCGCTTCCCAGACCTATGCCCAGGCCTCTCGCGAGGTGGGCGCCGCCGCCGCGGCCGAGTAGCCCTCGGGCTGCTGGCCTGTCTTCAGCCCGGGCCTGGTCCCGGGCTGAGGTCTGTACGTCACCGTTCTCCGACCCCGGGCCCGGAGGCCCCTTCCGATGCCCCCTCGTGTTCCGAGATTCCGCCCCGAGCCGCCCCCCACGATCGCCATCCCCAGGCCTGTGCGCCTGCGCTACTACGTCTTGTGGAAACCCTACGGGATCCTGGCCCGATTCGGGTCGGGCGAGTCGCGCCCCACCCTGGAACGCCATGTCCCGCTTTCCGGCCTCTTCCCTGTGGGACGCATGGATGCCGAGACGGAAGGTCTGCTGCTTCTGACGGACGATCCCAGGCTCTGCACCAGCCTGGCCCGCTCCGCTTCGGTGGAGTCCCGGCTCTGGCTGGCCCAGGTCGACGGGGACCCCACGCCCGAGGTGCTGGAGTCCCTTCGTCACGGCCCGGGCCTGGGAACCCGGACCGCCCTGCCCCTGGAGGTGCGCGCGATCGCCGAGCCGGATCTCCCCGCTCGGCCGGTTCCCATCCGGCACCGCGCGAACACCCCGACCCGCTGGCTGGAGCTTCGCGTCTTCGAGGGATGGGCCCGGCACGTCCGCCGCCTGACCGCCGCCGTGGGCCATCCGACCTTGCGTCTTGTGCAATGGGGCCTGGGCCCGGTCGACCTGGCCGGGATGGCTCCGGGACAGCTTCGCGAACTCACCCCCAACGAGATCCGCTGGGCCGAGCGGGTGGCGTCCGAGGCCCCCGAGCGCAGGGCGGAGGGGCCTGTCCGTGACTGGAGGGGCGAGCGGCTCGCTCGCCAGGGTCGTTCTCCGCGCCGCGACGAGCGCGCGGGGGAGGAGAAGCGCGGGGGGCAGCGGAGGGAGGGTGCCCCCGGCCAGGGTCGTTCTCCGCGCCGCGACGAGCGTGCGGGGGAGGAGAAGCGCGGGGGGCAGCGGAGGGAGGGTGCCCCCGGCCAGGGGCGTTCTCCGCGTCGCGACGAGCGTGCGGGGGAGGAGAAGCGCGGGGGACAGCGGAGGGAAGGTGCCCCCGGTCAGGGTCGTTCTCCGCGCCGCGACGAGCGCGCGGGGAGCCGGAAGCCCGCCTCCGGTGGCGCGAGGCCCGGCGGACGACCGGGCCAGGCCACCGGAAGGAAGAGGGGCACCCCGGCCGCCCCGAACCCTCGCAAGCCTGCTCGGGGAACCCGCAAGAAGGGCCGATGATCCTGGCAGACCAGGATCTTCCTACTTCTGCAGGCTGCGCAGCAGCAGCCACAGCAGGGCGGAGGCCCCCACCCCCGCCAGGATCGTCAGGCTCTCCCCTTGCGAGAGCCCTCCTGCCAGCATCTGCGGGATGCTGAGGATGGCCAGGACGAAGGCCACGGCAATGGCCATGGCCAGGGCACAGCCCAGGGCATCCTTCTGGGCCACCAGGTCGTGGACCCGGTGCATCTCCTGTTTTCGCCTCTGACCCAGAAGATCGTTGTCCTGCAGCGCCTCGGCCAGGAGGTTTTCCATCCGGGCCTGCCGGGCCTGCGCGTGGTGCTCCTGTTCCATGTCAACCGGTTCCTTCCCCGCCCCGGTTGATTCCAGACTTTCTGGTCCAAACAATGATTCCTGCCCCATGACCTCCGTCAGGGCGCCGGGGACGGTGCCGGCGAGGGAGCCGATGCAAAGACCTGGTCGGCGGCCGCTCGAAGCCAGCGCAAGGCCAGGTCCATCCGGCCCTTCTGCTCGTACATCCAGCCCAGCCTCAACTGCCCCTCCGGCGAGGTGGGCTGGCCGGCCCGGGCGATGTCGGCCCAGGTGGCGGCGGGGGCTCCGCTCAGGGCCCCTCGAAGCCTCTCAGACCGCAGAAGCGCCATCTTGTAGGCCGTCACCGCCTGGGCGCGGCGTCCCGCCTGTTCGTGAAGGACGCCCAGGTGCAGATAGGCATCCGGACGGTCGGGGAAGCGTCGGGCGCAGGCCCGGAAGGACGCGACCGCCTTCTCATCCAGCCCCTGGCGCATCTGCACCCAGCCCAGCCAGCCCCAGGCCTCTCCCTGGCTGGGACTCTCCTGGGCCGCTCGTTCCAGCAGCTCCATCGCCTCCTGGTCGCTGTGGGCTCGGGCCGCCTCGATTCCCTGGCGAAGCAGCAAACCGGTCGAGGGCTCCAATCGGATGTCCAGCCGCTGCACCAGACCCGGCTGGACCCGGACCGTCGCCAGATAGGGACGGTAGTCCTCTCCGCCCGCCAGCCGGAGCTGGTAGTCTCCAGGTGGGAGGGGTGCCACTCGCAACGGGGTGTGTCCCAGAAGCTGGTGGTTGAGGGCCACGGTGGCCCCGGGAGGATCCGAGTAGATGTCCAGGGCGGCGCTTGGCCCCTGGGCCTGGGCGGGCCCCGTGGCCAGCAGGATTAGAAGGATCAGGAACCTGCGCATGCCGCAGGGTTCGACGCCTCCAGGCGGGGCTCCCCCACCGTGCCCAGCCACAGGCGGCCCAGCCCGGCCGCCAGCAGGATTCCCAGGCCCATGCCCAGCAGGACCGACCGGGAGCCCAGGAGGTCCAGCAAGGGCGAAACCAGCGCGACCCCCAAGGGGACCGCCACCTGGACCAGGGCGGAGAGGCTGGCGAAGACCCTTCCCAACAGGCGTTCCGGCGTGGCCTTCTGGACCAGGGTCAGGATCACCGCGTTGGAGGGCCCGACGCCCGTGGCGGCCAGGGCGGCCAGGGCCACGGCGGGCCAGAGTTCGTTGCAGGCCGCGATGGCGGCCAGGGCGCCCCCCAGCAGGGCCATCCCGCCGTAGATCAGGTTGGCCGGGCGCAGGGCCCGCGACAGTCTTCCCGCCGCCAGCGAGCCTGCCAGCATGCCGGCTCCGAAGGCGCCCATCAACCAGCCGAAGCCGGCGGCCCCGGCGTGCAGGACGCGGTCGGAGAGGACGGGGAAGACCACGGTGAAGGGGGCGACCAGGAAGTTCACCGTGGCCGCCGTGAAGAAGACCACGCGGAGGAGGGGGTCCTTCAGGAGGCAGGCCAGGCCTTCCCGGGCTTCGCGCAGCATCTGCCCGGCCCCCCCCGCAGCGCGCGCCGGGTGGTCTCGCCAGGCCAGAAGAACCAGCGTCACCGCCGAGACCGCAAAGGTCGCGGCGTCCAGATACAGGATGTGGACAGGGCTGGGCAGCACGGCGATCAGGATGCCCGCCACCACCGGTCCGACCAGGGCTCCGAACTGCTCGGTCATCTCCGCCCAGGCGTTGGCCTCGGTCAGCTCCTCGGCGGGCACCAGGGCCGGAATGACCGACTTCTCGGCGGCGTAGAAGAGCAGCGAGAGGGCCGAGATGGCGAAGGTCACCAGGTAGATCAGCCACTCTTGAAGGCTGTGCAGGGCGAAGGAGATCGGCAGGATCAGCACCAGGGCCGCCCGCATCCAGTCGCAGTGGAACATCAGCTTCCGGCGGTCGGCGCGGTCGACCGGGACTCCAGCCACCCAACCCAGCAGGGCGGCCGGCAGCACCTGGGCCAGGTAGACACCTCCCGTCGCCATGGCCGAGCCGGTCGTCTGCAGGACCAGCCAGGCCAGGGCGATGTAGTTGAACTGGCTGCCTGTCTTGGACAGGAGCTGACCCAGCCACAAGAGCCGGAAGTCTCGGTGTCTCAGAACCATCGTCCCGAAAGAATAGCCTCGCTGTGCTCTCCGTGGCAAGTCAGGCCATCAAGCCGACCCTCTCGCGGAGGAGGCCGTTTCGAAGCTCGCCGGATCGCTGCGAGGGCCCGAAGGTTTTTCGCAGGAACTGCCTGTTGGAGGGAGAACTCCCGGCGATTCATCCGCTTGAGGAGGACCTATGATCCAGGAGTTCAAGAGCTTCATCGCTCGCGGGAACGTGATCGACATGGCCGTGGGCGTGATCATCGGGGGAGCCTTCGGCAAGATCGTCTCGTCTCTGACCGAGGACCTGATCATGCCGCCCATCGGGATGGTCCTGGGCAAGGTCGACTTCGCCAGCCTCTTCGTGCAGTTGGCCGGCGAGCCGGCCTCCTCGCTGGATGCAGCCCGCCAGGCCGGCGTGCCGATCCTGGCCTACGGCAACTTCGTCAACCAGATCATCAACTTCCTGATCATCGCCTTCTGCGTCTTCCTGCTGGTCAAGGCCGTCTCCAGGCTCATGCCCAAGAAGGAGGAAGAGGCGCCCGCCGGGCCGGCGATGCGCGATTGCCCCGAGTGCTGCAGCTCGATTCCCGCCAAGGCGCGTCGCTGCTCGCACTGCACCGCCGTGGTTGAACCCACCGAAAGCGCTGCCTGAAGGCCCGGCTGCCCCTTACGGGGGGGGGCAGCCGCTTCCGGAAACCATGTCTGACCCAAGCGCGCGCCGTGGCCTGGGCTACGGCCTTGTGGCCTATCTCCTGTGGGGCTTCCTCCCGCTCTTCTGGAAGCTTCTCCAGCCGGTTCCCGCCCTGGAGATCATCTGCCATCGGATCGTCTGGTCCATGGCCTTCACCGGGATCCTCCTGGGCCTGCGCGGGGGATTGGGACGAACGCTCGAGCAGTGCCGACAGCCGGGCCTGCTGGCGACCACGGCATGGACCGCCTTGCTGCTGGGGGGCAACTGGCTTCTCTTCATCTACGCGGTGAACTCCGGGCACGTCCTGCAGGCCAGCCTGGGCTACTTCATCGGACCGCTGGTCAGCGCAGCCCTGGGAGTCTTCCTGCTCAAGGAAAGACTCTCGGCCGCCCAGACCGCAGCCTTCGCCCTGGCCGGGGCAGGTGTCGTGCTGTTGGCCGTGGCTGGGGGCAGGCCTCCCTGGCTGGCCCTGGCCCTGGCGATCACCTTCGCCTGGTACGGCCTGGGTCGGAAGGTGGGGCGGCTGGGTTCCTTGGGGGGCCTCTTCGTCGAGAGCGCCCTCCTGGTCCCTCCCGCCGTGGCCTGGATCCTGTGGCTCGAGGTTCGGGGCCTGGGGGCCTTTCTTCATGGACCCTCAGAAATCGGTTGGCTCCTGGTGGCGGGGGGCGTGGTCACCTCCACGCCCCTGCTCTTCTTTGCGGCCGCGGCCCGGCGCATGCCGCTCAACGCCCTGGGCCTGTTGCAGTATCTGGCTCCGTCCCTGCAGTTCCTGATGGGGGTCTTCCTCTTCCACGAGCCCTTCGGGCGGGTCCAGGCCGGGGCTTTCGCCTTGATCTGGGCGGGACTGGCCCTGTATTCCGTGGCGGGCCTGGCGCATCGACCCCGCCAGTCCTCCCGGGTCTCAGGTTGAATCCCCGATCTGGGCCTCCCGGGTCACGCGTCGGGCCTCGACGCGGAAGCCGGGCAGCCGCCAGGTGAAGACGGCAGCACCCGCCAGCAGCAAGACCCCTCCCAGGACGACCGTGCCCGGAGCGCCCAGGATTGGGGCCAGGGCCCCCGAGAGCAGGGCTCCCAGAGGAGCCATCCCCATGAACATCATCGAATGGAAGGCCATCACCCGCCCGCGCAGGCGGTCGGGGACCATGGCCTGGACCAGGGTGTTGGACAGGGCCATCTGGGTCATCATCGAGAAGCCGATGGGCAGCATCAGCAGACACGAAAGTTCCAGGCTGCGCGAGAGGGCGAAGGCGATGGTCCCCAACCCCAGGGTCGCGCCCGAGACCGCGATCCAGGTGCTCGAGCCCGCCAGGGCTCGTCGTGAAGCCAGGATCAAGGCCCCGACCACGGCCCCCGCCCCGGACATGCCGAGCATCAGGCCCAGGGCGTGGGCCCCACCCCCCAGGATCTCCTCGGCAAAGATCGGCATGAGCACGACATGGGGGCTGGCCATGAGGCTGACCAGTCCCAGCATCCAGAGCAGGTCGCGGATCGGTCGGCATTTCAGCACGAAGGTGAAGCCCTCGCGGAGATTCTGCGCGGCGTTGCCCGGATGGGAGGTCGGGCGCCAGGGGGGGAGCCGCATCGCGGCCAGGCCGGCCAGGACCGCCAGATAGCTCAGCGAGTTCCCCAGGAAGCACCAGCCCTCACCCACCCATCCCACCAGGACGCCGGCCAGGGCAGGGCCCACCATCCGGGCTCCGTTGACCATCGAAGAGTTCAGGCTGATCGCGTTGGGCAGGTCCTCGCGGCCCACCATCTGGACCGTGAACGCCTGGCGCGTGGGGATGTCGAAGGCGTTGGCGACCCCCAGCAGGATGGCCAGGACGTACAGATGCCAGACCTGGATCTGCTCGGTCAGGGTGAGGGCGGCCAGCAGACCGGCCAGCAGCATGGAGGCCGTCTGGGTCTTGAACAGGATGCTGCGGCGGTCGAAGCGGTCGGCCACCAGGCCTCCCAGCGGGACGACCAGGAAGATGGGAATCTGCGAGGCAAAGCCGACCATCCCCAACTGCATCGCCGAGCCGGTCAGGCGGTAGACCAGCCAGGATTGCGCCACGGTCTGCATCCAGGTGCCGACCAGCGAGATCATCTGCCCCGAGGCGAAAAGGCGGAAGTTCCGGTGGCGCAGGGCCCGGAAGATTCCAGTGGAGGCTTTTTGGGGGGACTCGGTCATGGGGCGGTCTTTCTGAGGGATTCCCTCGAAGAATGCCAGGGGTTCTGCATCCACTCCTGGGGGCCTGCGACGCAGGACCTGGGGGAGGCGTGGAGGAACGCCCTGCCCATCGACAATGAGTCTGTGTGAGTCTCCGGACCGAGCATCGCCGAGGACCCTTGGGTGCCCCGCGCGGGTGCACCAGGTCGAGGGGCGAGGCGACCGAGGCGCTCTTCACACAGGCCCCTGGATGGAGGTCCCCATGGCAACTTTGGCAGGCAGGCTCGAGGCCCTGACCCTTCGGGCGCTGGAGCAGATCGTCGGCGATTCGGACGCCCTCGCGGCCCAGATCGCTCCCACCCGCGACGAGAAGCATGGGGACTATCAATGCAACGCCGCCCTGGGGCTGGCCCGGCGGCTGGGGCAGAATCCCCGGGATATCGCAGGCCGGCTGGCGGAGGCCATGCTGGCCCTGGACGAGTCGGGCCTCCTGCAGACGGCCGAGGTGGCCGGCCCGGGATTCCTCAATCTCCGGGTGCGCGACCAGGCCCTGGTGGAGTCCCTGCAGGGGGTGGGAGATCCCGCACAGCCCGACGGTCGGCGGGTCGTGGTGGACTACTCCAGTCCCAACATCGCCAAGCAGATGCACGTGGGCCACCTGCGCAGCAGCATCATCGGGGACGCCGTGTGTCGGATCCTCGGCCACCTGGGGCACGAGGTGATCCGCCAGAACCACGTGGGCGACTGGGGGACGCAGTTCGGGTTGTTGTGCGCCTACCTGATGGATCGCGGAACGCCCGGTGCCGAGGTCGACCTGGGGGACCTGGAGGCCTTGTATCGTGAGGCGCAGGCCCTGGCCGGGGAGGATGAGGCCTTCCGCGAACGCTCTCGCGAGCGCGTGGTGGCCCTGCACCAGGGAGACGAAGAGACCCTGGCCACCTGGAGGCGGATCGTGACCACCTCGGTGCAGCATATCCACCAGGTCTACGACCGCCTGGGTCTCCTGCTGACCCCCGAGGACATGCGCGGTGAGAGCTTCTACAACCCCCGGTTGCAGGCGGTCGTGGAGGAGCTGCAGGCTCGTTTCCCCGCGGGAAGCCGCCCGATGGAGGTCGTGGAGGACCAGGGCGCGGTGTGCGTGTTCCTGTATGACGAGCAGGGTCAACCCCGCTTCAAGAACGCCCAGGGTGAGGCTCAGCCCTTGCTGGTGCGCAAGTCCGACGGAGCCTTCCTGTATCCGACCACGGACCTGGCCGCCCTGAGCTTCCGGGTTCGCGATCTCCAGGCCGACTGGCTGGTGTACGTGACCGATTCCCGGCAGGCCCTGCACTTCCAGATGTTCTTCCAGGCTGCCCGGGAGGCGGGCTGGGTGGAAGGGCGCACACTCGAGCACGTCACCTTCGGAACCGTCCTGGGGCCCGACGGCAAGCCCTTGAAGACGCGTTCGGGCGAGAACGTCAAGCTGGCCGATCTCCTGGAGGAGGCGGTCGACAGGGCGGCTCGCCTGGTGGAGGAGAGCGAACAGGACCCCGCCCGACGGCGCGGTTTCTCGGCCGCCGAGAAGCGCGGCATCGCCGAGGCCGTGGGGATCGGCGCCGTGAAGTATGCCGACCTCTCGCAGAATCGCTCCAGCGACTACGCTTTCAGCTTCGACCGCATGCTGGCCATGGAGGGCAACACCGCGCCCTACCTGATGTATGCCTATGCACGGATTCGGTCGATTCAGCGCCGGGCCGGGGAGCTGCCGCAGGACCCGACCCTGCTTCTGGGCGAGGTGCACGAGCGACGGCTGGCCATGCACCTGGCCCGCCTGGAGGAGACCTTGGACCAGGTCGTGCAGGGCTGGCGCCTGAATCTGTTGTGCGAGTACCTGTACGGGTTGTCGGGCCTGTTCATGAAGTTCTACGAGAACTGCCCCGTGCTGGCGGCACCGACACCGCAGGTGAGGGACTCCCGCCTGGCCCTGTGCGAGGCGGCCGCCCGCGTCTTGAAGGTCGGTCTGGGGCTTCTGGGCCTTCGGGTCGTCGAGAGGATGTAGCCGGCCTCCGAGCGACGGGTCGGCAGGGCCGGGTCGATTCCCGGGGGGGGGGCGGGGCACTCCGACCCGTCGGGTGCTCCTCGAGGAGGGCCTTCGCGCGGAGGACACCACCCGATCGGCTGCGAACCTTCTCCGCATGCGAGGTTCAAGACCCCTCCGGCTCCTGCTCGCCTTCCTGCTGGCGCTGACCGTGCCCGTCGTGGCGCAATCGGCACGCTACACCAATCCGCGCTTTGGATTCGTAATCCGGGTCCCGGCAGGCTTTGTGGCCCAACCGGCCCCTGCCAACCAGGACGGGCGGACCTTCCTGCAAGAGCGGACCGGATCCGAGCTGCGCGCCTGGGGCTGGAACAACGTCCTGGACGAGACCCTCGCCCAGGTCATGGCGCGGGGACGGCAGTCCATTCCGGGCCCCATCGCCTACCAGCGGAAGGGGCGGAACTGGTATGTGCTGTCCTGGATCGAGGGGACCGACATCTTCTATGAGAAGACCTTCGTGGGCGCCGGCTCCGGGGCCAGCTTCCGCCTGGTCTATCCCGTCGCCCGGAAGGCCGCCTTCGATCCCATCGTGACCGCCCTGGAGAAGAGCTTCAAACCGGGAGACCTCTCGGATTCCCATTGAGGTTCTCGGGCGGGATCCACCCGGGGCCTCGCGAACCCTCCCACACCACCATCGTGTCTGGGAGGAAGAGAACGTGAAGATCCAGGTGATCGTCGGCAGCACGCGGCCCGCTCGGGCCACCCTGGGAGTCGCCCGCTGGGTGGCAGAACAGGTCGGAGTCCAATCGCCGGAGTCCCAGGTCGAACTGGTCGACCTGGCCGACTACCCCATGCCCTTCTTCAACGAGCCGGCTTCCCCTCAGTTCAACCCCTCGCGCCAACCCGAGCCCGTCGTGAAGGCCTGGCTGGACAAGGTCGCGCAGGCCGACGCCTACGTCGTGGTGACCCCGGAGTACAACCGGTCCTTCCCCGCAGTCCTGAAGAACGCGCTGGACTTCCTGGACTTCCAGTTCGCCGAGAAGCCCGTGGCCCTGGTCGCCCACGGTTCGACCGGAGGGGCGCACGCCGTGGTCCACCTCCGCTCGGCCCTGGCCGGCGTGCAGGCCATCACGATGCCAGCCGCCACCTATATCGTGGGCATGGGAGGGAACCTCTTCGCCGCGGATGGGACCCCCAAGGCCGATGTCCAGGGCATCGCCAGCGCCCTGGCCCGGAACGTCCAGACCCTGGTCCGCTTCGCCGGCACGCCGAATCGGGCCGGTTAGGGCTCCTGCGTCGGGGGGGGCGGGACCGGGGTCCGGGGCCCCATGGGGTAGAGTCGGGCCTGGAACCCGATCGGGGCCGGGAGGTCGACCGGAGGCCCCAGCGTTCCCAGGAGTCCGGTCGGAGGAGGGTGGGACAGCGGGGGCTGGCCCAGCACGACCAGCCAGGATCGGGGGAGCCGGGCGAAGGGGGTGTCGGCCAGTTTCCGGATTTCCCGCGAGGACAGGGAGGGGTCCAGCAGGTTGGCGTAGGTGATGGCCCAGTTCGGGGCCGGTCGGATGAACCAGTCCTGGTGCTTCTCCAGGCCTCGGATGATCGGGGTCCGTCCGCGTGAGGCCGAGAGCGCCTGCAGGGTCAGGGCCGACAACGGAAAGGGTTCCACCAGGGCGATCATGCCGGGACTTCCGGGGCCGCTCAGCTCGACGGTCCGGGCCATCATGGACGCGATCTGGCCGTTGAGCGTCTCCGGGCCGCATCCGCGGAATCCGGGCGTGTCCTCCATGACGTTCGGCTTCAGGTACATCGGCGTCTGCCCCGCCAGCCAGGTGCCGGCATTCCAGAAGACCAGGCCGGCCAGCAGGGGCAGGAGGACGGCCCGGACCCTGGCCAGGGTCAGCAGCCAACCGATGGCCACCAGCACCTCCAGGGGGTAACCGGGCAGGTAGTGCCGGGGGTCTGGAAGGGACAACGCCAGGTTGACCCCCACGTTGGCCAGCATCGGCACCCCCACGAAGGCCAGTCCGCCGCGTGGGCCTCGCAGGCTCAGCCAGAGCAGGCCCGGAAGGATCAGCGGGGCCAGGGGAGCCCCCAGGGTGGGGTCCGAGAAGAAGAACCCATGCAGCCGCGCGCGGTCGGCCACCGCCGAGAACTGGCCCACCTCGTGGGTCAGGTGGCGCCAGAGCATCTCCAGGTTTATCAGGTAGAACGGCGCGCTCAGCAGCAGGACGAGGCTGGCCGCCAGCAGCAGGTTCCGTCCCGGGGCCGAGCGGACGGGCAGGAAGGCCAGGAAGAGCCCCACCGTGCCGGTGACGCCCAAGCCGGCCATCCAGGCGAGGACCTCGGCCAGTTCAAGTGTGTTGGTGTCCGGGTTGGAGCGGGGTGGATGCTGGCTGATCAGGGCAGCGGCCGTGGCCAGGACCAGCACCAGCGCCGCCAGGCCTGCCGCCAGCGGCGCGCGTTCTTCTCGGGGGGACTCGCGCAGGACCCGGAAGGCGACGTAGACCAGGGCGGGAGCCAGGCTCAGGATGGTCAGCCACTTGGTCAAGGCGACGGCGGCCACGGCACCTCCCACCAACAGGGCTCCGGGCCGGCTCTGCATGGAGGCGTTCCCCGCCAGCAGGGCCAGGGCCGCCAGGAAGGTGGCCGTGGCCGGCAGGTCCAGCAGGAAGGTGGGCAACTGGGTCAGGGTGATCGGCGTGAAGACCACCACGGCAGCGGCCGACGCGCCGACCAGCCGGCCGGCCCTTCCGCCGAAGAGGTTCCGGCCCAGGAAGAAGGTGGACACCACCGTCAAGGCCAGCCACGCGGTATTGGTGCGGGCCAGGCCGGCGATCTCCAGTCCGCCGCACCAGGCCCCGAACAGCCCGGTGACCAGATAGACCAGGGGAGGGTAGGCGTTGTGGTCCCTCCAGGTCAGGGCCGGTTGCAGCCAGTCCGACAGGGTCTGGGCACGCAGGAAGTGCTCCTGGAAGGTGAGGAAGGCCAACAGATGGGTGGCTTCGTCTCCGGAGGGCACGGCCACGGCGCTGGGGATCCAGTCCCAGGCGGGCCAGACCAGCACTCCGAGCAAGGTCGCCAGGAAGAGCGGCCCGGCCGGCATGCCTTGGAGGAATCGCCGGAGCGGCCCGGCGGGCTGTTCCGGGGCCCGAGGCCGTCCTTCAGCCGGGTGGGGAGCGGAGGCCTGGGTGTCGATTCGGTTGTCGGGGCTCAGGATTCGGTGCATGCCAGACCTCAAGCCGGAACTCCCCGGTCAGGGGGGCGGACCTGCGACCTACCTTCCGCGCCGGCCGGTCTCGCCCTTTCCCGTTTGGAATCGAGTGCAGACCCGAGGCCTGGAGGACGAGCCCGACGCTGGGCGAACTCTGGGGGTGCGGGCGAAGCTCCGCCCGCTCCGTCCTGCCCCACGAAGGTCATCGCCTGTCCCGGGGGTGGAGGGAGGACTCCAAGACCCGTCTGGAGGTGCCCGCCGCGTGGCCAGGCCTGCGTCAGAATCCGAAGAACCTCGTCCCGAGAAGGAGCCTGCTCCGGAATCCGGCGTGGAATCTGGCCCCTCGGTTCCATCCGAGGAGGTGCTCCCCCCTCCAGGTGGGGACTCGGAAGAGCCCCCGCCGGGTCCGCCCCGCCGAGGTGGGATCGACTGGCTCACCGTGGCCCTCGTCCTGGTGGCCCTGGTGAATGTCGGCCTGTGGGTCTACCTCAAGCAGCGCGCAGACCATATCCCTGGAACCCTCCACGGGGGCGCCCTGCCTCCCCATCCTGGGGCTCCCGCACAGGTTGCCCCCCCTCCGCCATCGCCCGGGGCTTCCCCCCAGGTTCCGGCCCCTCCGCCATCGCCCGGGGCTTCCCCCCAGGTTCCGGCCCCTCCGCCATCGCCCGGGGCTTCCCCCCAGGCCCCGGCCCCTCCGCCATCGCCCGGGGCTTCCCCCCAGGTTCCGGCCCCCCCGCCGTCGCCCGGAGCTTCCCCGCAGGCCCAGACGCCCCCGCCCCCGCCTCCGCCGCCCTCACCGGGCGTCGAGTCCTCGCCCGCGGTCGGGTTTGGCCCCAAGGACCAGATCGAAGCCGGACTCCCCATCCTGAAGGACATGGGGGTGGACGTCGCTCCGGTCCAGACCCTCTTCCAGCAATCCAGCGCTGCGGGGCGGACCGGGAACCTGGAGAGCCAGCGCGCCCTCGAGAAGCAGGCCCTCCAGGCGGCCGCGCGCCTGATGGATCAGTCCTTCACGGCGCAGATGGCCCCCCTGAAGAAGAAGGCGACCCAGGCCCGGATCCAGCAGGCCGCGGCTCAGGCCGAACAGGCGAAGGTCAAGGCCGAGGAGGGGCGTCTGACCGACGCCGTCCAGGTCTACCGTCAGGCCCTGCAGACCTTGAAGGGGGACTGAGGCCCCGGTCTCTTCAGTGGAGTTCGGGTGACCAGTGGTCGAAGCTGCGGACCATCTGTTCGTAGACCGGCAACGTCTCTTTCAGGCGCCCTTCGGGGCAGAGCAGGACCAGGGCAAAGCACTTGGGCCGCGCGATCACGTAGGTCGCGATGGCCATCCAAGGCAGGGCCTGGTTCTTGAATATGACCCGGCGGACCTTCCTTCTTGTGTCGAAGCGTCCCGCCTTCGGCTGGCTGGACGAGACCTCCGTCACGGCGTGGATTCGCGGATCGTGCAGCAGGAAGGCGTCGTCCATCGCCGGCACGTCGACGTCCAGGGGGCGGTCGTAGATCCCGAAGGGGGCACAGATCACCCGAACCTCGTTCTGCGCCGGAGGGGCCACCAGGCGACTCCGCGACCGATTCATCTGGGTTGGGGTGCAGATGACCCAATCGCCGGGGATCTGGAAGCTGTACATGTAGCCCTCATGCCGCATGGTCTTCCACGCCCCGGGGCTCGGAGAGGGGGGGGCCATCGCCTCGGGCACGGGGATGGCCCACATGTTCAGGTCATCCGGCGAGGAGGTCTCGGGCTCGGGCCGGGCCGGGGATTCGGTCCGGCCGGGCGGCTCGACGGGGACCGGGGATTCGGTCGGTCCGGGCGGCTCGACGGGGGCCGGGGGGCTGGAGGGCGAGAGGAGGACCCGGGCCAGAACCATCACCATCGCCGCCACCAGGCAGGCCAGGACCAGGCGCCGCCTGTTCCGGGTTCCGGGAATCGTCTCCATCGATCAGGACCTCCTTGATGTTGCGGGTGGGGCCGGGAATCCTCGGGGCCTGGGCGCCCCTGGCCCCGGGCCAGGGATTCCGGTGGCGTGGTTCTGGACTGGCTGGATTCCGGTTGGAGTCACGAGCCGAGCAGGGGCTTGGGCCATGGCAGGTGCTCGCTTCCCTCCTTGGTCTGGTGGAGCTCGCGGCGGGTCGGATGTCGGTAGAGGGTCCAGGGGGCTGCCGGGCCTTCGCTCCACGTGGCGATCGCTTCGTATTCCGACAGCCAGGTTCCCTGGATCTCGGGTTGGCCCACGATCAGGACCAGCGAGGTGGTCGGATGGGGCGCGGGGTCGGCAGACATGAAGTTCTCGACCAGCACCACCCGCTGCCGCAGCAGGCCCTCGAACATCAAGCCGTCCACGTTCCCTCGTGCTCCGGGCTGAACCAGGGTGGTGATCCGCAGCTCGCGGGACTTCTCCATCTCGGCCAGGACCCGTTCGGCGATGGGGCCGATCTCCCGGTCCGGGATGCCGACCCGGTTGTACCTGGGGATGAACCAGCTCAGCTCGCCGTGGCCGGTCAGTCCCAGGGTCCAGCGATGCGAGGGCGTGAACCGCTCGGGGAAGGAGACCCCAAGCTGGTACATTCCCAGAAGAAGCACGCCAGGAGCCAGGAGCGGAGGGAGCCAGCGGATCCGGCCCCACCATCCGAACCCCAGGCTGGTGACCAGGACCGTGGCCGGGAGGATGTAGCGCGGGTGCGGGGGGACTCCGGCCAGCGAGTAGATGACCGTCGGGGCGAGGATTCCGCCCAGCAAGAGCAGGGTCGGGATGCGCAGCGGCCGGATGGCCAACCCGGCCACGGTCCCCAAGGCCAACCACACCGGGGCCAGCCAGATGCTGGTCCCCAGGGTTCCCGTCATCACCCCCAGGGCTTCCCTCATGGGGAAGTTCTGGGCCAGGTCGGATCCGGCCTTGTACAGAAGCACGGAGGCGGACAGGAAATACCACCATCCGCAGACCAGGAAGGCCAGCGTGAAGGCCCAACTGAGGCCGACACCGGGGCTCCAGCCATCCCGTCGCCGGATCCAGGCCGCCGCCACGGCCAACCAGGCCCAGGCGCCTGTGGCCCGGACGAAGGGAACGACCGGAAACACGGGATCGGTCGTCGGAGGCCCGTCCTGGAAGAGGGTCGCGGTCAGGGCCAGGCAGGCCAGGCTGCCCAGGACCAGAATCTGCGAGCCCCTTCCAGCCTTCCATGCCAGGAACAGTGGCCAGAGCAGGGCCGGAGCCGTGAAGAAGAGGAAGGACCACTTCGAGAGCATGCCCAGCGCCAGGACCAGGCCCAGCGCCAGGGTCGGCCCCGGCACGCGCCCGCCCCGCGAGGCCAGCAGCAGGGCGAAGAAGACCGCCACCATGGCCAGCGTTCCGACTTCCAGGAAGTAGGCCGTGAGGTTGATGGGAAGCCAGGGGTTGCCGGCGGCCGCCAGGAGGCAGAGCATCCCCCCGCCCCGGCCTCCGAGCTCGCGGCCGATCCACCAGGCGCCTGCCAGGAGCGGGGGCAGGAACAGGACCTGGGAGCCCAGGGCCACCAGGTGGGAGAATCCGAAGAGGGCGTAGCAGGCGGCGCTGACCAGGAAGGAGAGCGGAGGATAGTCGTCCGCCAGAAGCGGCAGGCCGCTGGCGAGGCGCAGCCAGACCACCACGCCCTTCTGGATGGAGCGACCGGAGTGCTCCGGCAGGGACTCGGGGTGGGCCTGGATATAGCCCAGGCACAGCCAGACCAACCCGCCGGTCACCACCGCCAGGACGACCAGTTCCCATATCCGGATGGTGGGCCTCTCCTGCATCAGGGCCTCCTGCTCGGTTCCGGAACCTCAGGCGCCCGGCTCGGGTGCAGGAGGGGGGTCGGCCGGCGTCCGGCGCAGCAGGCGCAGGGCCACCATGGCTTCCCGGACGAGGGTCTCTTCATCGCGGCTCTCGGCCACCCGCCTCTGGGCGTCCAGCGGCATCAGGGTCAGGACGAAGAGGTCCCCTTCCCCTTCAAGGTGCCAGGCACGGGTCTTTCCAAGTCGGTCCCGGCGATCCTCGTCCAGGAAGCGACGGAGGGCACCTTCATCGGGTCCTCCGACCAGGTAGCGACGGGCGAATTCGGCCGGAGAGGGGAAGTCGACCGGGTTGGCGGCCTGCTGGAAGGCCATCCGCAGCGCCTGGTTGGCCAGGTCGGCCAGCATGCCGCCCTGTTCGAGCAGCGGCACCAGCGAGATCCTGGGCAGGTCCAGCTCGTCCGAGTGCACGGCGGCCAGGGCCGTGGCCTGGGGCCGGCTCGAGGGCACCCCGGAGGTCTCGAGCAGGTAGAGCCGGGCCCCCTCGACCTGCCGGTCCCAGACCTCCAGGATGCGGGGAGCCTCGCCTTCCGGCGTTCGGAACAGTTCGCGGATCCGCTCGACGGTCTGGGGGTCGACGGCTCCGCTCCGGCGCAGCCCCATGCCCTCGCGACGGGCCTGCAGCTCGGTCCGAAGCCGCCGGGCGCGTCGACGCGAGCCGGCGACCAGCCAGCCCACCAGCAGGGCCACGCCCACCAGGACCAGCCCTCCAGGAACAAGCGGGTCGGAAAGACTCATCTCCGGACTCCGGAACTCTTCCGATGGCAGAGTAGACCCCCTGCGACGGGAAGGCCCTGGGATGGGGTGGGGTGCGAGGACTTCAGAATCATCAGGAACTCTGCGCCACAGATTCGCCGTCCGCAGGATCGAAGTCCTCTCGCCACTGCTCTGCGGTCTGCTCTCGGACGCCGAAGCGCCTGGCCAGGAAGTCGATGGCCGTCTTGCCGCTGAGCAACTCGAGGACAGCCTGGGTCTTCTCTTCAGCCCCACGCCGCCCAGGTCGCCCTCGCGGAGCTGGGGAGGCTTCGCCCTCCAACTTGGGGTTCGCCTCGTGGCCTTGCGCATCCATGTTCATGCTCGTTCCTCCCGGTAGTTCGCCGGGGGTATTCCCACGAGGGATCTGTCAACCTCTTCGAGGGATACGCCATACGGGCGGAGACCTCCAGGTCCATCAGGAAGTGCACGGCGTGCTACCAGCTCTCTCAACAGGTCCTCGTCACTCGCCAGCGCGGCCTTGCGCAACGTCTCCAGAAATGGCAATCTCGGATCGGCCATCGGCAGGGTCCTCCTGGGTCGTTTGTTTTGGTTTCAAGCCACCAGAGGCCACGCCGATGGCCTTCTTGTCAAGTTCCGGAAGTGACCCCGGATCCGCCGCCTGGCGTGAGAACCGAGGGCGTCGAGGCGGGTCTGGATGCAAGGAAGGCGTGCATCGAGGAGCGGAGCGTAGTTGGAAACTACGTGAGCACCGCAGAGGTGCGCCTGACGACGCAGACGGGCCCGCATCGGCGGCCGAATGCCACGGTTGGTGGCGGATTCAGGGTGACACCACCTCCTGAGACGTGACCGGACGAACCGGGGCCTCGCGGCGGCGCCGTCGCTGAAGGCTGCGGCCCCCCACATCGAAAGGATGCCGACATGCAGATCACCGCGGCCGACTCAAATTTTCAGGTCTATTGGGACCTGTGCTCGAATCCGGACTGTCCGTGTCTGGATACCATCTTCGTCTTTCTCGAGTGCGACGCTGAGGGTTGCCCGGTTCCTGGAGGCCAGGAGTTTCGTGCCCGCGTGAACCTCTCCACCGGGATCGAGATGGACCCGCCTTCCCGGGAGGAGCCGTCCGCTTCGACGGTCGCCGGGTTCCTGGAGGAAGGCCGGCAAGGGCTGTTCGCCAAGCTCCTCCAGCAGATGGAGGAGGGCCGGGCTTGCGAGAAGAGGATCGAGGAATACGTCATCGCTCCGGAGGAACTCCAGCAGGGGCTCCTGGTCTCCTTCTCGCGGATCTGCTGGGGCGAGGACCCGGTCAGCCTGGGGGGGAGCGGGGAGTTCAGCAGTTTTGCCGTCACCTGTGAGGGCCGGCGGTTCACTGCCGACGATCTCTATTGTCCCTGGCCCGATTGTCAGTGTGACGAGGTGACGCTGGTCTTTCTTGGCAAGACGGTCGACAAGCAGGGCCGGACGATGACCGGCCATGTCTTCGATGCCATCGTCACCCTGAAGGGAGAGGTGCGCATCCTGGAAGTCCACGCCGCCGACCTCGGTGGAAAGGAAGTGGCGCGGCGGGTGGTCCGGGCCCTGCTCGAGGAAGATTCGGGCCTGCTCGGGGAACTGCGTCGGCGGAACGAGGTCGTGAAGGAGGTCGGTCGGCGTAGCTTGAGAGTCGCTTCGGAGCACTTCGCGGGTCGAGCCCTGGCTTCGAAGCTGGGGAGCCGGCACACCCATGCTCCCGTTTCCCGCGGGGTGAAGGTCGGCCGGAACGAACCTTGCCCTTGTGGCAGCGGCAAGAAGTTCAAGAAGTGCTGCGGGAGGGAGTGAGCGCAGCACGGGGCCTGACGCCGCCTGTCAGGGGGACGCGGGGTGATGGCGACGAAAATGGGCGTCTCTCCGGTGGCGTTTGTCGAGTGCCAGGTTCGAGCCCTCCGGAGCGCCAGGATGTGAAGGAAACCATCGGGTCGTGATTCGTCTGGAAGACCTCCAACCTCACGCAGCCGTCCGCGGCGTCCTGCCCGCCGGTCTGGTCACGGTCGTGAACGTCCAGTGGTTCGGTTCAGAGGCTTTGGAACTGACCTACAAGGACGCCGGCGGCAAGGTGGCCAACGAGCTGCTCTACCGGCACGATGAACCCCGCCTGGAAATCGTCCAGGAGGGGCGCCCCTGGAGCTTCGACGGCGACGGCCACCTCTTCCGGCTGGTCTCCGAGGCCAACCGCATCCGCCTGGCCCACCTCTTCGATCCGGTCCTGGCGGTGCACACCTCCCTGGTCGAGCCCCTCCCGCACCAGATCACCGCGGTCTACGAGGCGATGCTGCCCCGCCAGCCGCTGCGCTTCCTGCTGGCCGATGACCCCGGCGCCGGGAAGACCATCATGGCCGGCCTCCTGATCAAGGAACTGATCGCCCGGGGCGACCTGGTGCGCTGCCTGGTGGTCTGCCCGGGAAGCCTGGCCGAGCAGTGGCAGGACGAGCTCTTCCGGCGCTTCCAACTGCCCTTCGAGATCCTGACCAACGACAAGCTGGAGTCCGCCCGCACGGGCAACTGGTTCGTCGAGAACAACCTGGTCATCGCCCGATTGGACAAGTTGTCCAGAAGCGAGGAGGTCCAGAGGAAGCTCCAGGCCCTCTGCCCCCCGGAGGGGGGCTCCGCCGAAGGCCTGGGCTGGGACCTGGTGGTCTGCGACGAGGCCCACAAGCTGTCGGCCACCTTCTTCGGCGGCGAGGTGAAGTACACCAGGCGCTACCGCCTGGCCCAGATGCTGTCCGGCCTGACCCGGCACTTCCTCCTCATGACGGCCACTCCCCACAACGGCAAGGAGGAGGACTTCCAGCTCTTCCTGGCCCTGCTGGACGGAGACCGCTTCGAGGGCCGCTTCCGGGACGGGGTCCACCAGGTCGAAGTCAGCGACCTGATGCGCAGGATGGTCAAGGAGAACCTGCTGAAATTCGACGGCCGACCGCTCTTCCCCGAGCGCATCGCCCACTCGGTCCCCTACAGGCTCTCGGACGCGGAGGCCCACCTCTACAACGAGGTGACCTCCTATGTCCGGGAAGAGTTCAACCGCGCCGAAGCGCTTCAGAACGACAAGCGGGCCGGCACCGTCGGCTTCGCCCTGACCATCCTGCAGCGGCGCCTGGCGTCGTCCCCGGAGGCTATTCATCAGTCCCTGCGCCGTCGGCGCCAGCGCCTGGAGAGCCGCCTGCGCGAACTGGAACTGGTGCAACGAGGCACAAACCCGCCGCCAGGCGGGTTCTCCACACCGGGGGATGTCCCCACGGTGCTGCTGGATGCCGACGACCTGGACGACCTGGAGGACGCCCCGGACGTCGAGGTGCAGGCCGTCGAGGAGGAGGTCCTGGACCAGGCCACCGCCGCCCGGACCACGCTCGAGTTGAAGGCCGAACTGGGCACCCTGGCCCACCTGGAGTCCCTGGCCCAAGCGGTGCGGCGCAGCGGCGAGGACCGCAAGTGGCGCGAGTTGTCGGGCCTCTTGGCGGAGGTCTTCACCCCGGCCGCCGTGGCCGGTGTGGCGGACGGACAGCGCCCCTATGGCTCCGGCCCGATCCCACCCCCGACCCCCTCCCCGCACCAGAAGCTGGTCGTCTTCACCGAGCACCGGGATACCCTGACCTACCTGCAGGGCAAGGTCAGCACGTACCTGGGCCGGCGCGAGTCGGTGGTGGTCATCCACGGAGGGATGGGCCGGGAGGACCGCCTGAAGGCCCAGGAGGCCTTCAAGCACGACCCCGAGGTCCAGGTCCTGATCGCCACCGATGCTGCCGGCGAGGGCATCAACCTCCAGCGCGCCCACCTGATGGTGAACTACGACCTGCCCTGGA
>Ga0334884_1001301_pt1 | contig 38018 bp, 31 predicted proteins | sample GraSluR1_MG_7_FD_207215 | JGI IMG/M metagenome (GOLD analysis project Ga0334884, IMG submission 207215) | Sludge microbial communities from methane-producing bioreactor in Wageningen University, Netherlands - Granular Sludge_12_05 R1 | ecosystem: Engineered > Bioreactor > Anaerobic >... | reverse complement strand
CGAGCCTTCTCATCTAATAATGGAGAAAGAATCTTGTGCCGCTTCGATATTAATTCTGTATCTTTCATTCGCCAAAGATACAACCTTTAATTGAAATAATCAATTTATTTCGTTACAAATACTTAGCAAGTTTAGGATCTTTATGCTTTGAAAAGTCTTTACGAAAACTTGCTTTGAAGATGCATTTCATTTTTCGGCCAATTTTCTCAACTCAGCGATAAAAACTTCTGATTCTGCATCAGACATCGTATCGCTTTTCATACCTTCGTCGATCATCGCAGCAAAAACTTCATCCTCCTCTTCCAGCAAAAACTCAATCCCTTTGTATTTTGCTGCTAGATTTCGAGCAAGTTCGATCAGATTACGCCCTGCCTTGGAGCGTGTATTTATGCGTATTGTTACGGTGGACATTTGTATGCTTTTTTCTTAGATTGACAAAAATAAGGAAATTCTAAATTCTCATTTGTTATCTTGGTCAAATATTTTCGGGTCTTCAAAGTTTTGGAAATCTTTAAAAATGTCTATAAATCAAAAATAGAATTGATCTGCAATTCACCATATTTTTCAAGTTGTTCCTTGCTATGGTATGCTTTAAAATACGCTTTATCATGAAACCACCTGAGTACTTCGTCTCGTTTTAAATTTGTTTTTTCCGGCGATATAATGGTCAGGTAAGAACTCCAGGGATATTCCAGAAAATGGTTACAAAAACCATGATGAATCGGGTTGTGGTGGATATAATAAATCAGATAAAGTAACTGATCTTTTGAGGTAATCTGTATCCGCCTGAAAGGATGTTCAAATAAACTACCGGTGCGCTGAAACCTTTTATTAATGGCTTTGGTGTAGGCGTTGAATAGATTGGCAAATTGCTGATTTGCGAAATTTCTGTTTGTTCCCTTTAAACCTTCAAGGTTTTGGAAACATTGAAGGTTTAACTGCTCAACAGTTTTAATTCTAACCAAAAAATGAAAATGATTATTCATCAAAACCCAGGCAAAAGTGTCGGCTATCGGCGAAATATATTTACTATACAAATGCAAAAAGTACTCATAGTTGTCTCCTTCGCGAAACAATGTGCATCCGTTGATTCCTCGATTATAGAGGTGATAGAACTTACCGTATTCCAGTGGTATTTCTCTGGAAGTCATTTTCTGTTGTTTTAGGCTGGAAATAAGAAAAAATTGGATAAATATAAAAAGTTTTCACAAAAATAATTCTACTGTCCAATAAAATATTCAGACCTAGGTTTTTAAAACCTTGAAGGTCTGAAATATCCAACCAAAGCTCTTTCAAACTTTAACGCTTCTTCCTTCTCTCTTTTTTAAACGAAGGTCTTCCTGAAGGTGAACCTGAAGACTTCCCTGAATATCCCGAAGACATATCCCGTTCACTGGCGCGTTCAACACGTACCTTTTCGGGATTGAGTTTTTTGTTGGCAAAGGCACTCATTACAAGCTCAACAGATTGGTCGTCAATATCTACAAACGAGAAATTATCCATCAATTTGATATGACCAATGCGCACATCGCGTGAGCGCGTCACCTGATTGATTAATCCAATAAGGTTATTAGGTTTGATGTTATCTTTTTTGCCAAGGCTGAAAAATAATTTTGTAAAGCCAGATTCTTGTCCGCCACTGCGTTCGCGGAAAGATTTTTTCTTTCCTCTTCCGGGTCTTTCATCTTCATAACGGCTACGACTTTCGTCCACATTCAAATCCTGAGCATCACGATAATAATCCAAAAACCTGTTGAAGGCCAGTGAAACGAAGCGTTTGATCAGCTCCTCGCGCGACATCCATTCCAGCTTGCGGAAAACCACAGGCAGATAGGCATCTATTTCTTCGTGATTAACTTCAACATTTTCGAGCCTGTCGATATAGTTGAACAGCTGTTTCTCGCATACTTGCATTCCGGTAGGTATCTTAGCCGGAGCAATGGGTTGCGAGAGTTGTTTTTCGATCTGTCGGATACGTCCTTTTTCGCGCATATGGACCAGACTGATACACACCCCTGTTTTGTCGGCACGGCCTGTGCGACCACTTCGGTGCACATAACTTTCGGGGTCATCGGGCAGGCTGTAGTTGATCACATGGGTAAGGTTATTCACGTCGAGCCCCCGTGCAGCAACATCAGTGGCCACGAGAATCTGCAGGTTTCCTTCGCGGAAGTGATTCATCACATGATCGCGCTGAACCTGAGAAAGATCGCCATGCAAAGCACCGGCATTATAGCCATCGTTGATCAATTGATCAGCAATTTCCTGAGTTTCGGCACGTGTGCGGCAAAACACAATCCCATAAACCGCAGGATGAAAATCGACGATACGTTTGAGGGCTTTGTAGCGGTCTTTGGCATGTACCAGGTAATAGCTGTGACGCACATTAGCCGTTCCTGAGTTACGCTTGCCCATCGATTTCACAACAGGACTTTTCATATAGCGTGCCAGGATACTTTCGACAACAGCCGGCATGGTAGCCGAAAAAAGTAAAATATTGCGTTCGTTGGGCACTGACGACAAAATTGCATCCACCTCTTCCTGAAAGCCCATATCGAGCATCTCATCGGCTTCGTCGAGTACTACCCAACTGATTTTCGTCATATCAATCTTACGACGACGCATCATGTCTTGCAAACGACCAGGAGTGGCCACCACGATCTGTGGCTTTTTTTGTAAGGATTTTATCTGACCATCGATACTGGCACCACCATAAATTGCTGTGATTCTTATGGAAGGAAGAAATTGTGCAAAACTGTCCAGATCGCGGGTAATCTGCACACAGAGCTCGCGGGTTGGACATAAAATCAACGCTTGTGTTTCTGCCCTATCGCTATCAATATGATGCAGCAATGGCAGCCCAAAAGCCGCGGTTTTCCCAGTTCCGGTCTGAGCAAGACCTACCAAATCAGTAGGGTTTTGAATCAATTCGGGGATTACGGCAGCCTGAATCGGCATGGGTTCATTAAAGCCAAGTGTTTCGACGGCTTTTAAAAGTTCAGGCTTCAACCCGAGATCGTTAAATGTAGGCATAAAATGTATTGGAAATGAGCGGCAAAGGTATGAATTAATTTTCTGAAAATAAATTATTTATCGCTTTTGCTGCCAGAGCTTTTTAATGAAATCCTAATCTAAACCTAAGACAATCTGAGAAGAAGCTTCATTAGCTTTGCCAAGAGAATTAGTAAAAATCATAGCTGTTTAGCATACGATAATTTGCATGCATTTTTTATAAACACCTATATTTTATTGATTTGCAGCGGTTTTATCTACTAAAAACTTCTGTAAAAAGATAAAAAGGAAAATACTTTCACCTTTAAACTATCAAAATATGAAATCTTATATCTGGACATTACCAACCAGGGTTTTTCATTGGTCGTTGGCAATAGGGTTTACAACTGCTTACATTTTGGGTGATTTTGACAAGTTTGAAAACCTGCATTTTGCTTTTGGTGCATTTGTGGGTACTTTGATTCTTTTCAGAATTGTATTCGGCATCTTTGGCCCAAGATATTCGAATTTTAAAGACTTTCCAATAGCTCCTGAACATCAAAAAGGATTTATAAGGAGCTATTTTTCACGGGCAAAAAACCATGTCGGCCATAATCCAGCGGCAGCTGTTGTTATGCTTTTGATATTACTAATTGGCCTGATTTGCAGCATTTCAGGATATTTGTTATACGCCACAGAAAATAACATTCTGGGGTTTGCTATTCAGGAGGATTTGCTGGAAGAAGTACACGAAGTGCTTGCCAATATCTTTTTGGTTTTAGTGGGAGCTCATTTACTTGGAGTACTGGCAGATACTTTGTTTCATAGAAAAACAGGCACGCTTCAATCCATTTTCACCGGATATAAAAACATCGAGGCCAGGAATGTTAAATTGAATGCTTTCCATAAATACTTTGTCTTGTTGTGGGTCATCGTTCCCATTTATCTTTTCTTCCTGGCTTATAATTTGCCAATAAATGACAACAAAACAACGAAACAAAGCAGCGAACACTATGAGGATAATGATGATTAATAGAAGGGTCTCAGATGTTGAAAAATGGAATTTTGGGCAAAGCACTTAAATCGTGTTCATCAATATTGCTTACTTTAGCCCTTCACTTTTATATGAGCCGGTTTATTGTATGAGCTGAAGAGATTATTTTAAGTTCGCTCATACATTTTGTCTTAAAAACCTGATATCATGAAACTACTTATTATTGAAGATGCTGTTGGGATAGCTAACTTTTTGAAAAAGGGATTAGAGGAAGAGTCATTCAGTGTTGATGTTGCAAGCGATGGGAAATTGGGTTTGGACATTGCATTATCAAGGGTTTATGATCTGATATTGCTTGATTGGCTGCTTCCGGGATTGAATGGCATTGAGGTATGCAGGCTTTACAGAAAGCAAAACACAGATACGCCAATTATTTTTCTTACTGCCAAAGATACCTTGCAGGACACCTTGGAAGGACTGAAAGCCGGAGCCAACGATTTTATAAAAAAACCTTTTCATTTTGAAGAGCTGCTCGAAAGAATAAGGGTGCAGTTAAGACCTAAAACAGGTGAACATGCCATTTTCAGGTTCAAAGACATCGCTTTAAACACAGCTACACATCAGGTTTTTAAAGATGATCATGAAATTTTACTCACCCAAAAAGAGTTTTCGCTTTTGGCATATTTACTGAGAAATAAAAATCAGGTTTGCCGCAGAACTTTGATTTTAGAAAAAGTGTGGGACATTCATTTCGATTACAACACTTCTGTGATTGATGTTTTTATTAATTCACTCCGAAAAAAAATTGGGGCAGACGATCATGAAGCCTACATTCAAACAATAAGAGGAATCGGTTACATTATGCGCGAAACATGAGTCCTATATCCTATAAGAACAGAATTGCATCAAACTACATTGGTGCTACTGCCAGCCTTATTTTGTTGGTTTTTGCCTTGATTTATTTCATCATTGAAGCATCCATTTATCACAACATCGACAGGCAGCTCCATACCGCCTGTATTAAGCATACCCAGGAGGTTACGCTTGAAAACGGGAATATTCGTTTTATAAACAAGATGGAATGGGAAGAACGTGAACACCTGGAGGCTGGTGTCACACCACTTTTTATTGAAGTACGTAACAAAAATGGAAAGCTCAACGACAAATCGCCCAACCTGAAAAGCGAGAGCCTGAGTTTCAATTATGAAAAAACCGGGCAAAAAGCCTATAACACCAGCTTAAACAACCAGCAAATCAGGGCTAAAGTACTACCCATCATCCGCAACAACACTGTTGAGGGGTATATCGTTGCGGCCTTGCCTATAGCCGGACAGCTGCAAACGCTCAACATACTGCGTACTATTTTATTAACAAGCTTTCCTTTTCTATTAATTGTGCTTTATTTTATTGCCCGCTATCTGGCAGGCAAGAGCATACAACCCGTGAATGTTATTACCCGCAAAGCGCGTACCATCCAGCGGGATAGCCTCAATCAGCGCATTCCAATTCCTGTTCGCAAGGATGAATTGTACGAACTAGTGATGGCTATTAATGCCTTGCTCGATCGTATTGAGAACAGCATGCAACGCGAAAAACAATTTACGGCGGATGCTGCCCATCAATTAAAAACACCTTTAGCCGTGTTAAAAGGCACTTTGGAGGTGCTTGTCAGAAAAAACCGAACTGTGGAAGAATATAAACAAACCATCCACGAAACAGTTCTCGAAATAAACCGCATGGGTACTATTGTAGATCAGCTCCTGCTTTTGGCGCGTTTCGACAGCTCCAAATACATGCAGCAACGGGCTGTTGTGTCGCTTGTATCTCTTACGGATGATATAATACAGCGCTTCTCGCATCAGATAAAGGAGAAAAACCTTGTTATAAATTTTGTGCCCGAGCAAAACCTCGAATTGCAAACAGACCCTTTTCTGATCAGTATCATTTTTGAAAATTTAATTTCTAATGCCGTAAAATATTCTCCCATAGGCGGAACCATTGAAATAGAGCTCCCAGAAGATGGAAAAGACTTTATTTTCAGCATAAAAGACGAAGGCATTGGTATTGATCCCGAGGAACAACAAAAGATTTTTAATCCTTTTTACCGGTCGCAAAAGGCTATAAACACCAGAGAGCAGGGCGATGGATTGGGTTTATCCATCGTTCAAAAGACCTGTCAGTTGTTAGGATTTCAATTGTTGATTGCAAGCAAACCAAACAAAGGAGCGCAAATTTCTATTCGTTACAATAAGCCACTGTAATGTTTGAATTTGATGAGTTTTATCAGGTCATTTGCCTAAAAACGCTGCGATAACGTTACGTATAGTCGGTGATAATTTGAAGATGGCTCAAACGTACCTTCATAATAGATGCCGCCGGAAAGTTTTCGCGTTAGCTGAACATTCATGTTAATCTCTCCCATATGCTGTTTCAGCTTGCTAAGCATATCAAAGTAGGATTGGTTGACATAGCGGTAGCCAAAACCCAGCGAAATTCTGCCTTCATTCAAATACTGATAAAACATCCCACTGAAAATATTACCCTTGAGATAAGCGTTTTCAAGGTAGGTATGGGTCAGACTTGCCGAAAGTTGTGTGCCGGGTATCCTGGCTATTGAAACAAAGGAATAAAGATTCATTGATGATATGGGGTCTGATTTCCTTTTGCGGTAGCCAGCACTCACACCAACTGTCAGTAGTTTTATTGGCTTGTAGGTAAGCCTGAGATTGTAGCCTTGGAGCATTTCTTTCTCTAATAAACGTTCTACAATGTCCTTGTAAGTTTCGTAGTAGATGATGTTATTTCTGTTGTTGAAAGAGATGCTTGCAGAGATTTTTCTACTAAATTTATACCTTAAAATCAGATAAAGATTGGTGAGTGCGCTACGGTCAGATGCTACGTCCAGGTTCTTTTTATACAACTCAAATTCAGCAGAACCAAAAAAATACAATCCCGAAAAGATCGTATTGGAGTGCTGCATATAAAGAAATCTTCTGTCGGTAATGCCATTGTTTTGCTGCTCCATCACCGAAAGAGTAGTTTGTACTAAGCCATTTTTTGAATTGACCTGATGACTGATATAGCCCCCAAATTGCGCCAGGTTAAAATTAAAGCTGTAATCCCTGTAATCAGGTCGCGCACCACCCACAGCACCAATCGTAAAGGTGCCTTGTCTGTATTCGGCCTGCAAACCGTCGATCGCGCCCACACTGCTTAACTTTGGGTTGATTTTTCGGCCAAAACTGAGCGCAAAATGGTCATTAAACTTATACCCTAACGAAAGGTCATAAATTTTCAGTCCATTGTAAAGGTTCGACTTAATTTCATCCCATTGACCATTACGGTGACTAAAAACAAGATAAGTTTCCAGGCTGAGTTTACCATCCAGCAAGTTGCGTGCTTTCATGGCATAGTTATAGCGCATTTTCTGGCTGTTGCCTCCTTCGGTATTCGAAAATCCCGAATAGGATGCCACCCGGAAGCGACCGCTTATATCGGCTTTCAATTTCGGTCCTGTATCTGCAATTTCCTTCTGGCCAACACTTTCCGGAGAATCAGGTAATTCTTCCTCATTAATAAATGCTGAAACCGGATCCTCTTCATTTTCTACTAAACCGTCATTTTTCTCGTCTGATGCAATTATAGCAGACACAAAGGTGAATAGTTTGTCCCCAACTTTGAGATTAACCGCACCTGGCAAGGGCCTACCAACTGCCGACAGACTGGAAAGATTGGTTAATACCAAAACCGGAACAGCTTGTCCGCTACTATTAAAAAATAAAGTGTCTCCGGCTTTAAGTCCTTCGGTTTCTGCAAACCTTACATAAATATTGGCACTTGTTACATAGGAAACTTCGCCCTGCATTTCGACACCAGTATCCTGTGCAGAAAGGGCCAGCCACCAAAAGCTAAAAGCGATAATCAGGAAAACAAGTTTTTTCATCGGATACTTTTATTGGTGTTTTGCCAAAGCATTAGTTTATCACTATCACCATTCGGATGACATTCCAGACAGGCATTGCTTTCATATACATAGCCATTAATTCCCTGATGCTCGTCGTCCATATCAATTTGGTTGTGTTCGTGACAATCGGTACAACTAAATATGGCATAATTAGTTGGATTCGTATGGCAATCGGTACAAGTGTTCCACTCCCCCTGATGCTCTCCGGAATAAATAGGAAAATAAAGCGCATCATGATTAAAGGTGGAAGGTTCCCAGCTGATTTCGGTATGGCAGCTCTGACAATCTGTGGGGAATTGCGCACTCTGATGCGGCGGGTCTGTTGTTTGATTGTAATCATCTGTATGGCAGGCATAACAGGTGTTTTCAGTCGCTATATAATCGCCGTTATGACAGAGCATACAATCGTTGGCAATAGCGGCATGAGCACCATTCAACACATAAAAATCATTGTGGATGGGAAAAGTTGCCGGTTGCCATTCGGGTTCGGTTGTATGGCAATCATCACAGGCTGTGCCGATATTCAACTGCTCGTGATTAGGATTGATTGTTTGATTATAATCAGCCTGATGACATTCCAAACAAGAATTTGGTGTGCTCATGTAATCTCCCTGATGACACAATGCACAGCCATCTGCAACTGCAGCATGGGCTCCTGAGAGCTCATAATAGTCGTTATGAACTGCAAATGTAGCTGGTTGCCAGTCGGGTTCGGCGGTATGGCAAGATGCACAATCTGTTGACAAGGCCAAGGCTTCATGGCTTGGGTTTACAGATTGGTTATAGGCAGTTTCGTGGCAGGCAAAGCATTCCATTGGTGTATCAAAATAGCCATCGGCATGGCATTCGGCACAAAGTAGCGTATTGTGTGCACCGGTGAGGGGAAATTCGGTCAGGTTGTGATTAAAGCCTCCATCGCCGTTTCCTGTTGGATGACAGGCAAAACAGGCTTCACTTTCGTAGGCGTATCCCGGTACTCCCTGATGTTCTTCATCCATATCGGGTTGATTGTGATCGTGACAGTCGATGCAGCTGAACAAGGCATAATTGGAAGGCTGCGTATGGCATGAAGTACAGCTTTCCCACTCTCCCTGGTGCTCTCCTGTATAAATTGGGAAGAATTGGCCATCATGATCAAAAGTTGATGGTGTCCAGACATTTTCATCATGGCATTCAAAACATTCCGTCGAAAACTGTAAGGATTGATGCGGTGGGTTTTGCGATTGCACGTATTCCTCCGTATGGCAGGCATAACAGGTATTGGGCGTGTTGTTGTAGTCTCCGTCATGACAAAAAACACAATCATTTGCAATTACATTATGCGCACCAGCCAAGGCATAATAGTCGTTATGCAAAGGAAAGCTGGCAGGCTGCCAGCCGGGCTGTTCGTTGTGACAATCAGCACATGTCGTCTCCAATTCTAATGCTGCGTGATTGGGATTAATACTTTCCAGGTAGGCATCCATGTGACAGGCATCACAATTTGTGGGCGTGTCGGCATAGCCTCCGGCATGACATTCCTCGCAGTCGGTGTTGGCATGTAAGCCAAGCAACGGAAAATCTGAGAGGTTATGATTGAAGCTGTCATCATCAGCATTTCCCATCGGATGACACTCAAGACATGCCCCGCTTTCATAAATATAGCCACCTACTCCCCGATGCTCATCGTCCATCTCCGTTCTATTGTGTTCATGGCAACTTATGCAGGTAAATTGTGCGTAATCTGAAGCGGTTTGATGACAATCTGTGCAGGTATTCCACTCACCATTGTGCTCGCCGGAATATATTGGAAAAGAAAAAATATCATGTTGCCTGTAATCTGCCGGCCTCCAATCAGGATCTGTTGTATGACATTCTTTGCAGTTTTCAGAAAAGTTAAGGCTGCTGTGATTGGGGTTGTTTGATGTTTGATAATCTGATATATGACAAGAAACACAATCAGGTGACAGGCCACTATAGGTGCCCGTAGTATGACATTGACTACAATCGGGGATATCATGTCCTTTTGAAAGGGGAAAAAAGTCGTGATTGATATTAGTGCCCGACCAGCTGAATGCATTAAACTGATGACATTCAATGCAATCAAGAGAATAATTCCCGGCAACATGATCCGGCTCTTTTGCCTGAAGGTAATCTTGCTCGTGGCAATCGACGCAATTTACTCCCAGAGGTTCAAAGTTCAGCCTGGAAGCCGAGGTATGACAGTCGATACAATCTGCCGTAAAGTGAGCCCCCAGCAAAGGAAACCGACTCATCTGGTGAATACTCGTGATATTATTTACGATCCAGGAATTGGTTTGGTGGCAATCACCACATTCCTGACTGGTTGTTTGCTGATGAATATCGGTATGACAACTGATGCATGAGGGCTCTGCATCGTTAAATACCAGGGTTGGATGGCAACTCTGACAATCCGTTTGAGCATGTTGTCCGTCCAGCAAAAATCCTGTTGAAACATGGTCAAAAGGGTAGGTTCCCAAAATCAATTTCCACCCCTCACTGTTGTGACAATCACTGCAAGCTATTTTAAGCTCCTCCCCATGAGGGTTCTGCGCAAATATTTGTGGTACAATGAATACCAGAAATAAAAAAATCAATGACAAGCTTCGCATCGGTAATCAATTTTATAGTGAGTAACAGTTTGGTTATTGAGCAGTGTTTTTTTGTGGCAATCATCACAGGCCAGGTTTTGATGGGCACCATCAAGCACAAAACGGGTTTTGCTGTGGTCAAAAAGCAATGGATACCAACTTTGTGCACTATGGCAAGTTGTGCATGAATTCGCATTGGTTGCCTCTTGATCAAATTGTCCGGCGTGCGGATCAGTATGACAGGTTTTACAGTCTTGCTTGGTCTGGTTGAAAATATGCTCTTTTTGATTGGTAATCGGGTTGGGTTTGATATGACAATCTCGACATTCGAGGCTGGCATGTTTGCCTTCCAGCTGATATCCTGTGAGCTCATGATCGAATGATATGCGCTGCCAGCTTTGTTCACTATGGCAGGATTTGCAATCATTTTCGGGATAATACTTCGGACTGATCGCAGGTTTGTGGGGATCTTGATGGCAATCAACACAAAACTCGCCAATATTCCGGAAATGCCATTGATCATTGCTCAGGTGACATTCGAAACAAGGGGTGGCAAGATGAGCCCCACGCAAGGCAAATACGGCCTGCTGATGTTGCTCAATCCCGAAATTACTGGGCGTAAAACCTGCCGTTGTATGGCAGTCAATACAATCCGAATCAAAATTAGTTGCTGTAAATTCAGCCTGATGATAATCGGTATGGCAGTCCATGCAGCGGTTGTGAGGCAATGGATCAGTATAACTATTTTTATGACACGACTCGCAACTCAGGCCTTGATGGAGCCCTGTGAGCGGATACTGCGTTGCATTGTGATCAAAGCTACTTAATCCTTTGATCTGTTTAAAGGAGTTTTCGCTATGGCACTTCTTACAATCGTTTCCGAATTTTCCGTTGTGGACATCCTCGTGGCAGGCAACACAGCTCTGGTGATCAACCGGTTTAAATAATTGATAGTCGCTGTTATTTTGAATTGTTATGGGATGACATTCAACACAATCAACTTCGCTATGCTTCCCCAATAGAGGAAATTGCGTTTTCTGGTGATCGAAAGCAGGAGTAGGCTTAAAACCTTTATAATCATGACATTGTAAGCAATCTTTCGGCAAACTTTGCTGGTGATAGTCAGCATGACAATTCAGGCAATCTGTTGACAAACCCAGGTAGGAAAACTGTTTTTCCCTAATATTCTGATCGGTAATAAAGTCTTTAGTATGACATGATTTACAGCTTGTTTCGGCATGTTGCCCCTGCAATTCGTATCCGGTAAGATCATGATTAAAAGTGGTGGTATCCCAATTTATAATCTTAAACTTCCTGCCGTGATGATCGCTATGGCAGGCAATACACGCCTCCTTTCTTACTTCTTCAGAAGCATGATATCCCTTATTTTGAGTTATTCTTTCATTAAGCAACTCATGGCAGTCCAGGCAAAGCTGGTCGGATACTTTTTTTCCCAATTCATGACAAAGCGTGCAATTGTTCAGCCCCTCCAGGTGGGCATGAGGTTCGGCAAGATCGCCCGGCGACAGTTGAGCCCGCAAACTAAGCTGTGTACCGATTACAATCAGCAGAAAAACGAATATGCTTTTTGGATAACTGTTCATTTTAATGTTTTAACAAGGCTTCTCCGAATTTTTTGGTAATTGTAATACCGGCATTTTCAAGAAATTTTGAAGGCAGTTCTCCACCGGCAAAGATGTAAACCAGATCATTAGCTTGTTGATATTGATCACCATCAACTTCTATTGTTATAGTGGTATCTTCAATAGCCAGCAAGTTAGAATTGAACAACACCTTCAGTTTTCCTTGTGCTATTGCCGCTTCAACCCGTTCCTGATTTTTAGGTTTAATCCGCTGAAAACCTTCTCTACGATAGGATAGCATCACTTCATTTTGATTGCACAACAGCAAAGCCGATTCCACTGCCGAATCTCCTCCTCCAACCACACAAATCCTTTTATTGCTAATGTCTTCCGGTTCGAGTAGGCGATAGGCCACATTCTGACTGTTTTCGCCGGGGATACCGAGCTTTCGGGGTATCCCTCTTCTGCCGATAGCAATCAGTACTTTGGCAGAGGTTAAGGTTTCGCCCTGAGCCGTTACCACTTCAAAATAGTTCTCCTTCTTTTCGATTTTTTCAATTTTGGTTTGTTCTTTTATAGCCAATCCATTTTTATTAAGTGCCTCATTCCAAATATTTAGCAGCTCCTGCTTGTTGGTTTCGAACAGCTTGACTTTACCATAAAGTGGCAAATTCATCGCCGAAGTCATCACTATTTTTGATCGCGGAAAAGTATACACAGTCCCACCTAGTGTGTCCTGATCAACAGTTAAAGCATTTATTCCCAGTTTTTTGGCTGTTAGGCATGCGGAAATACCAGCAGGTCCGGCTCCTATTATAATAAGGTCATAAGTAGCACCATGGTTTTTGTAGAGCTGTTGCGCAAGATTTTCCACAGCTTGTTTGCCCTGCTCCACAGCATTTTTGATAAGTCCCATGCCCCCTAATTCTCCCGCAATATAAATTCCCGGCACATTGCTCTCAAAATATTGATTAACATGTGGCAGATCCACACCTCTTGTAGCTGTACCAATATGCAGCGTGATGGCCTCTGTTGGACATGCATGGAAGCAAGCACCGTGTCCGATGCAGCGTGAAGCATTAATGGTAGTGGCCCTGCCATTCATAATGCCGATGATGTCTTTTTCGGGGCAGGCCGAAATGCAGGCACCGCTTTGAATACACTTGTTTGGGTTAATCACAGGATGAAGCGAAACAGGTTCGTATAAGCCCGATTCGCGTGCTTGCTCAATTTTTTGGCCTACCAGCCGCGATTGCCTTCTGATCTTTAGAACATAGATCAGAATGATAAGGCCAAAAAGCAAAAAAACAGCACCATAAATCAGGACTTGTTCTGCAAAAACTATATTCATTAAAACATCCATGTGTATCCGAATAATAGGGCAACAATGATGTGTATTATCATGATAATCAACATTAAAAGAGCAAAGGGCAAATGGGCTACATGCCAATAGCGAAAAAGATTTTGCATCATTTCAAGTCGCTTAATCCTTCTGCCAAAAGCTAAATTTCGCTTTAATATCGCAACAATTTCTGATCTGTTTTTAGCTGGAACACCAGCATCTTTCAAGTGTCTGGCAACCGTATTAAGCTTAACCGGCTTCACATCCTTCTTGGTATCCTGATTCGGAACAGATAAAGCCTGCAGTTCTGCTGTGATCGATTCACGCAACTCATCATCGGTAATTAAATGCTGCAGGGTTTGCTCCGACTCCTTGAGTAAGTCTTGAATATCCGTTCGTGACATCATTCTGCCTTCTATCGTGTGGGGAATCTGCAAATAGATATAACGGCCCAAAATTCCGCTTAAAAAAACAGCTACCATACTCCAGAAACTAATTGCTACAAGACCTCCGAACTTGAACGCCGTATGAAAAAGCACCAATATGGGCCCCAGCGTACACATAAAAATATGAAATTCAAGCCAGTACTTTAGCAATCCTATTCGACGCATCCTTTTAAGCCTTTTTCGCAACATATACGACCCAACGCCGATGATCATCAATAATGATCCAATAATGCCCAAACCATGACCCAGCGCACCACTGGGTTTAAAATCCTCATGCAAATCATGAAAAAATCTCGACTCCAGCGGTGTCAAATAATAATCATAGGCCACTAAAGCAATCCATGCTGTTATCGCAGCTGTTAGAATTACATAGGTGAGATTAATAACAATTCTAAAATGTCTCATTGCTGTGCTTAATTTGTGCCAGTCTGAACCTTAAAATTACTGAACATCACCTTTAACTTATTTAAGAGAATTTTCCAGAAAGCTCTTATTGTAACTAATTATAAATATATAAATATATTATTTATTGTAATTATCTGATATTTAAATATATAAACTAATTTTAAAGAAGCTTCGAATCTTAAGATTGTATTAAACCACGTGTAATTTAGACTATTTCTAAATAGAATTTTTACTTGTTTTTAAGCAAATCAAAAGAAATCAAAAGGAATATTATCAATTTTCTGCTATATTTTTGCATTGTACATCTATCACTATTTTGGATAGGTCACAAATAGAAAGCCACTAATTTCAATAGATCGAACCAAATTATGCTACACAGGATTATTGACTTAAGCCTGAAAAACAAACTCATTGTTTTACTCATAACAGCCACTATGGCTGGTTTCGGGCTATTTTCACTTACCCATATTCCCATTGGTGCCGTGCCTGATGTTACCAATAATCAGGTGCAGGTAATTACCACTTCCCGAAACCTTTCTACTTTGGATGTAGAACGTTTTATCACCTATCCCGTTGAATTGTCGATGGCTAATTTGCCCGGACTGGTTGAGATTCGTTCGATTTCCAAGTTTGGATTGTCAGTTGTTACACTGGTTTTTAAGGACAATATGGGAACTTATCTGCCCCGGCAGCTGATTACCGAACAACTTGCAGTTGCTGCCGAAAATATTCCGGCAGGTTTTGGCAAGCCCTTTATGGGGCCTATCTCCACCGGGCTTGGTGAGATTTATCAATACATCCTCGAAGTGGAACCGGCGTACAAAAACGTTTATTCAGTAAACGAACTACGAACCATTCAGGACTGGATTGTGCGCCGGCAGTTGTCAGGGATTTCTGGCGTGGTGGAAGTGAATACATGGGGTGGTTTTCTCAAACAGTATGAAGTGGCCGTAAACCCCGAAGTGCTCCACGCCATGGACATCAGCATTGGCGAGGTTTATAGCGCCCTCGAAACCAATAACTCCGTGGTGGGAGGCGGTTATATCGAAAAACAAAACCAGAGTTATTTCATCCGTGGCGAGGGTTTGGCAACTTCGGTCGAAGATCTTGAAAACATTGTGGTGCGCAACAGAGATGGTGTAATTATTCATGTGAAAGATATTGCTGTGGTACAATTCGGACATGCCACCCGCTTTGGTGCCATCACAGCCAATGGTGAAGGCGAAAAAGTGCTCGGGCAGGTAATGATGCTTAAAGGAGCCAATTCGGATGAAGTAATCAGGGATGTAAAAGAACGTGTGGCAGAAGTGCAAAAAAGCCTTCCCGAAGGCATACATATCAACGGCTTTCTGGAGCGCAGCGAGCTGATCAAAAAAACCACCAATACCATAGCCGAAAACCTGCTCCTGGGCTGCTTGATCGTAATTTTTGTAGTGGTTTTGCTGCTCGGAAATATGCGATCCGGACTTGTTGTAGCTTCCGTAATTCCACTCAGTCTGCTCTTTGCCCTCAGTATGATGTACCTTTTTGATGTGGATGCCAACCTGATGAGCCTCGGTGCCATCGACTTCGGGATTATCATCGACGGTGCAGTGATTATTGTGGAATTTATTGCGTTTCAAATCAGCAAAAACAGAGACAAAATTCTTAAAACAAGCGGGATAGAACAACAACAACTAATCGACAAAATCACACTGGATGGGGCAGGTAAATTAACCCGTTCAGCACTTTTTGGCCAATTGATTATCATTATCGTCTTTATTCCAATTTTATCCCTCTCAGGAATCGAAGGCAAGATGTTTACGCCTATGGCACAAGTGTTTACCTTTGCCTTGCTGGGAACCATGCTTTTAGGCTTCACTTATGTGCCTGTGATGTCGTCAATCTTCCTGAAGCCAGCTAAAAAACAAAATAATATTTCAACGCATCTGATTGCCTTCCTAAATAAATTGTATGAGCCTTCTATAAGCTGGGCACTTGCGCATAAAAGAATAGTATTGAGTCTGACGGTTTTACTATTGGCAGTTTCTATCTTTATCTTTAGCAGGATGGGCGGAGAGTTTATTCCCACTTTGGATGAAGGTGATTTTGTGATTCAGCCTGTGCTGAAAACCGGAACAACACTCAGCAGCACCATTGCCCTTACCACAAGAATGGAAGAAATCCTGAAAACATTTCCTGAGGTGAAACAAGTCGTAAGCCGCATTGGCGCAGCCGAGGTACCCACCGATCCCATGTCGATGGAGGAGAGCGATATTATCATCACCCTTAAACCGCCTTCCGAATGGGTTACGGCCAACAGCAAGGATGAGCTGGCTAATCGATTCAAGGAAGCACTTTCTGTCATTCCAGGAATCGACTATGAATTTACCCAACCCATCGAGATGCGTTTCAATGAGCTGATCACGGGCACAAGGGCCGATGTGGCCATCAAGATTTTTGGTGAAGACCTCAATCAGCTTAATCAGCTGGCACAACGAATTAAAACCCTGATTTCGCCTGTGGAAGGTGCTTCGGATGTGATAGTGGAAAAAGTGGCTGGATTACCTGAAATGACAGTGAAATACGACCTCAACAAACTAGCCATCTATGGCTTAACCGTTGATGATGTAAATCGCGTGATTTCGATGGCCTTTGCCGGACTTAAGGCAGGCGAAATCTTTGAGGGTGAAAAACGTTTCGACTTAGTAATCCGTTATCAAAATGATTACAGAAACAATATCGAAAACCTGCGCAACACCTTCATTCCCATGCCCGACGGCCATCAGGTTCCTTTACGTGAGGTTGCCGAAGTAAACTTTTCGAAAGGCCCTGCTAAAATCTCACGCGACGACACCCGCCGACGCATCGTTGTTGGGATAAACGTGCGTGGCAGAGATCTGGAGTCAGTGGTTGACGATGTGCGTGCTTTGATTGATCAACATATCGATCTGCCGGCAGGTTATGCCATCACCTATGGCGGACAGTTCGAAAATCTGCGCTCGGCACGTAACCGCCTGATGATAGCCGTTCCTATAGCTTTGCTGCTCATCTTTGTGTTGTTGCATCTGGCATTTAATTCCTTGCGCGAAGCCCTGCTTGTTTACACAGCCATTCCGCTATCGGCAGTTGGGGGCATTTTGCTTCTCTATTTCCGTGATATGCCTTTTAGCATCTCTGCCGGAATAGGTTTTATTGCACTCTTTGGTATAGCAGTGCTCAACGGCATTGTGCTTATCGAACATTTTAAAGAATTACAAAAAGACAGCAGCATCAAATCTATGCGGGAGCTGATCATCAAAGGCACCTCCGAACGCTTGCGGCCTGTGTTGTTAACAGCTTCGGCCGCAGCACTGGGTTTTTTGCCAATGGCCATTTCCACCTCGGCCGGTGCCGAAGTGCAGCGTCCGCTGGCAACGGTAGTCGTTGGTGGCTTGATCACGGCTACATTACTCACCCTCATAGTTTTGCCTGTGCTATTTTGTCTTTTTGAACGCAAAAAAATTGAACTTCCTGCCATGAAAAATTCTGCGATAGTGCTTCTACTGCTTTCCTTGTTTGCTTTTCCGTGGCAAGCCATGAGCCAGGAAAAGATCAGTCTGGAGCAGGCCATGCAAAAAAGCCTGGAGCGTCATGCCGGATTAAAAGCTGCCGCACTGAGTGTTGATCAGTCCAGGCTGGGCAAAACAGCGGCTTTCGATTTTCCTAAAACAGCAGTTTATTACAATTACGACGAAAATAATGTTGCCGAAAACGGACTACCGCTCAAGATATGGGGTATTCAGCAGAGCTTTGCTTTTCCGAACGTTTATGCCGGAAAAAACAAGCTCGCCGGGTTGGAAACCGATAAACAGCTTTTAACCTATGATCTCACAAAAAAGAGACTTCAAAAAGAGGTTTCGCTGGCCTATTACGATCTTAGTTATCAGCTGGAGTTACAACGCCATTTTCATCAGCTCGACAGCTTATACCAGCGATTGCAATATGCAGTGCAGCGTCGCGTAGAAAGTGGAGAAAGTACCCGTATTGAGTTGCTGCAGGCGCGTGCCAGTCGTTCTGAAATCAAAAATCAACTTCAGCAGATAAACAAAAATCTCACATTGGCACAACAGCAGCTGGCCTCGCTGATGCAAACTGATACTTTATTTCTGCCAGCAACAGCGGAATACAAGCCAATCGTGCTGATCGATTCCAGCCGTTCGACTTCCTGGTATGGCCTGCTCGAAAAAGACCTCCGCATCAGTGAACAGCAGCAGAAAATCAGTCGCCGACAGATGCTTCCCGACCTGCAACTGGAGTATTTCACCGGAACTAATAGTGGAGCAGATTCCAAAATTTACAATGGTTTTCAGGTTGGGCTCAATCTTCCTTTTCTCTTCTTTGGACAACATGCCCAAAACAAATCTGCCCGCATCCAAACCGAAATCCTTGCAGCTGAACAGGAACGCCTCAAGTTTGCCTGGAAACAAGAACTGGATCAGCTTTACAGCCAGCTGGAGCAGGCGGCGGCTAACCTCGACAGCTATACCAACGAATGGCAGCCACTGGCTAACGAACTGCAAACGACGGCCGTGAAAAGTCTGGAGCAGGGTGAAATCAGTATGCTTGCCTATTTGCAGCTGATGCGCGAATCGATTCGCATCCGCCAAAGCCAGCTCGAATGGCTGCATGAGTACAATCGTATTGTGTTATCAATCAACTATTTTACACCATAGTACAATGAAATTTAAAACGAATAATTTAGCATTTTTAGGCTCTTGGATACTAAGCATGGCACTCGTCTCCTGCGATTCGCAAACGACTGATATCAACTTTGCTGAGAATGATTTGATTGAGCTTACGGCCGAACAAATCAAGGAAACGAATGCACAGCTGGGTTCCATTTCGACAAAAAACTTTAGTCAGCAAGTGAATGCCAACGGCTACCTCGAAACCTCACCCAACAGCGAACAGCTGGTGAACAGTCTGAAAGGTGGACGAATACTGGAAATCAATGTTGAAACCGGACAAAAAGTGCGAAAAGGACAAACTTTGGTTAAGCTTGAAAACCCGGAATTTGTTGAAATGCAGCGCGCCTACCTCGAAGCTGGCTTTGAAGTGAACAAACTCAGAGAGCAATGGATGCGCAAGAAAAACCTGGCCGAAGATCAAATTGCTTCCACCAGCGAATTGCAAATGGCAGAAGCCGCCTATCTTTCGGCAATAGCCATGCAACGGGCAATGGCCGAAAACCTCAGGTTGATTCAGATTGATCCAGAAAAAGTTGATGCGCATCAAATCAGTGCCACGCTGTCCATCAAAGCCTTAATGGACGGACATATCGCTGACATCAGCTGCCGCAAAGGCCAGTGGGTCAATCCCGAAGACCAGCTTATGCGTCTGGTTGACCTGAGCAAGCTACGTTTGAAGCTGGATGTTTTTGAAAAAGATGTTCATAAACTAAAGCAAGGATCCTCGCTATTGGCTTATTTGCCTGAGAATAATCATGTCCCTATCGCGGGAAATATTCAGGCAATAGGACGCGAAATTGATGCCTACAACCGCACAGTTAAAGTATTTGCACTACTACACCCTGATTCAGAAACAGTTTTAATGCCCGGCATGTTTTTACACGCTTATATCCAACTAGCAAGTGTGCAGAAAAAAGCACTTCCTGAGTCGGCTTTTTTGGAATCGGATGACAAAAAATACTTCCTCCTGCTCAAAAGTGAAGAGAGTGGAAACTGGTATTTCGAGAAAAAACATGCCCTCACCGGTGAAAGTGCGGATGGATTTATAGCATTATTAAACTTTAACGACTTTGCTGAGGACGCTAAAATACTGATATCCGGTGGTTTTCAGCTGATTCAGGAAGGAGAGTGATGTTGACTTAAAACAAAACTGCCTTTCTGTTGGTTTAATGATAAAAACCGATTATGAAATACGCTTTCAGCAAAATTTTGAACGAAGATTATGATCAACTGATCCTCCGTCTTGAGGCAGCACTTAAAAATATTGGATTTGGTATTGTGAGTACCATTCAAATGGACAAAACCTTCAAAGAAAAATTAGGCGTTGACTATAAACGCTATACCATTTTAGGTGCCTGTAATCCAAATTTTGCCTTCGAAGTGCTGGGTCTTGAAGAACAGCTTGGCGTTTTGCTTCCCTGCAATGTAGTGGTAATCGAGCAGGCAGAGGGCAAGGTAGAAGTAGCGGCTATGGATCCGGCAGAAATGATTAAACAACTCGGCAACGAAAGACTCACCGAAATAGCCTGCAAAATCTCAGAAAAATTAAATGCCTTGATTCAAGACCTTTAATTCTGTTTTTGATTCATTTATCCTAAAAATTCCTAATGAAAAGCCTGCCGATGCCTTAATTGTTCCATTAGTTTAGCTTTCATATTGTACTTTTGCAGGGTGTTTTTCTACATTTTGCTTGATGTAATGGTAGTTTGGAGATTCAGAATATTTTTATTTCTACTGATATTTACTGTCTTGTTTGTTAGTAGTTGCAAACCCACTTCCTCTAAAAACGAGCAGGTAGTTCATGCCATTGATACCATCCCGTTGCTTGTGCCGGACAGCTTGTATCTGGATATGGATCAAGCACTTATAAGTCGTAAACAACATCAGCTCGACAGTATTTTCAAACGCTTGGTTAGGCTTACGGGATTCAATGGCACGGTTCTTTACACCGAAAAAGGTCGATTGGTTTTTGAAAAAGCTTATGGCTTTGCCGATGTACGCCGCAAAAGAGATTCCCTGCAGCCCGACAGTCAGTTTGAACTGGCTTCGGTTTCCAAGATGTTTACCGCCATGGCAGTGATGATCCTGCGTAAGGATGGCCTTTTGGAATACGATGTGGACATTAGAAAATACATTCCGGAATGGCCTTACGAAGGTGTTACTGTGCGGCAATTGCTCAACCATCGCTCTGGCTTGTCGCGCTATCAATCGCTGGCACATGAAAAATGGACAGACAAAACCATCCCGCTGACTAATGAAAAGATGATTGAACTTTTTATAAAACACCAGCCATCACCTTATTTTCAGCCTGATCGCGGTTTTCATTATTGCAATACCAATTATGCTCTGCTGGCTTCGGTTGTAGAACGCGTTAGTGGCCAACACTTTGAAGACTTTATGGAACAGCATATCTTTAAACCGCTGGGGATGAACAATTCACAGATCTACAATATGCGGGATGATACGGTGGTTTCGGCCTATATCGAAATCGGGGTGCCGGGCTACGATCATCGCGGCTGGCGCGCCATACATGTTCGCAACGACTACCTTAACGGAGTAATGGGTGATAAAAACATGTTTTCCACTGTGGAAGATTTATACCAATTCAACCTGGCACTGGATTACGGATTGTTGGTTCACGACAGCCTGCTCAAAGAGGCTTTTACGCCTGGAAGTCCTCGCCATCGCCGAAGAGCAGATAATTATGGCTTTGGTTGGCGTATCCGCGGAGATGCCGACAGCACTGTTTATCATTATGGCTGGTGGAAAGGTTTCCGAAGCTTTTTTTTAAGAGATATGCGACAACAAAAGACTCTAATCGTACTGACCAACAAAGATAAAGGGCCCGGATCTGATAACTTTTGGAACATCATCAACGACACCAGCTACGAACTTTTTCCTGCCTCCAAAAATATTAACCTTCCCGAAAAAGTAAGTCTGAATGGACGTTAATCGTTCACAACCAGTTTAAAACCAACGCCGTGCACATTCATTAATTCGATCTTTGGATCATTTTTGAAATATTTGCGAAGCTTGGTAATGTAAACATCCATTGAGCGCGCATTGAAATAGGAATCGTCAAACCAGATTTTGTTCAAAGCCACTGAACGGTCGAGCACTTTATTCATATTTTCACATAAAAGCCTCAGTAGTTCAGCCTCTTTGGAAGTGAGTTTGCTCTCTTCAGTTCCTTTCATCAGCAGTTGGCGGTTGTAATCGAAGGTAAAATCGCCCAGCTCAAAATGGGTTGGACGCACCGTATCTTCAGCCGAGCGGCGCAAAATGGCTTTCATACGCATCAACAGCTCTTCCATGCTAAAAGGCTTGGTGAGGTAATCATCTGCCCCCAGTTCAAAACCCTGAAGCTTATCGTCCTGCAAAGTCTTGGCCGTCAAAAACAACAAAGGCACTTTCTGATCCAGCTTCCTGATCTCGGCTGCCAGCGCAAAGCCGTCCATCACCGGCATCATCACGTCCAATATACAAAACTGAAAATCCTCTCTTTTAAATCGTTCGAGGCCTTCCTGTCCATCGGTGCATAATACCGTAGGGAAACCTTTTGCTTCGAGGTAGGCTTTGAGGATAGTGCCCAGATTTTTGTCGTCCTCCGTTAATAAAACCCTGATCTGTTGTTCCATAGCTTTATGATTTTAATGCTGCGCCATTGAGTGGCAACCGGATAAAAAATGTCGATCCTTTTTTAAGTTCACTGTTCAAATTGATTGTTCCGCCATGCTGTTCCACAACGCCTTTTACATAACTAAGCCCTAATCCAAAGCCTTTCACATTGTGTATATTGCCTGTGGGGATGCGGTATAATTTTTCAAAGATACGCTTTTGATTGGCTTTGCTGATACCCGGGCCATTATCCTGCACACTGATCTCGATGGCATGAGGGATATTGCGTGAACGAACCTGAATATGGGGTTTGCTTTCGGTATATTTGATCGCATTATCAAGGAGGTTCAAAACCACATTTTTCAGGTGAACCTTGTCGCCCTCAACCAAAGTGGTTTCTGCACCAAGATCAGTATAAATTTCACCCAGCTTTTGATCAGCCTGCAATTTTTTTGATCTCACGGCATCCATTACAATCTCATGCAGATCAACGGATTCCTTATGCAAACGCAACTCGCCCTTTTCCATCACTGCCGATTGCAGAATGCGTTCGGCCATAGTGCCCAGCCTTCTGTTTTCCTCGTTAATCATGCTGATGTAGGTAGAATACAAATCTTCTGATTTGGCTACATCACGATCGCGCAAAGCCTCACAAGCCAAGCCAATCGTGGCAATTGGAGTTTTGAATTCGTGCGTCATATTGTTTACAAAATCACTCTTCATCTCCGAGAGTTTCTTCTGACGAAAAATGGTGAAGATGGTGGCCGAAAAACTCAAGATAATAATCAAAATCAACAAGCCTGAAATGCCCAATAAGTCCCAAAGCTGACTCATCAAAAAGCGTTTCTCGTTAGGAAAATACATCAGCAATTGCTGGGCTTTTCTGGGGCTGGCGAGGGTAGGATAAAGCTCAAAAGCAAAGCCTTCGGTGAGTAGTTGCTGCGGATAGCGACCACTTTTTTGAATCAGCATGGCGTTGCGGGCCGGGCTGTAAATCCCAAACTCATAAGTAGTATTAATACCGTGCCGGTTGAGCTCTGTTCTGATCATCGAATCAACTCGTACAGGATCCAATTCATTCCCTGCGGAAGAGGCCTGCCGATAACCTAAAATCATGTCCTGTATCATGTCCTGAGCAATCACGGTTTTCCGCAGAAAAGCCTGATACTCAGCAATCGTCATAGGATTCTGTAGTTCGCTCATTAGGCTATGACTTACCGAATCATAAGCCGAAAGGATATTGGCGCGCCGGTTCATCAGCTGCAGCTGCCGCTGAAACTGCCGCTGCATCTCCTCCTTTTCGAGCGTGACCACAACGTGCGAAATAGCCTGATTCACATCGCGTACAAAGGTGGCTTCCTTTACTTTAACAGCATCGCCAATCCAATACACCTGTATGCCCATCAACCCAATCAGCGCGATGGTCATCACAACAATAATTCCGGCTATCAGCTGTTTATTCATAAAGCAAAATTAGCGCATTCATCTGCATGAATAACAGACCATTAACAATTGTTAACAACTGTTAGATTTCATTAACACCCCATCGGATTTTTTTGATATATTTTTGCATCAGTTCTTAACAATCCCATGTAATTTTGGTTTACCAAGAATTTATGTAATACATTGTGCGTAAAAAGGGTTTCATAAATTTTGGTTTTTGGTTCAGAGAGGCGGAGTGGTTCCCGCCTCTTTTTTTTGTCCCAATCAGCCTACTCAAAACAACCGCTTAGACTGTGCTAAAAAACGTACTTTTGTATGCATAAGCATCAGATTATGAGAATTACTAACCGGAGATACCTTGACCTCTACAAAAATCAAATCGGAGATCAGATTCCGCAATTAATCAGCGATTTTAATTTTACGGAAAAGCGCAATCTGTTTCAGTATCTTACTAAGGCATCAGCTGTATATTCCTCTAATATTGAAGGCAATAGCATTGATTTTAATTCCTTTATGAATTATGAAATGAATAAAGAAAAATTCAAAGCAGGAAAAGAAATCGAGGAAATAGAGAATCTCATTGAAGCATATGAATATGCCCAAAACAATAAATTGAACGAAACAAATCTGCTTCACTGTCACAAAATTTTTTCTGACACCCTGCTAATCAGAAGCAAAAGAGGGAAATACCGAACTGAGCCCGTTGGGGTTTTCGGGAAAACCGGACTGGTATATTTAGCCATTGAACCTGAGTTTATTACACAGGAAATGAAAGTTTTTTTTAGTGATTTGGAAACTTTGCTGCGAAGCCCATTAAATGAAACAGAGGTATTTTATTTTGCATCGCTCATTCATCTACGCTTCGTACACATCCATCCTTTTCGTGACGGTAATGGCAGGGCAGCCCGTCTGCTCGAAAAGTGGTTTATTGCCGAAAAATCAGGACGGGATTTCTGGATGATTCCTTCAGAAGAGTATTACAAAAAACATCAGGATTATTATTTTGAGACGATAAATCTTGGCGTTAATTTTTATGAGTTGGACTATGATTCATGTATCAACTTTCTGAAAATGCTCCCAGCCTGTTTGAAAGAAACGTTCTGATTCACTTCATCACTACAATTTCACTGCATGTAAAAATATTTCATTCTTAGCAAGAAGCCAGAAAAGAACTTACTGCATCATTTGGTAGCAGTTTTTGCTTCAAAGGGAAATGACATTAATTCGTATTTTCGCAGGCAATAACTCGCCCTAAAATCATCAATATGATCAATCTAAAACTTGAACTGGATCAGCTTTACAACTTTGTTTCCAAAGAAGAACTCAATGCCTTCGATCGTCAGGTGATCTCTGCCTATCGCAAGATTTACAATAAAACCGGAGCTGGAAACGATTTCCTGGGCTGGGTTGACCTTCCTTCGTCCACCCCGGATGATTTGCTCGACCAAATCAGTGCTCATGCAAAAAGCTTACAAACCAAATCGGAAGTGTTTGTTGTGATTGGTATCGGCGGCTCCTACCTGGGTGCGCGCGCTGTGATTGAATCCCTGAACAGTTATTTCGCCACAAAAAAAGATACCCCACAAATCATTTATGCCGGTCATCACATCAGTGAGGATTACCTGGCCGAATTGCTGGATTATCTCAATAACAAAGACTACAGCATGGCCGTAATTAGCAAGTCGGGTACAACAACAGAGCCTGCGATTGCTTTCCGGATGCTGCGTACCCATATCGAACAAAAATATGGAGTGGAAGAAGCCCGCAAACGCATTGTAGCCATCACCGATAAATCGCGCGGTGCCCTCAAGCTGCTTGCCGACAGCGAAGGCTACACCAGCTATGTGGTTCCTGATGATGTGGGAGGGCGCTATTCGGTACTCACTCCCGTGGGTTTGCTGCCTATTGCCATGGCCGGAATCAACATCCATGAGCTGATAGCCGGAGCCCGCAAAATGGAAGCCATGAGTCGGGCCGTGCAAAAGATTCACGGCAATCCTATCGCTCAATATGCTGCTGCCCGGCAGGCTTTGTATCAGAAGGGCAAGACCAATGAGATTATGGTCAATTATGAGCCTAAGCTATTCTATTTCAGTGAGTGGTGGAAACAACTCTATGGCGAAAGCGAAGGCAAAAACCAAAAAGGTATCTTCCCTGCATCGGTTGGTTTTACTACCGATCTGCATTCGATGGGGCAGTATATTCAGGACGGTTTGCGCAAGCTTTTTGAAACGGTGATCTCTGTTGAAAAACCTAAACATGAGTTGCGCATCCCGCAAGCAGATTCTGATCTGGATCAACTGAATTATATTGCCGGCAAACGCCTTTCGGAAGTCAACCTGATGGCTGAACTGGGCACTACGCTGGCCCATGTGGATGGTGGCGTGCCAAACCTCCGCATCCGGATTCCCGAAGTATCGGAAGATATACTCGGACAACTGATTTATTTCTTCGAGATGGCCTGCGCGTTAAGTGGATATATGCTCGAGGTGAATCCTTTTGATCAGCCCGGCGTGGAAGCCTACAAAAAGAATATGTTTGCCCTGCTCGGAAAAAAAGGCTTCGAAAACCAAACCGCTGAGCTAAAACAAAGGCTGCAACAAAAAAAGTAAACACATGAGATACAGTCCTGCTTTTAGGCTTTTCTTCATGATTTTTACGTTGGTATTTTTACAAAGTTGTAATAGACCCTCATACAGTTTATTTGATTTGGAAGGCGTTTGGAAAACCGAACAGGGTTCGCTTTTTTATGAGCAATGGACTTTGATGGCCGACTCAAGTCTGGCTGGAAAGGGTTTTACGCTTAAAGGAAATGACAGCCTGATACTGGAAACAATGCGATTGAGTAAAAAAGAAGGAAATTGGGTTTATGAAGCACTGGCCTCCGGACAAAATGATGGCCAAAGTATCGCTTTCACCTTGAAAGAAAGATCGGGCAACAGCTGGATTTTCGAAAACCTGGCACACGACTATCCGAACCGTATCATTTATTCCTTTGAAAACGACAGCACCCTCATGGCCAGAACCGAAAACACAGCCGGTAATAAGGTGCAGGATTTTCACTTTAAACGAATAAAGCCATGAAGTTTCAGGATTTGATTCTTGAGCGACAGAGTGTGCGAAAATACCAGGCCAAAGCGGTTGAGGAAGAAAAGCTGAGGCTTTGCCTCGAAGCTGCCCGTCTGGCACCATCGGCCAGCAACAGCCAGCCCTGGACTTTTGTGGTGGTGAATGATCATGAATTACTAAAACAACTTGCACCCCTCAGCAGCGGGCCGCTCAAAACCTTCAATCTGTTTGTAGATCAGGCTCCTGTTGTGGTTGCCCTGGTATTGGAAAAACCAAAACTGCTCACCGAACTGGGGGGTCGGCTCAAAAAGAAGGAGTTTCCGCTGATGGATATCGGCATTGCCGCCGAACATTTTTGTCTGCAAGCCACCGAACTTGGACTGGGAACTTGCATGCTGGGCTGGTTTGATGAATCCGGCATTAAAAAACTATTGCAAATACCCAAAAATAAAAGCCTGGCACTTTTAATCACACTGGGCTACCCGCCCGAAGCGTATCGCCAAAGACAGAAAATCAGAAAAAACTTTGAGGAGGTGGTGAGGTTTAATGGGTATAGCACTGGTTGAAATCATCGAATAAATGAACAATTTATGAGTAACTGCAATTGTGTATGGCAGAACAATTCACTTTCAGGATAATCTTTTTTATCATTGTTCAAAACATTTTCAATTTCTTAATATCCGCTTCGATTTCCTTTAAACTCTGCTCTTTTTCAAGTTTCTTTTGTTCTTCTTTAAACTTTTTATATTCATCATCTGATTTTTCTAATGCCATTTGATGACTAATTTTTCCTGCGTGAGTGAGCAATTCCCGACCATTCATTTTCAATATTCCGTCCAAGCGTTCAATCCAGTCGTTCATATACATTGGGGTTTGTTGTTGTGCCATTGTTTCGGCAAAAGCCAAATACTGCTCTACCAACAAGCCTAAAAGTTTCATTTCATCTTCATTCAAATAGTTTTTGGCTATACTCACTTCGGCTTTTTTAATGGAAGCAACTTGCTTTTTGTCATAAGACAGCATACCCATCAAAGGCAAACTGGCATCCACCCGCCGATAAACCAATTCGGCTGCGGTTTGCTGGCTGATTGCCCAAAGCAATTTATTCTGTACTATTTTGAAAAATTCAATGGTTTTTTCATCTTTCGGGTCATAGTCTAAACTGGTGGCATAGATGTCTTTTATTTTTTGGTAAAAGAATTTCTCTGACAGGCGTATTTCCCGAATACGGTCTTGCAGTTCGTTAAAATAGTTCATTGAACTACCCGATTTAAAACGTTCATCATTGAGCGCAAAGCCTTTAATGATGTACTCCTTTAATCGCTGCGTTGCCCATATACGGAATTGCGTTCCTTGCATTGATTTTACCCTATAGCCGACCGATATAATGACATCTAAATTGTAGCCTTTTACTTCATGCTCTTGCGTTTTGCCCGGAATAGCTCCATGTTGAGTGGTTGTCCGGAAATTCCGGACTACCATATTTTCGTCCAGTTCTCCTTCATTAAAAATATTTCTGATATGCTCTGAAATAGTGCGCTTGTTCTTTCCGAACAATTGTGCCATTTGAGTTTGGTTAAGCCAAACAGTTTCTTCTTCCAATCGTACATCAATTTTGATGTTGCCGTCTTGGTTTTTGTATATGAGAATTTCGCTGGTCATAAACTATTTTTGAATTTCATTAAATATTGATTAGTAAACCCATTTCCCCTGGCACTATCTCTTATAAAGCACCATTTTCAAAACATCTTGAAAAGCTTTATGAAGAACACTCGTAAAATCACCATCCTTCTCCTGATTATCAAGTTTAGGAAACTCATAGTCTTTAGAGGAATTGCATATTTTCAAGGTGCAAATGCTCTAAGCATCAAGATTTCCAAGCTTTACTTTTATCCCATGTAAATGTTGTTATTATCCCAAAAAACAGCTATGTTTCTGTAGTGCCAGATGCAAAAGTGTTGCAATTAACTGGTGTATGCTTGATCCATAAAGCCAGTTGTTTGGTTATTATGGTCTAAAGGTATAAAAAAAGATTTGGGTTCCAGTAGTTAAACAGCTGCATTTTTTCATGGAAATAATTTTGACACCTTGCCGGAAACATCTTTTACCTCAGTGAGCAAAAATGACTAACCCCACCATCCATCATTTCCCCAACCCGACTAACCAACAACTGGGTGCCAATTCGCGCAATTTCGATCTGCAACAAAACATCAGGATCAGACTGTCCGATCTTTTTGGCCGCACTATCCTGCATCAGGAAGTCTCAAATTTCTCTCCTTCATTCCAGCTTGATATTTCAGGGATTGAGGAGGGTTTTTATCTCCTGTCTGTTGAGAGTGATAATCGAAAAGCAAGCTCAAAAGTGGTGATCGATCACTGAGTTCTGAATTTGCCCTGAAAGTTTATTTTCAGGCACCCTCAACAACCACCAGCAGCTGCCACCACTTTCACAGCGCCGGGCACTTCGGCTTGTTTGGCGGCTTTTTGCTGCCCGTTTCCGGTGGCCTTTAAAAACCTGCCGTAATCAAAACGGGCTTTTTCGGCATGGGCGTTGTAAAACTCAGCTTGTAATTCCTGCTCCAAAACCTGATCTGCAAAGGCAGCATCATTGGCCAAAGCAGTGATATTGGTTACGCCTTTGGCCATCAGCAGTTGCACAGCCATCAAGGCTTCCGATTCTTTATCCCCAACCACCAGCAGCTGATCTGCTTTTTTGATGGCTTTCAGCTGATCCGAATCCAGCAGATTAGCGAAAGGAACTGTAAGCACTGAGCCAAAAGCATCCTTGCTTTTTAGGTTGCCACTCAAATCAAGCAGGGTAAATGCCTTCAGCGAATGATCGGTTTGCATGGCTTTTAACTGCTGTGGCTTTATCAGTATATTTTCGTGTGCGGTTTGTTCCAACACTGCTTCGTTAGTAAGGCTATACGAAGGTGCCAGCACCCATTGCACTAGTATCACAAATACCAGTGCCGCCACAAAAAGCAGTGCGGCATTGGCAAGCATTTTATCATTGATTGTATTCATTGCAAAAGTTTTTTTATGTTAACAACCTCCCTGACCAGCCGGCGGGGTTTCCATTTCGATGATGGTAGTCACGGGTTTGGCTTTTTTATTGATCTTTTGTGCGGCCTCCCCTGATTGAAAAGCTTCGCGAGCCCGTTCAATAAAACGTGCTTCGAATTGTTGCATTTCGTTGTATTTGCCGGGCTTGCTTTCGGCCTGGAAAACATGATAGAAAAACTGATTCAATCCGCCTTCGAGCACGAAGACCTCTTTCAGTCCGCTTCTTCTCAGTGCAAGCCATGCCTGATTGGCATCGGTATCGTCAAAACCAAAAAACAGCACAGGTTGATTCTTTTCTTGCAATAGTTTTTTATACCCCATATCAAGCACTTTAGCAGTTGGAATATGAATAGCACCGGGTAGTGTGAACTCAGCAAAGGCCGCATCGTTGCGCACATCAACCAGTACGAAATTGTTTTCTTTAGGATTGAGCAATTTATAAGCCAGTTCATCTGCTTCCACAAATTGTTTTCCTTCGGCAGCTTCTGTAAGAATGGTCTTGGCATCCGTTTCGAACCATTTAGCACGTGGGCTTTCGGGCAAGATCAAAATCAGCACAGCCACACCGATCATCAGGAGAAAAGGACCCACATATAATGGAGCAAACAAACCTTGGCGAGGCTCCAGTCCATTCACCTTGTCTTCTATTTTGCGTGTTACGATAAAGGCTGCCAGTGCAACCAATACAAGCAAAAACACAAACCATTCGCGGTCCATATTCAGGGTATCAAAAATGAATACGCTACCCAAATCGCCACTGGTATAAAGCGGTGCAAACTCATCGTAAAATGAACCAAAAAAGAAAACTCCAATCATCAGTCCCAGTACAAATACCATAGCATCAATTTTACCGATAACGGCGGCTACCATGCTGGTTCCGGGGCAAAAACCGCCCAAAATAAAACCAAATCCCATGATCACACCGCCTACAAGTGCCGACCACAGATAGGTAGGGTTGATATAAAGTAAATCATAGTTTACCCAGCCCATATAGTTGAACAGCAACAGGCCGAGGGCAGCAGTGATAGCGGCAGTAAAAAACACCCGCAGCACCACAAAATCATAGCCGTAAAAAATACCCGCCAGTTTGCGCGAATTGGAAAATCCGCCCTGCTCGAGCACATAGCCGAAGCCCAAACCAATCACAAAAGCAAAGAAAAGGTTCAGGTCGGGGTTTACAAATCCTTGAGGAATTAAGGGTCCCATAATTACTAGTTTTATCCGTTAATCCAAAGTTTTCTAAAAAAGTAAGCGATGACGAATCCTGTTCCAAAGATGGCCATCATCGTAAGGAATCCTGCTGTGGAAAGCACAGCCATTCCGCTGAGGGCAGCACCACTGGTACAGCCACGACCAAACTGTGAGCCCACGCCAAAAAGTATTCCTCCAAGGCCGGCAAAAATCAGTCTTTTAGCATTGCTGATGCGCGGGCCTTTGTCGATGGCAAAACCTGCACGTCCCGACATAAAACCGCTAAAAAAAGCACCACCAAGTACCCCCATTGTAAGGTAAACCAGCCAATTTTTCATTGGTCGGCCATCGCCTGTGGCAAAAAAGGAAGCAAAAAAGGAGTTTTGCTCCGCATAATCCGGTGCAATGTTTCCAATCGTTTCTATGACAACACTTTTGGCTGCACCACTTGCGCCCAATCCGCGCCCGGTGATGAAAAATGAAGCCAGCAAAACCAAGCCCAACAGAAATCCGGCCAGGTAAGGGTTCATATACGGTTTAGGTTTTTGTTCCATTGCATTTATGTTTTTTAGCATCCACCCTGCACGGATTTAATCTCTACAGCCGGCGCATCATCAGCAGCAGGCTGTGCAGTAGTGGATAAGGGTAAATTATTTTTGTGAATATCAGACCAGTAATGACCGGCTTTCTTTTCGGTTTGTTTCAGCGTTTCATTGATAAAGGCGTTGCTGCCAAACTTCACGGAATAGGCATCATAGCCTAGCATTTTGAGGTAGGCCACAACAGTAGCACTGTGCTGTCCGGTGAAGCAATACACGGCAATGGGTTGATCTGTTGGCAAAGTGCTCAGATCGGTAGTGGTGAGTAAGGCTTTTTTTGGGGTGTATTGCATCGAACCGGGCAGGTGGCCGGGATTCAGGTATTTATCCTCAGGCCAGTAATTGATTACAAAATACTTTCCCGGATTCCCGGTAATGGCTTTGTAATCGATTAAATACGTTTTGCTTGGTTTGCTTAGTAAGGTATCCGCACGTTCAAAGGCAATTTCAAGGGGCAGACTTGCTGTGCTTTCAATTTCTGGATAAGTGCCTTTGGCAGGTTTGGGATAATTTTCGGTTTCCAGTTTACCAACCAACTCATTACCCACACTTTTATCCCAGCCAGCTTCGGCAATGGCTTTGTTCCACGAACTCATTCCAAAACGCAGACTAAAGGTGTTGTCATAACCCAGCAGGCGAAGCAATCCGGTAGCAAAACCTGCCGTTTGTCCTTTGGCACAAACCAAAACAATCGTATCAAAAGCCTTTGCATCAATCGTATTGCGAAAATAGCTCATCAGGTCTTTTGTCGGGATATTCACTGCACCTTCGATATGGCCGGATTCAAATTCGATTTCAGGACGCAGGTCGATAACCTTGATATTGTGCGTACGATTGCGGTAAACATCTGCTGCATTTACAATTGCCGGTGCAATTGGCGTATTGATATAATTGCTGTGTTGTTCGAAATAAGCTGCCAGGTCTCCACCAGAAATCGTATTTAAAGCTGATTGTACAGCTCTATCATTTTGCTGACTACAACCGGAAAGCAAGCCAAAACTGACCAGTAGCAGCAAGAGCAAATGGAATTTTATCCTTGTCATAGTATTACATTTTTGCATCTTCATTTTCCTTTTTTTCAGCTTCATTTTCGTCTTCATCCAACTCTTCCCAACCGGTAATCATAGCTTTGAGGTTAGAAGTAACCGTATGTCCTGTTGTAATCAGATACAGGTGTACGATTACAAATGCCATCAAAATGAATGCACCAAAAGTATGAATCAGGGCGATGATCTCCAGGTTATCAATATTAATGAATTCGATGCCGCCGTCCTGGGGATAGCGATAGAACATATAAAGCAGACCCGACACCACCATAACTGGAATTATCAGCACTTTAAGGCCAAGATACACCAGCCTTTGCAGAGGGTTTAATTTTGAAATGACTGTTTTCTTTGTCGGATGAGGAGCATTTCTAAAAATACCGAAGAGATAAAATTCGGCTTGTGCCCGTAAATTTTCCGTTGTTGGGATATACTGTTTCCATTCGCCTGTTGTAAAATGCCAGAAAATGGCAAAAATGATCAGGATAATAAAAGCCCAAGCGGCTTTGTTGTGCAGGTCAACAGCAGTTTCGTATCCCAAAAGGTTGTAGGAGCTGTGTATTTCGAAGCCGGTGATTGCCAGTAAAAAAATCAGCAATGCCTGGTTCCAGTGCCAAAAGCGCTCAAATCCTTTATAAACGTATGCTTTTTTTGTATTGTTACTCATGAGGTTTTGTTTTTAATGGGTTTGAGCCATATTACTTTTACGAGCAGAAATAATTCGGATTACAGCATGCACTGCAGCACCAAATAGCGATAGGATCAACAGCATCCTGCCGGTAAAATCCAACAATTCGTTGCGGTCGCGGCCGGGCATATAAAAATCGTTGAGTGCAGCCAGGCGGCCGTTTTCAGGTGTGTGGCATTCCTTACAGCTTACTGCTTCGCTAGCATCAGAAACCATATGATTTACAGGTAAGTACATTTCCGTTGCAACAAAATCATGTTTGCCGCTATAAGGCATATCCACATAGGCCATGCCTTCTTCTATGGCGCGTTCCCACTCCAGATCGAGCCATAGTGCGCCTTTCCCCTTTTCTTTGTCCCAAAGTTTGGCCTGGATAACGGTTAAGTTTTCGGTGTCGTATGGCTGTCTTCCACGATGAACCTTTACCGGAATAATCTTGCTGTCGCGATCGCGGTATTCACCATTCAGGGTGTTGATCTTCAGGAAAGGCTGTGTGGTATCCACTCTGTCTGTCATCAAATGATGATCAGCCGTTCCATTGAACCACAAGTATTCTGGCTTTACATTTTTCTCCCAATCAAAATCACCTTTGATAGAAGCATAAGTGGCATTGCCTTCTTCGTCCAGTTCTTCATAGGGTTTGCCATCTTTTTTTCTGGTTGCTGTTGACCAATCCCATGTCATTTTGGTTTTGTTTACTTTGGCATAAACCGGAATATGACAGGTTTGGCATGAAACCTTAATTGAGTGCTCATTGAGTATGGATTTTTGATGTGGAAATTCCGTATGGCATTCCTCGCAACTCATACGCTGGGTATTGGTGGAAGAAACGCCATAATAACGGCCTTTCATTACGTGATTTTCCGCTGTATGACAATCCACACAGCTCATATTCGAGCCATCAACACCCATATGCACATCCACATCGCGTCCGGCGGTGAGCAATGCCATCTCCAGATCGCCATGTTTCACGTTGTTGCCTCCACCACCTGTGAAGTGACAGGCACCACAGTTTTCGCTTTTCGGCTGGCCAACATTAGCCAGGATATTTTTGAAATCAGGGCCATTTTCGCTCATTACCGGATAACCGGCTCCACCACCTGCTTTTTTGTAGGTTCCGGTATTGTCGTGGCAAACAATGCAATCAATATTATACTGATTCTCGAAGTCAAACTCCTTATCGTCCCAACCATAGCCGGCATGGCATTTCATACAGCTTCCTTCGTTGGATTGCACTCCCGTACAAAAATTATTGATCAGGTTTTTTTTCCCAAGATAGGTTACACCCCGCCCCGGAATATAAGCCTCGCGCTCCCAGGTGAAGTGCGCACTTTGCATCAGCTCATGACCGCGTTCGGTATGGCAGCTCAAACAAGCCGCTGTGATTTCGTGCGGATTTTGAAAATCCTGTTGTAGGATTTCCATTTTGCTGTGGTCCACTCCCGCCTGATGTTCGATCGGGTATTTGGCCTTTAGCACTTCCAGCCGGGCATTTTCGCCATCCGGCTGACGTAGTGCTACCGTAACAATCACCAGTGGCGCAATAATGGCCAGAAAAAAGGTAATTGCTGTGGTAAAGTTTTTCATTGAAGACATATTGCGTTGATTTTCAATTAACTTTTACTGTTACATTTTTAACAAATAGATATATGCAAATGTATAGATATATTCATTATTCGGATAAAATCAGTCCTATTTAGGACGAGTCTAAATATGAGTATAAAATTAAGATTTTCAGTAGTATAAATGCCCTTTGTTAATTTAGAAACAGTATAAATTAGTGAAGGGATATTGAAGAGGCAAGAGACAAAAAATGAAAAATGACGAGTGAAAAATGAAAAATAGTTGAAGTTCGTAAGGTGTCTCGAAGTTCATAAGGAAAAATGAAAGTTGGCTATAAAATCGAGCCAATAGCTTCAGCTTAGCGAGACCAAAAGCCAAAGAAGAAGAGCCCGGTAGAATTAATGGAGATGCGAAAAGCCTCGGGGATGGAGCTAAAAGCTAAAGATAGACTCGAACGTCTTATGTAATGACTCGAAGGCCTTCGAAGTGATCAAACCAATACCCTTCGATGTATATGCCAGATACCAAAACTAACTTACACAGTGCAATAATGGGATGTTACTACGCTTTCTCTCTTCTAAGTTCGTTTAATTCTTTTTCGAGCCTTTGGATATGCTGTAACAGCGCATTGCGTTCGGTTTCGGCCAACGAATAATTGTGGTATGTGTTATGGTTCAAACCCTGCGCAATAGTACAATTATTCAGCACCATACTCTCATCAAAATTAAACAACATCATGGGATCAACTTCCAATATTTCCGCAATCTGCTGCATGCGCTGCATATCAAGCTTGGTTTGCCCTTTTTCAATGCGGCTGTAGCTTACCTGCGAAATACCCAGCCGATCGGCCATATAATCCTGTGAATAATTTCTGAGCTCCCGGATACGCTTCACTTTTACTCCAATTTCCATTGTTTATTGCTTTGTGAGAACCGCAAATATAGAATATTTTATTCATTATCAGTATATCTTAAACGCTATTTGAATAAGCAATAAGTGCTTTGATTCGGAACTTAGCACTGACCTAATTATTCAGGAACTACTAACTAAAATCACCCCTGTTGAAATTAATATTTTATTAATAACCAAACACTTACACTTCTTATGAGAACCTTACTGATTTTTATGTGCTGGTTGATGGGAACTATGTTTGCCCAGGCACAACAAAACGTAAGTTATGCTTACGACAACAACGGCAACCGTATTGGACGAACTATTGTGCTCCAAAAGACTGCACAAGAGCTAATTGAAGAAGATGATTTACAGGACAACGACAATTTGAAAGTTGGCGATCAGCTCAATGCCTTGTACGATCAAATGGCCGGTTTTTCTATGAGGATTTTTCCTAACCCTACCAAAGGCAAGCTTTTTATTGAAGCCGATGTAGCGACTGAACAGTTGGGTTTTTACCTTACTGACAACAAGGGCCACCTGCTCTATAGTGTTAGTCCCGAATCTGAAGTTGCTAATCCCCTTACCATTGATCTAAGCAATTACAGCAGCGGGATATACTACCTCAGGTTTGTAAGCGGTGAGGAAAGCCGCAGCTGGAAAATCATCAAACAATAAACAAAGCAGGAATTAAAAATGAAAACTATAATGAAAAGTTATATTACACTCCTCACGGGTATATTGATAAGCCTAAGCATGTTTTGCCAGGCACAGGAAGTAGGAACCCTGAACGGACAACTAAACGTAGCACCTAACGGAGCCGCCGTTTACAGCATACAACTCGACCTGCCCGAAGGAAGGGGCGGGATGACGCCTCAGATAGCACTGCAATATAACAGCCAGGCTGGCGATGGTGTATTAGGTAAAGGTTGGGGAATAAGTGGCTGGTCGTATGTAGGCCGCGAAGCAGAAACACCTTATTATGAGGGTCTTGAAGAATATCAAAGCAAAATTAGTCGTGTTGACTTTATGGGTGACGGTTTTTCGATTGATGGAAATAGGTTGATATTAGTACAACAATCCACGGACAAAGACTACTATCGTTTTGAATTGGATAACAATACACGTGTTTTGCATTATAATCCTTCTAAAGCATTAGATAAAAATAGCAAAGTGCAAGATATTTCATATTTTGAGGTACAATCTCCTGATGGATCAATTAAAATATATGGGTCAAGTGGATCCAAACAGATTTATGGTGCTAATAATCCGGCTATACGTTATTATCTTAAGCGAGTTGTTGATCTTTCGGGTAATATTATTGAGTATAATTATGATATCTCCCAGGAGACTGGTGAATTATATTTAAAGGAAATCATTTACTCGAAAGACAATGAAAATATATCAACAAGTAATACTGAATATTATAAAGTTAAGTTTAATTACACTGGAATTATTAAGCAGCATTCCTACACCACATTTATGCCCTATAATGATGAAAAGTATGAATATACTGTTAGCAAGTTGCTTGAAAGTATTACCCTTAGTTTTTATGAAGCCGGATCATCAAGTGTCGTAAAGCAATGGAAATTAGAATATCTGCGGGGTGGCCTGTTTGGTGAGATAAATTCTAACACAGGAAAGAATTATCTAAAACAAATCACTTTAACCGATGGTAATGAAAAAGTACTAAAACCTAACCTGGACGAGCCAGAACCAAACAGGAAATTTGTAATTTGGCATGATGGAAATATTAACATTTACACATAAAAAGAACATACTTGGAGTTTTAAGCTGTTTAGACAGAGTAATACTAACAGGT
>Ga0334884_1001296_pt1 | contig 38338 bp, 28 predicted proteins | sample GraSluR1_MG_7_FD_207215 | JGI IMG/M metagenome (GOLD analysis project Ga0334884, IMG submission 207215) | Sludge microbial communities from methane-producing bioreactor in Wageningen University, Netherlands - Granular Sludge_12_05 R1 | ecosystem: Engineered > Bioreactor > Anaerobic >... | reverse complement strand
GAAGGCTGTGCTAAAAGATAAAAAGTAAAGTCAACACAATTTAAAAACTCAAATAACAAAATCATGAAAAGATTTGCCATACTTTTTACCGCTCTACTATTCATTTCGATCTATGCTGAAGGGCAAAAAGCCCCAAAGGTTGACCTCAAACAGCTGGATAAGTACTACGCCCAAATGGTATCGGATTGGGGAATACCCAGTGCAACCATAGGAATAGTAAAGGATGGGAAACTGGTCTTTGTGGGTGCATATGGTGTGCTTGAGGAAGGTAAAGAGCAAAAACCTGATGGGAATACTCTTTACGGCATTGCATCAAACTCAAAAGCTTTTACAGCAGCCATTATCGGAATGCTGGTGCAGGAAGGGAAACTCGATTGGAACGATAAGGTTAAGAAATATCTTCCCTGGTTCGAAGTTTACGATCTCTGGGTGAGCAACGAGGTTACCATTCGCGATCTTTTAAGCCACAGGGTGGGTTTGGGAACCTTTAGCGGGGATGTTATTTGGTATAAGTCCGACTTTACAGCAGAACAGGTAGTTCGTAATGCAAAACATATCCCCAAGGCCTTCGATTTTAGGGCTGGGTATGGATATTCCAACATCATGTACATAGCCGCCGGAGAGGTGATCAGAGCGGTAACCGGTAAGAGCTGGAGTGAGAATGTACGTGAGCGACTATTTGAGCCACTGGGCATGAGCCGTACCATTACATCGCCTAAGCATTTAGATGACAAGGGGAACTACGTTACCCCTCATGCCTTTGAAGAAGGACAAAATATTCCCATTGCATGGGAAGATTGGGAGGAGATAGGTGCCCTTGGGGGCATAATCTCCAGCGTTAACGATCTCTCGAAATGGATGATCCTGAACCTGAGCCATGGAATTTTTGGATCGGATACTTTACTTACAAAGAGAACGATTAACATGATGTGGACACCCCACGCAAATTTTACGGTTGACCATACTACCAAGAACGATTTTGGAAGGCACTTCAGCGCCTACGGTTTGGGGTGGGGACTGAGCGATTTCCATGGAAGGCTTCGTGTTTCGCATACGGGAGCCATCGATGGGATGATAACTTCAATAACATTGATACCCGATGATAAACTTGGTGTTGTAGTGCTCACTAATGGAATGAATGCCCCAATTTCTGCAGCAACAAACTATGCTCTCGATAGGTTTTTGGGAACGGGTACTAAGGATTGGTCGGCCGATATGCTCAAAAGGTTTAAGGAAAGGGAGGCTTCCGATACAAGGATATCAAGCATAAAGGAGAGCCGTGTGCTTAACACACAACCCTCATTGCCCCTCGAAAAGTATGCAGGTATCTACAAATCCGACATCCATGGCGAGATTCGGGTTTTATATAAGGACGGTCAGCTACACCTGAAATTTGAACATTCCGACTATCTATCGGCCACCCTTAGCCATTGGCACTATGATGTATGGGAGATAAAGTGGGATCAGAAGCATGCCTGGTTTAACTTTGGTACCCTGAAATTTAATACCGACAACAACCTTAATGTTACCGGTTTGGATTTCGATGTTCCCAACGATGATATTTTCTTCGAGGAGTTGAAACCTGTTAGAGTTAACTAAAACTAGTGTAAGAAAAGGTTAGTTTTTGCTAGAAAAAGTGATTTGGGGAGAAATCTGCTTAAAGGATGTATATCAGTTTTTTTTCTCCCTGAACCATTTCATTAATCAATTTCACTACGTTCCAAATAAAAATCCATCCACTCATCGGGGGTTTTTACCACCTCCACCTTTTGATTTGACCAGTAGATTCCAATATCATAGCCTCTGTTAATTCTAACATTAATATTATTTACAGTATTTATATCGGGATAATTCTCCAGGATAATGCCTATGACTTTCTTTATTAACGAATGGTTTTCGGGGCTCTCAGGATTTTCATCAATTTCATGAATAACATATATATCGCAACCCAAAATTATATACGTTTCGCTTGACTTAAAATCATAGGATTTATAAATACCTATGCTAAGGTTGCATTTGCTGATATTTTCAATCTGATTGAGCTTTGATGAAATGCTTGTTTTCTCAGGATATTTTTTTGAGAAGATTTTTGATGGTGAAAATATTGTAAAAACGATAATAAAGGTAATTGAAATGGAGAGGTAGAGATAGTATATTAATGGTTTAAGAGGCTTCCTTTCAACATTCTCCGATTCTTTTTTACAGCTAACAACAAAAGAGTTAACAACTAAATCGTTAATAGTCTGCCGTGTGGATTTATTGAAGACATAGAAATATGCAAATCCTATAAGAGTGAAAAGCAGAATATTGAAAATAATTAATGAAATTGTTGAGTTTGCAGAAAGATCTGGTATGGTGTAATCCAGAAAGAAATAGGGTATTGTTAACACCATGCTTCTTAAAAAGGATTTCCATATGGGTAAATGGTTGTCCTTAGAATCCAGCACTTTAATGCACAAGATAAATTGACCAAGGGTTTGCCCTTTACAAATATTTGAATTGCAGACAGTAAAATACAATAGGCTTACTACAAATCCGATAAATATTCCATTACTCTTTAAGGATATGAAATACTCTTTAAATAGTACTCCCAAAACAAAACCTATGGCTACAAGTAATAAAACATCGATTAGAAAGGCAACCGGCCTTTTCCAAAATTTTGCTATTTTGTATGCGCTCATGATGGTTTGTATTTAATTATTATTGGGTAAGTTAAAAATGCTTTAAACAAATTTATAATAAAAAAAAGGAATCCTAAACTAATAATTGAGGTTTTCTCCATCTCTCATTCGGTTATAGGCTTTTCATCAGTCGAATTATCTCAGCAAACTTTACCTGTGCAACACCATAATCCTTTAGAAATGAAAAAAATGGTGGGATTTTACACTTGTCTATATGTAAAAAAATGATCTAAACTTTTATAGAGAAATAATAATACTACTTTGTTGTTTCACTACCAATGGCAGTTAGCACGCTATCCACAGGCTCCCAAAGTTCAATTTTGTTGCCTTCGGCATCCATAATGTGTACAAACTTTCCGTAATCGTAAGTTGCAATTTCATCAAGTACTGTTACGCCATCGGCCTTAAGTTTTCTAATCATCCCCTCTATATTCTGAACCCGGTAGTTAATCATAAACTCCTTTTTCGAAGGGGCAAAGTACTCGCTTCCTTTCTTAAAAGGACTCCATTGCAGGTAGTTAATCTCGTCGGGGTGGTTAGCATTCCTGAACTCAAAACTTGAGCCCCATTCGTTAACCTTAAGGCCAAGGTTCTTGCTATACCATTCTCTAGTTTCTTCCGGGTTATCCGAGAAAAAGAAAATGCCACCAATACCGGTTACCCTCGGGGTAGTGTCGTTGACTATTTGTTCAGATTTATCATTCATAGTAATAGCATTATTATTATGTTTTTGAAAACAACTTGCTAGGGCAAGCAAAAAAATTAACATTACGAAATGTTTTTTCATGTATTTAGTTTTTTAATGTATAAACTTGTTTTCCTCAACCCTAAATGCCACCATTTGCCTAATCAAATCGTAAGGGATTGGTTGGTCAAGAGGAAACTGAACCGAGCCTTTGCCCTGCTTGTATTTCGATAGCTCATCTCTAAATGCATAATGCCCCGAGGGAGTGGCGTAAAACCCAATATGCTTTTTAAACCCAGCGAAATACACCAAAGGTTTTCCATTGATTTTGTACGATGGCATTTGGTAGACAAAACCCTCAACAGCATCGGGGGCTTCCTCCCTGATTATCTGCCTGATTTGCAACATAATATTTCTAACATCCTCAGTGAATGAGAAGATGTACTTATCCACTTCGTTCATTAGCATTGGCTTGTTTTGTTAATATTTTGGCCATACAAAAAAGGTTCAGGTTGAGGTTGAGTGGGTTTGCTTAACCTTAACCTATCTTTGTTTTCTTTAAAATTTTATCCATTGCTTTGCCTTTTGCCAACTCATCCACCAGCTTATCGAGATATCGAATTTGCTGCATTAGCTTGTCCTCAATATTCTCGACCTTGATACCGCAAACTACGCCAGTAATTTTTGAAACATTCGGGTTGATTTGCGGGGCTTGGGAGAAGAAATTTTCAAAATCGGTTTTGTTGTAAATTTGCTGTTGCAAAGTCTTTTCATTGTATCCCGTTAGCCAAAAAATGATCTCATCAACCTCTGCCTTTGTGCGCCCTTTCTTCTCGGCTTTCTGGATGTAGTATGGGTAAACGCTTGCGAATGTCATTTTGAAGACTCTCGAATTATCCATCTGTAAAGGTATTTAAGTTTAAGGATTCGACTTCCAAATCTTATCCGATGCAGGCAAATACTCGGGAAGTGCAGCAGAGCCGTACCAACTGTATAGCTCAGCATCGAGTAATCCCTCTTTAATGGCAGGATCGGTTTGTAGGAGTGATTGTGCTTCTTCTATTGTTGCAACATTCAGGATAAAAATACCTCTATAGGAATTGTCATTCTTTCCCAGTGGACCAGCCACTACCAACTTATCATCCTCTACCAATCTATTGATATTATCGAGATGCCCTCTAAAGCATTCACTGATAAAATCCTTGTCAGTGGTTTGATTTGATCCTGTTTTAAGGATCACAAGTATGTAACGTTTCATACCAAAATCATCGGCACCCAATTTTTGGGCTAATTCGGGGTCGAAATTTGGGTTCAAAATAGTTGTATCCTTGTCAAATGCTTTGGTTATCTGCTTTGTCATCTTGAAGGAAAACCCGTTTTGCTTTCCATCGGATACTTCTACAAATACTTCGGTTTCTGATATCTTTTTATAAGAAATTCTTTGGGGAAAATCGTGATTTGGATTTTCAAACGAATAGGTATCGCCAACCTTATTTAGTTTAAAACTAATTCCCCTCCCCTGATTCTGATTTAGAACTGTAGCTGTATAGACAATACCTTTTTTGCTTTTAAATATTTCAAGATACTCATAAACAAGAATTTCACCACTATTTGAGGTGAAGGAAAAACCTTTCATAGTATTATCATTGATCTTATCCCAATGCTCGTAATTATTTTTGTTTTCCATTTTCCAAGTACCCTGCAAAAAATCAGGGAAATTCAGCTGAGCAATTACATTGTGAAAAATGAAAAGAGCTAGGATTAAAAGAGTAAATTTCATAATCCATTTATTTTTACATTTAAGTTTCAAACTTCCATCCTTTGCATGCCACTAGCATTTGCATTGCTTACTTTTTGTTTGAGAAGATGTAAGTGTAGCTAAATCCAATAACATTATATTCTTTGGGGTCAATATCATCAACACCTCTTTGTAGTTTAAATGAAGCACCCACTTCATTGCGCTTATTAATCTTATAATCAAACCCTACAAATGCTCTTTGTTTTGGCCAAGAGAGATTTTGATCAATATTTCTAGTATTATAAATCTGATAAAACAGTTCGGCTCCAATAAAGGGTGAAGTTTTTTTAAAAGAGTATTTTGCAGTGAGTTTATTTCGCCAGACCCAAGCTGGGTATTTTCCATTTGGACTACTGTAATAATTCTTTATCTCTGATTGAATTCTGCTTCTGTATGTAAAAGTAAGGTTTTGCAAACCGTAACGGTATAATGCATCGAATGAAAGGCGGTGGCGATAGCTAAACTTATCATTGATGGTATAATCACCAGTGAATCGGTAAGCAAACGCAAACCTTAACTCCTTTATCAACCTGTAATTTAGTCCAATAGACGAATGGAGAAGGTCGAAGCGAGAAATGTTTTGATCGAAACGCACCTCTTCTTCAAATTCGAGTGACAATTTTTTGGACAGTTTCTTCTCAAGAGTGAATTCACTCCACTGGCATAGATCGGGTTGATTTTGACTATAGCCCTGATTGTTAAACAATAATATACCGAATATCAAAAGGAAGAACGTAATTTTAGTCATCTAATCATCATCGCTATCGTTGGACTTAACGTAATCGTTGTCGTTTTGGTTGATTCCAAGCTTTGTCTCCTCATAGTAAACCTTAAGTTGACATGTATCGCGCAGAAAATCAATTTTACCCACCTCAACTCTGATTATCGTTTCAATACCTGTACGTAGCTTTAAATCCTCAATAAGGAGCTGGTAATTGCTGGGTTTTATTAAATCGATCTTTTCGTAAAGAATTGTTTTTACTGACTCGTGCTTTAATAGCCATCGCTTTTCAAAGCCATACGATAACCCAACGATGAATAAATTTGCAAAAACTACATCAACAATTCCCACCTTTTTATTAACCAGGGCATTGATCATTGAAAGTGAAATAACTAAGAATAGATATGTCATTTCGCGAATGGGAATCTGGCTAGTACGGTATCGGATTATTCCAAAAAGAGCAAAAAGTCCAAGTGCGAAACCAAGCTGCAGCTTAACGTTCTCTAGCAAGTAGCATAGGAGAAAGATAATGGTTCCGATGAGTAAGTAGGTGAAAAGATAATCCTTTCGCCGGGTTACGGAGTAGTATATCCAACGAACCAGAAGGATTAGGATTAGAGAATTAAGGGAAAGCCTGAAGATTAACTCAAAAAAAGACTCTGGCTCAACAACTGAGATGCCAAACAGCTTGATCTTGTCAAGCAGAATAAACATTGTATTCATTTTCAATTTTTTGAAGTGAGTGAAGCGTTGGCTTCATTAAATGGGCTTTTGCAATATTGTTTACAATGGCTCTGCCTACACAGTACTTGCTGAATCCTGAGCTTCGAATCAGCATGTCCTTTAATGCACAAGTAAAAGGAGAGGGTTTTAAATGCGAATCTCTCTTTACTTCAGCAATTGCTAAGTATGGAAGTCTTATTGGTTCACCATTACCATTGCTAAATGAAATATTATGATCAAAAGTAATCCGCTCCTTTGTATTTACTCCAATGAGAGTAATCCTGTTAAATCGAGACTTTAAAACAGGACGAACATTAAAAGCTGAATCGCTAACGTACGAGAATAAAAACTTAATTGATTCATTGTCAAAAAGACAGTTATCATTCTTACTAATTCTCCATTTTTGAGTTCTTCCTTTAATATTCTTGTGCTTAACTTCAAGAAACGACTCCCCATTGGTTTCATAGAGCCTACAACGAACCTTGTACCTCTCGACAAAACCCCTAGTGTGCTGATTGAAAAACAAATTATCAGGAGTATCGAAGTAGGTAGTGCGATAGGGTAAATCGCGAACCCCATTTATTTCAAGAACTTTATACTGTTCTGATATTCTACCAAGTAGTTCGGGGAGAAGTTTGAACGAGAAAGGATACTTTGTATCCATTCGATTCATAAAACTGTATCCCTCAAGCTGTGAAAGCTCAAGGGGGGAAATACTATTCACTATGTTGTTCAAAATTAAACTCACTATTTTTGTAATTACTATTTTTAGGGTACTGTAACCCTATATATAGTATTTCACTTATGATTAAAAACCATTTGGTCCATTAAAGGTTGGTTGTTGCCACGAAAACTCACCAGTTCCATTGGGAACTCGAGAAAATGAAAGTTCTGCTGACTGTGCACCAAATTTTACGTAATCAACAATCACCATTTCGGGATTTGATAGAACAACTTCCTCTCCGTCGGCAGATAGCCTAAAGTTTGCATGTAGCCCCACCTGGTCAGTATCGCCATCTGCCCAAACTATAAGATAACCATTTGCAGAGATGGTTGTACCTAATGGAAATCTCCATTTGGTAATATTCTTATCGCTATCCGAGAGGTAATAATCTGATAAATCAATTTCTTGATTCGAATTATTGAATAGTTCAATCCAATCATCGAACTCACCATCTTGATCGACAACGGTATGGTTATTCAATGGCATAAGCTCGTTAATGACCACACTTGGCGGATTCTCATTTTCCTTTTTGCAGGAAAATAACAAAGCAATGGCGGATAAAACAATTACGATATAAATGACGTATCTTCTTCCCATGTTATAATGGTCTTTTCGTGCTAATATAAGCATAAGTAATTCGGGCTATTTCCCCTTAAGAACCTTTCCTGTGGTAATTCTTTTTCCTTCTACCTTTACTTCATAGATATATACTCCAACAATTTCTCGAAAGACCTCTTCAGGGATAATAAAGTCCATGGTTCCATAAACATTCTGATAGGAACTCGTATACAAAAGCTGCCCAAGGATGTTTGAAATTGACACCTCAACGGTTGAAGTGGAGTATAAAGATGTTCGTATGGTTAACTTTTCATAAAATGGATTTGGAAAGGCATACGTTTCATATGCATTGGCAATATTTACAGTTTCAATGTCTGAGATCAGGCTTATCTGCTGATCCATCCAATCGATACGTTGTAAAATCCAATCCTTCATATAATCTAACTCCTCCTGATAGGTCTGTCCAACAAAATAGTTTGGCCAAACCCACAGTCCTAGAACAGGAAATTGCGAAAAATTTCTTTGGTTAGCTTCACTCAGTAGCGAGCTGACGGAATTGATATACGAAATAATTGAATCCTTGGAAAAGTATCCTTGTCGCAATGCGAACCATCGCTCTTTAATTCGAGCGTTAAAATAATTATCCGATCGCAATTTGTCCCACCAAAATGGTATTTGAAACCAATCGCCATATTCAACTCCCTGAATAACCCAGCCCTGAGTGCTATGTCCCTGATAATAGTTGGCGTTTCCAAAGGCTAAGTTGTAGTCCCAAATGGGACCCATGGTTAGTTTGCCTCCCTTGTCCTTATAAAAGAAAGTGCTTAAACGGTATGCATCAACATTTCGACTTAGCTCATTAATCAAGTAGTAATCTGCAAAAGAACTTACGTCAATATAAGCACGATACCCAACATTTGGGTCAAGGTAACTTGACTCGTGCAGCGCGTTTTCGAACGAAGTAACGTAGTTCCTAATGTAATTTTTTTGCTGAGTGGGCATGGTTTCGGGCTTTGGGTAAATGTAGTTTATTATAATATCTCTGTAACCATTTATCCCTTTATAAGGAGAAATCCAGTAATGACTCTCAGGGCGGTCAATACTTAAGATATACCCTCCAGTAAGATCTTCTCCAGATATTTCATGAGGTTCCAGTTTAGCAATGTCCACCCTGTTGTTATCTCTCTTTATCTTCTCAAGCAGGAGGTAAACACCTCGATAATCATTGTTGATAAAGAGTTCGCAGAATTGTGTACGTGGAGCCCAACGGCCTGTTTTTGAACCCAAATGGTAGGTTAGCGCATTTCGCATTAACGATTTATCGGAGTAAGGTCCATGAAGCACCCAATCGTTTTCCGAAGGCATCCCAAGTAACGATACGTTTAGGCTCTCGCCTGTTTCGGTTCGTGTTTCGAAACCGTAGTTCTTTTTTTCAAACATCTGTGAGGATGATCCTCTAATCTCAATTCCAATGTAATCAACAAAGAAGGAAAAAGGATCGTCAACGCTGTTTACTACTCCTACATTATCAATAATACCTAAGCTTGCTGTAATTTTTGGTTCATCCACTATTACTTGTCCAAATGTATTAACAACGAGTATAGGAAGGTTGCTTTCACCCATTTCAACAGGAGCCACAAACCATTCTGGTGTTTCATTATAAAGAATGGTTGGGTAATCAATCCTTGCGTTTAAAAAGACAATGCTTGTAAGATCGCTAGAGTTAATGGATTCGTTAACTATCTGGAGAGCCAGTATGTTTTCACCATTAGTGATATTAGATAACTGCACCTCATACCTTTCGGGAAGTCCACCCGAATACATGGTCGCTTCGTGCAACCAATTCACGTTGCTATTGAAGTGAGGGGGATCATCAGTAATATTAGGCGAGCGGCAAATCTCTGTACCATTCAAATAAGCAACATAGGCATCATCGTAATCGATATCTAGCAGTAATCGATCGATACTCGATTTATCGGCTACCTCAAATTTAATCCTTAAGTAAAGCGATTTTACTGGATCAATCTCCGTAGCATCATCACCATCTCCGTAACCAATCCCACCAAGGCCTATGGGCCATGAGTTGTCATCAAAGTTGTTTGCATTCCAGTTAGCAGCAGGTTGAGATGTGGCTGGTAGATACCTCCAAAGATTTGATGCTAAAATAATTGATTCCCAATGTGCCTGAGAAAAGATAGGTGAACTAAATGCAAATAGTACAAATAAAAGTAATACTTTTTCCATTTAGTAAGTTTGGTTTAACATCAATTAAAAAGCCATATTTCAAAACATGGAATTACAAAATTAACTAAAAAAAATAAATCGCTGTCCCTAATGATGATATGAAAACAGAATTAACCTAATTTTCAAGAAATGAGATTTCTGTGATAGAACACCTTGTTCTGCAAAAAAATTGCTTTAATCACAATATCCTAAGAAGTTGTTTATATTTAATTTACTAATCCTTCGGTTTTGTAAAAAAAAATCGGCCGGAATTTCCCCGGCCGATTCTCAAGAAAACAATCTTTATAAACATCTATGCCTCGGTTTCCACCTTTACAGGTTCAACCTTGCTGGCCACCACCTCGGTGATATAACGGTCCTGACCCAACTTATCGGTATACTTACGAGTGTTCAGCTTGCCGGTTACGGCAACCATAGCACCCTTTTTCAAGAAGTCAAGCTCTTCGCCCTTCTTGCTCTTCCAAATGGTAACGTTATGCCAGGTTGTGTTGGTTACCCACTCGCCTTTAGCATTCTTGTAATTCTCATTGGTTGCCATGCGCATGGTTACTAATGAGTTCCCGCTCTCGAAGGTTTTTACCTCTGCATCGTGCCCAAGAAATCCTTTAATCTCTACTCTGTTAACTGTTGCTTCCATCGTTGTAAGTTTTTAAAATGGTTAAACATTAATTTGTTGATGCAAAGTAACGATGAACTCAGTGGCCGATTCGGTTATTAAACGGGTAGAGTCGTTTAGTATTCGTTTGTTGTCGATTACAAACTGTTATCTCGCTGAATGAATGCGGTTTAATTAAACGTAAAGTGTTACATCATACGCTATAAAAGTTTTCCAACATCAACCATATTTGTATCACTTAACCTGAAAATTGTCCACTCGTCCATTGGTTTTGCACCTATGGCTTTGTAAACATCTATTGCGGGTTGGTTCCAATTAAGAACTGACCATTCCACCCTTCCAAAGTCATTATCTACGGCCAGTTTGGCAAGGAATGCCAGTAGGGTTTTTCCAAACCCTTTACCTCGATACTCTGGCAGAATAAACAGGTCTTCAAGGAAAATTCCCGGGCGACCCAAAAAGGTTGAGAAATTGGTGAAGAACAGTGCAAACCCAACAGGTGTACTTTTATACTCGCCAATCACAACGTGGGCAAAGGACTTATCTCCAAAAAGCCAGTTTCTAAGCGATTCTTCTGTTGCCACAACATCTTCAATCATCTTTTCGTACACGGCTAACTGCTTAATAAAATTGAGCACTAAAGCTGCGTTGCTCGATTGGGCTTTTTTAACTACAAATCCTTCTATTGAAGTTGAGGTTGTTTGGGGTATTGAAAATTTCATTGCATTTTATTTTTGATTTTCACCAAAGTTACAAAATGCAACAAAAAAATGCATTAATACCTAAAAGAGTCCAACCCAAAATTTTTATTTTGTAGTTGAATTATTAAAACTTTTTCCTCTAATTAAAGCGAGAAAAACACATGCAATTTTGTAAGGGTAGTAAAAACAACTCTTTTCTCAACTCTATCAATGGTTTCGGAAAAAACTCATTTAAATCCTCATGTACAAGCAGCAACTGATCTAGCGACTCAAAAATGAAATCGCAACAATATTGCTATCTTACTCGTTAAGTGTCATATGTAAGGATTCTTGCTGAGTTTTATTCACTTGAATTTATCTTGCTTGTTTATTCTTTATCCACTTTTTACTATTTTTTTAATACGGTTAATACTTCTGTTTTCCTTTTAAGTTATTATTTTTGGTATATTTAGATTCTTATTTTGACTATGATAACCTGAAAAAATGGTTTTCAGAAAACAGGTAAACATGATAAAGCGAGTCCTTATACTTACACTACTATTCTATTTACCATTAACCATTTTTACCCAAAATAAAGCCGTCGACAGTCTCGAAACCCTTTTGCTTAACCATACGGATACTGACACCAACAGGGTAAATATCCTTAATAAGGCTGCCTATAAGCTATTCTCGTCAGATCTAAACAAAACTCTTCTCTATGCGAGTGAAGCCGATTCGCTCTCCGATATTCTCAACTACAAAAAAGGGAAAGCTGAAAGCATAAGGATGTTGGGTATTTACTACGATGAAATATCGGATTACACAAAAGCCATGGAGTACTACCAAGAGGCTTTAAAAAGATTTACCGAAATCGGTGACAAAACCGGGATGGCAAACAGTTTCAATAACATAGGTATAATGTACCGAGTTATGGGTGATAATCCCAGATCGATGGAATACTTCCAAAAGGCATTTAAGCTTTATGAAGAAACCAACGATAAAAACGGGATGGCAAATTCCAATAATAACATAGGTATTATTTTTCATGATCAGGGTGATCTTGTCAAGGCTTTGGAGTATTATCAAAATTCATTTCGTATTTCGGAAGAACTCGGTGATATAAGTGGAATATCGAATTCTTACATAAACATTGGCATCATCTATCAAGAACAGAAAGACTACTTACAGGCAATAGAATGCTTTCAAAAGTCTTTGAAAATTGCCGAGGAAATAGGAGATAAAACCAATATCATCCTTATCTGCATTAATGCTGGCTTATTGTATTCGAAAATGGAAATTTACCAAAAAGCCACTGAGTACTTCCAGAGGGGATTGAAACTTAGCGTTGAAATGGGATCAAAATCGCTTCAAGGTTGGAATAACTTTGGATTGGGTTCAATTTCGCTTAAACAAAATAAAATCGAAGATGCTTATAGATACAGCAAAATAGCTTTTGATATTGCCACCGAAATAGGCGAGGTGGAAATAATAAAGGTGAACTCTGAGATATTGGCAAAGAGTTGTGCCGCCATGGGCAAGTTTCAAGAAGCTTATGACTATCAGCTGATTTTCAAATCCATGAGTGATAGTATTAAGAACGAAGAGATTACAAGGAAAACTATTGGCCTGGAATATGAATTTAGGTACGAGAGGGAAAAGGAAGTAGCCAAAGCAGAGCAGGAGAAGATTGAAGCCATCCACAAAGAGGAACTAAAACACCAAAAGAAGATCCGTAATTATTTTATCATTGGTTTTACATTAGTTCTTGTTTTACTTGCACTTGTTCTCTTCAACTTTATCCAAAAAAGAAAATCCAATCGTCTGCTATCGGCTCAGAAAAAGGAAATTGAAGAAAAGAACGAAGAGCTTACTCAACTGAATGAGGAAATTAGGGCACAGAACGATCACCTTGAAAAGATTTATGCAGAAATAACGGAACAAAAGGAACTTATTGAAAAATCGCACCATCAAATAACCGAGAGCATCAACTATGCAAAGCTTATTCAGAATGCCGTTTTACCCAACAAGGAAATCGTTTCGTTGCTCCTTCCTGAGCATTTCATTCTGTTTAAGCCCTGCGAGATTGTGAGCGGTGATTTCTATTTTATCACTCAGCTAAAGCAATACACACTGATTGCCGCAGCCGATTGCACCGGACATGGAGTGCCTGGAGCTTTTATGAGCATGTTGGGCATTGCTTTTCTCAACGAAATTGTTCGCCATAGCGAAATTAAAACTTCAGCTCAAGTTTTAACCGAACTACGCAATAAGATCAAACAATCACTTCAGCAAAGCGGCGAAAAAGGTGAACAGCGCGATGGAATGGATATCGCTTTTTGTGCAATAAACATAGATACACTGGAGATGAGCTTTGCCGGAGCCCATAATCCCTGCTGGATAGTTAGAGTCGATGAAACAAAAACCGAAAAAAAACAACTTATTATTATCGATGCCGACAAAACGCCAGTAGGAGTTTCTACAGTCGAAAAACCATTTACCGACTATAGGTTTCAACTTCAAAAAGGGGATACCCTTTACCTTTTCACCGATGGTTACCATACTCAATTTGGTGGCGAAAAGAAAGAGAAATATCAAATCAAACGGCTACAGACTAAACTTTTGCAAATTCAGGATAAAAGATTACCTGTGCAAAAGGAAATACTGGAAAGTGAGTTTTTTGCGTGGAAAGGCGATAATGTTCAAACCGACGATGTGCTTGTTATTGGAGTAAAATTAATTTAACATTTGCTATCAAATCGAAATTTCCATCCTGCAAAAAATGCGTTAAAAAATGCGAAGCAACAAAATTTACTGGCTGCGCCCATTTTCGTTTGTTTTTCAACTCCATAAAAAAATATGGAGTCAAGTAATAAGGCGCAATTTGCTTGTTTCCGAACCACAAGATTATGTCTTCACCCGTTTAAAAGACTTAACCCAAGGCAAGCAGAACCCAATTTCAAATCAGGAGAATTTGGAGTTTGACTTTAGGATTTGGTAATTTAACGAATAATTGGTTTTACTTAATCATTTTACAATGAAATCAGCAACTATATTTATTCCAATCTTATCTTTATGGTTATTTTTTTTTGTGCCAATAATTGCACAGGAACAGATTGAAATTGTTTTTCAACAGGGACATTCGGGTGGTAACCTTTTTCAGAATACCTTTGATGTGACATACGATGGCAAGTATATGCTATCAAAAACCGAAGATAATGTGGCAATTCTTTGGCATATATCATCTGGCAAGGAGTTAAGAACATTTTATGGTCATCAAGGTAGTTTGTATAGTGCTCGTTTCAGTTCCGATTACAAAACAGTACTCACCTCCTCATGGGATGAAACTATAAGACTGTGGGAAACAAGTACAGGAAAAGAGCTGAGAGTTGTTCCTTTTGATAAAGATTTTATGCCACATGAGGTGTGTTTTAATTTCGACAATTCAAAAATTATTACAATAGCTCAAAACAAGGATTATGACAATCGCTATAAAGGGGTGATTATAATTAATAGCCAAACTGGTGAGTCTGTTAGAAAAATTCTGAACCCTAAAAAAGACGTACGAAATATTAGTGCTAGCCCAATAAAAAACCAATTTCTACTATTTTATCAAGATGGCAATTCTGTTGAGATTTACGATATTGATTCTGGTAAAATTTTAGCAACCTTAAAACCTGGAGGTACAATTTATAGCGGAAGATATAGCAGCGATGGTTCTCGAATGATTTTTTGTAGCAAAGAGAAAATTTCTCTTTGGGACGCTTCAACCTTTAAAGAAATAAATAGTATAGCTATAACTGCTGACTATGCTGATATTAGCTACGATGGTAAATACATTATTGCTGCAAATAACGGGGAACAAGTAGTTTTTGCTTATGATGTCCAAACAAAGAGTCGTGTAAAATTTCAAGAGGGATTTTTAAGTCCATTGTGCTTTGTACCAAACACATACTCTTTTCTTGCCGATGAATTGTTGGCCGAAGCAACGGCCGTTCTTATTGATTTTAGAACAGAGAAACGCATTAAATCCTTTAAGGGAGAAAAGAATAGGTTCAGCGGGTTAAAGTATATTCCCGAGTTACCATTGTTTCATAGATTAGGCGTATTACCTCCTCAAAAGGATGCTCCTAAAGAAATTAAGGGCGAAGGTAATTATGAAATGCCAAATTCTGTCTTTTTAAAGAATTACCTTCTTCATCATATTAAAACCAATAGTCCCGCATCGAAACTCCATTTTGTACAATCCCATACAGGATTTGTTGAAATATTCGATACAACGGATAATAAGCTACTTGCAAGATTGGCTGTTGTAAAACCACAATTTCAACCATTTACTCAACCCGATTACATCGTAATAACGCCAGATAAATACTACTTCGCAACTCCAAAAATTTTTGAACGGGTAAATATGGTTAAGGGTATGGAGGTGTTAGGGTTTGAAAACTTCGACCATATCCTCAACCGCCCCGACATTGTGCTTCAGCGCCTTGGGTGCGACGATCAGAAGTTGATAAGCCTTTACCACAGCGCATATCTTAAAAGGATAAGAAGAATGAGGCTTTCGATTGAGAATCTCTCGAGTAATATGGTGCTACCTGAAGTAAAGGTTATTACCGATAACATACCTCTCGACACACGCAGCAAGTCCCTTACCCTCGAAGTTGAGGCAGTTGATGCCAGTAATAGCCTTACAAGGTTGAACGTTTTCGTGAATGACGTACCTATATACGGCACAAAGGGCTTCCCCATTAGTTCAAAACCAGGTGAAAAGGTGAAGCAAACAGTAACCTTCGAACTAAGTAATGGAAGGAATAAAATACAGGTATCAGCAGTAAATGCAAATGGAGTAGAGAGTCACAAGGAGACCCGAGAGGTTTACTACAATGGCGTACTAGGCTTAAGCAACCTTTACATAATTGCAATAGGTGTTAGCGAGTATGCCACCAGCGATTACAACCTTAAATACGCATCAAAGGATGCCTTGGATATTTCGAAGCTACTTGGCTCTCTACAAAAAAAGTCATGTGTTCTTCCCGACGATTCCCTTAGAAAGTTGCGTTGGCAGGATAAAATTTCTGCCGAAGATTGGTTTCAGCTGATTAATGTAAAAAACAAGTATTTCCCATCGGAAGAGGAATTAAGAACAGCTTTTGCTCAAAATCTAAACCCAAGCATCTTTAAAAGACTTGAAAAAACATTGATGGCTATGTCAATAAAGAGCGAATACGACAATGTTAATATTACAACTATTTTAAACAGAGATGCTGTAAGGGAAAAAATACTTGACCTTAAAAAGCAACTCTATTCAACCTCCCCCGATGATATGGTTGTTGTTTTCTTTGCAGGGCATGGGTTGCTCGACAACAATCTGGATTACTATTTAGCAACCTCCGATATTAATTTTGAGAGACCTGCCGACAGGGGATTGAAGTACGAAGAGTTGGAGGGTTTGCTCGACGGCATCCCTGCTCGTGCAAAAATTCTTATTGTCGATGCCTGCCACTCTGGTGAAGTTGATAAGGAGAGTTCCACCATTACCGAAGTGAAAACCGATGTGCAAAATGTTAACTACCGCGGTTTTAAAACCATTAAAACGGCAAAAAGCGGTTACTCGAGCGATGTGTCCGATGAGCTGCTCAAAAGCCTTTTTAACGACCTGCGTCGTGGTACTGGAACAATTGTAATTGCTGCTGCTGGGGGTGCCGAATTCGCATACGAGTCCTCACAGTATAGCAATGGGGTTTTCACCTTCTCACTCATTGAGGCCATAAAAACATTAAAAGCAGACTCCAATAAAAATGGGATGATAACCGTTTCCGAACTTCGCGATTACGTCTTTTCTCGCGTACAGGAGCTAACCCAAGGTATGCAAAACCCAACTTCAAGGCAGGAGAATCTGGAGTTTGACTTTAGGATTTGGTAGGGAGGTTTTTGGTTGATGGTTGAGCATTCGGCGTTGAATGTTCGATATTATTTGTTTGACTAAAACATATAGCAATGAAACTATTAGCTGCATTTTCTCTGACATCGGCTCTAATAGCTGCCTCTCCGGTAAGCCTCCTCAAAGCGCAGGAGAAGTATGAAATTGTAATTCAAAGCGGACACAGCACATCGAACTGGATGAGCCAATTCGATATCAGTTCAGATGGGCTGTATATGGTTAGCAGTAGCAGTGGGGATCCTGTTGCTAAACTTTGGCACATTCCAACAGGTAGAGAAATGAGGTCGTATGGAAAGAAGGGGGTTGGGATACACAGAGTTAAATTAAGCCCTAATCTTCAGTATGTTGCAGCATGCAGCTATGATGGAAGTATTAACGTATGGGAAACCGCAACAGGAAGACTCCTTATGACCATTGACACACAGGCTCGAAATGCTAAAGACCTAGCTTTTAGCCCCGATAACCAAAAGGTTGCTGTGGCTGTTGATTTATTTAATGATGATAGGACAAAGAATGGAGTAATCATTTACCAAATATCAACTGGCGCTGTTGTCAACTCATTTTTTTCTCATTCAAATAAGGTTTCTTCTGTGCAGTATAGTCCTTGTGGAGGAATGATTATCTCCTCGTCGTGGGATAACTCAGCAATAGTGTATGACGCTGTATCGGGTAAGATTAAGAAGAAAATAAGTATGCCTGACATTGTAAATATGGCCATATTCAGCAAAACTGGAAAGCAAATTGGGCTATGCACCTCAAAAGGACTAGTAAGGGTTATTGATGCATTAACATGGAAAACCGTAAGAGAATTTCAGCAGGAGAATGCAACATTCATTGAGTTTAGCCCCGATGGCAAAACCATTGCAGCATCGAACCAGAAATATATTCAACTTTACTTCTACAATATCGAAACAGGACAAACCACAAAGCATATCCCCTTGTACACTGGAAATATAAAGTTTTTGCCCGACAGAAAGAGCTTTGTAACTCCAATGAATGGCGGAAACGACTATGCTGCACTGTGGGATCTCTCTTCTTTTAAAATTTACAGGGTTTTTAAAGGTAGAACATATGAAGTTAAAGACTTTTCTTTTATTTACGACTACCCCCTAATCCAAAAAATTGGTTATAAGCCTGTTCCAAAAAAGGTTCAGCAAGCTCCCTTTGTCCCCGATAGAATTGTTGATTCTAAACCTAAAGAAATTTCTTTTGCTCCTGAAAACCCAAAACTAATCAGCGATAAAAAGGTTTTCTTCTCCCTCGATTCGGCCTACAAAGCAACAGCAAGTCACCCCGACTACTACGATAACCCTGTTATTCAAATATCTGACAAAACAGGAAAGAGTATTAGCGAAATTGACCTGAGAGGGTATGGCTATGAGGCTAGAATATTTGACTTTACTCCCGACAACAGGTTTGTTCTGATTGGCGATAGATCGGGGTATGTAAAACTATTCTCAACAGCGAATGGTAAGGAATTAGCTACTATTGTAGGTTTGCCCAATAATGAATATGCTATTGTACTACCAAATGGCTATTACTATGCAACACCTAAAATCCACGCTAGGGTTAGTATGGTTAAAGGGATGGAGGTTTTTGGTTTAGAAAACTTTGACCTGAAATACAATCGCCCCGATATTGTTCTCGAGCATTTAGGATGTACTGACTTCAACCTTACTAAACAATATCTGGCTGCATGGCAAAAGAGAATTCAGAAGATGGGTCTGAAGGATGTTTCTATGGTTGAGGGGGCAGCCCTTCCTCGAATAGAGATCCAAAACTTACCCCACATTTCAACGAGCAAATCTTTAAAGATTGATTTGCAAGCAAATGATGACCAATTTAAGCTCATACGATGCAACCTTTATGTTAACGAGGTACCAGTATGGGGCAGTATGGGGATGGAGTTGAATGTGGATAAAGGACAGCCCTTTGTTACTTCTATGAATATTGAACTCTCCAACGGAGTTAATAGAATACAAGCTTCGGTTGTAAACGAGTTAGGTATAGAGAGTTTCAGAGAAATTCGGGAGGTTTTCTACAACGGGCATCAAGTAGTTCCTGACCTATACGTTATTTCTGTTGGGGTGTCGGAGTTCTTGGAAAATGAATTCAACCTAAAATACGCAGCCAAGGATGCCCACGACGTACTAAACCTTTTTACGAATGAAATGGGCGACCATATAGTGCTAACCCTTGATTCATTAAGGGCACTTGAGTACAGCAAGAGAATTCCCAACAACGTGTATCGTAGCATTTCTCCTGATCGGTTCTACAAAACCGAAGCCGATTTCTTTAGTACTATTAAAAGTGAAATTGGTGAGGTTGGGCTGAATGACTATGGCGATGTGCTAAGAAACGCTTCTTATTCTTTAAAGTACAAAAACAAATTTTCAATTCGCATTACAAATGCCGATGCCACTAGAGAAAAAATACTGGAGGTAAAGAACATGCTTCAAAAAACTAAACCCGACGATGTTGTAATCTTCTTTGTAGCATCGCACGGTTTGGTTGATAGCAACTTGGATTACTATATTGCTACACACGACGTCGATTTTTCGAATCCACGACAAAGAGGTTTGAAATTTGATGACTTAGAGGCGATTCTAGATTCTATACCATCGCGAAAAAAGGTACTGATACTTGACGCTTGCCATTCGGGCGAGATTGATAAAGAGGAGTTCTCCTTTGCTTCAAATCAATTTGAAGGAGGACAAGTTATTACAAGAGGTTTTAAATCAGTAAGTCAAGGCGTTCACGTTAGTACGCACAACTCGTTCGAGATTATGAAGTTTCTTTTCAACGATTTCAGGCGAGGTTCTGGAACCATAATAGTAGCAGCATCGGGAGGTGCAGAATTTGCTTTTGAATCCGATAGCTATAAGAATGGTGTTTTTACTTACGCTATTTCTGAAGGTTTGTCTATTTACCTCGATAAAATGTTTTCAGTATCAAAACACATTAAAGCCGATAGGAATGACGACAAAATGGTTACCGTTTCAGAGCTATTCGAATATGTGTTCAGCCGAGTACACGAGCTAACTCAGGGTATGCAGAACCCAACTTCAAGGCAAGAGAATCTGGAGTTTGATTTTAGGGTGTGGTAGGTGCTGCGAAATGATTTTTTTGATGTCTTTTACAAAAAAAAATATTAATTTGTTATCCCATTCATTAAACAATAATTGTGACCTTAAAAAGAAATATTCACTGAGAAAAACATGCATACAATCTATTATAATTTAAAACTGAATATATAAATCAGCAAGAACATCAAGAAAATGGAATAACTTTCGATATGATTCTACGCCTTCTAAATGTTCTTTTTATTTTGATCTGCTGCTACGCAGCATGCTCAACGCCCATTGACTCACTTAAAGATCATCTTAAAATTTTTACCCTCGAAAGGCAATTCAAAGAAATAGCAGATCTTCCCTTTGATTTTGTTGTTAACAACAGCCATAATATTATTCCATTTCTCCACGATTACGAATCGCTTGCTTTAAAGAATAGGGAACACAAATCGCTTGCAAAAATATACATCAACCTAAGTCTTGCATACTATTACCGGGGTAAGTACGACGAAAACCTAAAATACGGACTCAAAGCCATAAACCTTTACGATAGTTTAGGAGATAGAAAGAATTTGGGAAATATGTACGGAGAACTTGGTTACCAGATGAAACGCAGGGATTTACTCAAAGCATTTGAGTTGATGAGAAGGGGAAAGAAGATTCTTGAAGATTTGAACGAAATCGACCCATTATCAAGCGTGTATAACAACTACGGCGTGCTCCATGAGATGAGCAACCAACTCGATAGTGCCATATATTTCTACCGCAAATCTTTAATTCTAAAAAGATTGCTTAATGATAGTTTGGGCATTCCCTACAGTCTTAACAACATTGCAGCAGTAAAACAAATGCAGCAGCAATACGATTCTGCTCTTTTCTACCTGTACGAATCAACAAAAATTCGGAAGATCAAAAAAGATATTATCGGACTTGCCGAGAACTTTCAGCAGTACGGACAAATTTACGCTGCAAAAGGAAATTTCAGTAAATCGAACGAATACTTCCAAATGTCATTGCAGCTTGCACTAAAGCTTGGATACTTACTATTAGCCCAAAATCTTTACAAAGATTTATCGAAGCTGTACGAAGAAAAGGGCGAGTACATCAAAGCGTTGAGTTACCATAAGCTGCATAAGCGTTTTCAAGATAGCATAATCAACATTGAAACCAACCGCACAATAGCCGATTTACAAATTCGTTTCGAGACCGAGGAAAAGGAAAAAGAACTGCTTGCAGAGAGGGCAGGAAAAGCACAGGCACAGCTAACCGCCAGCAATCGCCAGAAATGGATTTGGGGAATCACTCTGGTTAGCTTAATCCTGGTGCTTTCCATCCTGTTTGCCATGCAACGCAGTAAGCGGAAGGTGCAGGAAAAAGGGTTAGCAGCCATTATCAACGCGCAGGAAGAGGAACGTATTCGCGTGGCGAAAGAACTGCACGATGGTGTTGGCCAGCAGATTAGCGCAGTATCGCTAAACTTTCAGGCTTTAACAAAAAAGGTTGGTGCAATTACTCTGGAACTGAACCCTGATTTTGAAAAAATCAAAAGGATGATCCACGATACAGGAACGGATATCCGCACCGTTTCGCATCAGATGATGCCCAAAGCACTTACCGCCTTTGGCTTGGTTGATGCGCTGGATGATATGATTGACAAAAACTTTACCGGGGTTGGAATCGAGTGCAGGTTTGAGCACCAAAACATGGAGGAACGACTACCGCAAACCGTGGAGATTGGTCTTTTCAGGATTGCACAGGAGCTGGTTAACAATATCATTAAGCACGCCAATGCAACAAAAGTGGAGATTAAGCTCCTTAAGGATGTGGATATTTGTACGTTAACCATTAGCGATAATGGTAAGGGCTTTGAATCTGCGAAATCCGATGGGATTGGTATGCTAAGCATAAGTAGCAGGGTAAACGCCCTGAAAGGTGAATTCCACATTGAATCGGAGACGGGAAAGGGAACAAGGGCTGTTGTTAGGGTGAAGAACCATTAAAAAGAATCACCTCTGAACGAGGATTTTAATTGTCCACGAATTCCATTCGTGGTTTAAAAGCCTGAAAGGCTTTAATTTGAAAAACCACGGTTCGGCTTAGGCTCCAGCCTAAGTCGGACTATTTCATCAGGCTGAGCCTGCATCAATAAAATGGCTGAGGCAGAACCTCAGCCAAAAGAAGGTTTATATACATCTACGAAACATCAGTAAATTAAAATATTGATAACCAATTTCTGGGCTTTACTTCTACAAGCAACCTGCCCATGGAAATATTAAGAGGATTATTCATAAACAAAATTTAAGCAGTTTCTATTTTTTTTCGTATCGTAGTGAAAAAAATGTAAAATTCAATGTCCTGAAATTGCCATAGGGCAGAATGTAAAACTTCCAATTTTGAAAAGATGAAGGGATTATTTCTCCCTTTTACATTTTACATTTTGAATTTTACATTTTACATTTGTTTTCTCAGTTCTTACAAAATGTTACCCAACGAAAAATATTCCATCATTCTTGCCGATGACCACGAGATCATGCTCAATGGCCTTTCGGCCATTATCAACGCCGAGCCAAACCTACAAGTTATTGATGTGGCTCACAACGGGAGCGAATTGATTGAAATATACGAGCAACTCCATCCCGATCTCTGCATAGTGGATTTGGATATGCCTGTGATTAACGGATTACAGGCATCAGAAATGCTAATCAGGAAATACAAGGATATTAAAATTATCATCCTCACAATGCACAAGGAGAAAAGCATCCTAAAACGGGTAAAGACGATGGGAATTAAGGGTTACGTGCTGAAAACCTGCGATAGCGATGAGCTGCTTTTCGCCCTGAAAAAGGTGCTAAAGGGCAAAACCTACTTCTCCGAAGAAGTTTTTAATGCAGACTTTATTGCTCATGAAACCGAAACCTCCTATATGTCCAAAATTTCTCAGCTGACAAAGCGGGAACTCGAAATTATAAAGCTCTTGTGCGAGGGTATGAGCAACAGCAAAATTGCCGAAAAGCTATTCCTTAGCCCTAGCACTATAGACAATCACCGCACCAACATTATGCGCAAGCTGGATGTGCACAATATTGTGGAACTGACCCGATTTTGCCTAATCAACAAACTGGTATAGTTACGCTTACAATAATTTCACAAATACATTTATTTTTTACCAGGGTAATCACCCCATAAAAATCCACCGATCACCCCATTGCTTCAAGACCCCTACTCGCACCATCTTTGCAGTACAACAGTGTAAAACTATTTACTAACCTAAACTTTACTGCAATGAAAACACTATTGATTACAGCAGCATTAGCCTGCACATTTACATTTGGAGCAATAGCCCAAAAAACCTTTTCGGAACTGAATGCCCTTGACGACAAGAAGTTTGATAAAAATGTAAGGGAATGGACTATTCGTAAACCCGATTTAAAGGGGGGATCGGGACTTTTCCCCGATCTGGCAAGAACACCTATAAAAAAGGTTGCACTGGTTTCTTTTACCGTTTACTCACCCGATCCCATTGGAAAAACAACAACAAGTAAGGCTCTGAACGAGGAGGGTTTGAACCATTTTGTGACAAAGATGTATGAGTCGAACCTTCCCGTTTTGCAGCAGGAGTTCTCGGATGCAGGCATCGAGCTGCTAACCATTGAGAATATGACCGATGAGCAAAAGAATGTCCTATCTGACTTTGCCTCAACTAAATGGATGGAACGTGTATCAAAGAGCGAAAAAACCGAATATAAATCCAACTTTCTGGGCTATGAGGAAACTGGTCGCAAAACAGGGGTTGCAATGCAGGGATACCGGAACTGGCGATTAGGTTTCGCCGAGTTTAGCATGGTTTGGCTCAGCGAACCCATGTACGATTTGGCCAAGGCGCTGGGAGTTGATGCCGTGGTTTACGTAAACCACAGGTTATCAATGGACGGAAAACTTTTTGCAAATCAAACCATAATATCCATAACAGGTTGCGAAAACTCAGTAACTGGCGGACAAAAGAAGACGCTTACTGCAAGAGGATTACCCGTTATACAAATTGGTATCGACTACCCAAAACCCATTCAAATTGCGACTTTCAAGAAAAAGGATATCGAAAGTGAGGACTACGAAGGATTTGACCAATTTGTTAGTCGTTTAACTAAGAAAATCCTATCCAGCTTAAATGCTAGAACTGAGGAGATGAAGGCCGGCAAATACTAGAATTTGTTGCATTTCAATGGGGATTGTCTCAGGTAGGGAATCAATCCCCATTAAAACTTTAACAAACAATTAATAATCCTGAAACTCGTACCGCTATGAAACGCATATTTTCAACAACACTCCTCATCCTATTAACAAGTGGTGCCTTCTGCCAGTTTCTTGATACCGGATGGACCATAGGGATCCAGTCCGGTTCAAACACAATAAATCCCTCATTTAGAGAAACAAACTACAAGGATAAGTTTAACTTCACCCATATGGATGTACGGTATTTAAATGCATCCAAGAATTCTTTCAAGATGGTCGATGCATCAAGCATTCCTGATCTTCTGATTGTGCTAGGGATGGCTCTCGCCAAGAAGGAGGGTGATTTTGAATTAACGGGTAAATTGAAAAAAATTCAGGACTACGCGGGATCCAGCTACTCGGGGTATGGCTCTGATTTTTCATTTATCCAAACCACCTGGACCTGGGGTGTTAATGGTACATATGCTGGCGTGGATTTTGATTTGGGCTCAATTGGTGTAACAAAGGTTAAGAACAGTGGAGGGGGAGATGTACTGGTGGATAAAGATCCCAACGGTGATGCTTTTATTGGGGTTGGTGGTGCTGCAGGCATTGCAAACGAAAGGCTGCGAGCATTGCTTAGGGTTGATAGACTTTGGCTGGGCCGATATCAGAGCCAGAAAGGAATAGCCATTATAATTGACGGTGACTTTGCCCTAACCAACTTCCTTTACCTGGGAGCCTACTACAAATATCGTCGTTTCAACGAAGGCGATGAGGGTATAACCAAATTCTCGCAGAATACCTTTGGCTTGAAAACTGGCTTCTGGATATCCAGATAGGGACACCCCAAAAACTATGTCTGCCAACAGGGACATATTATGTTAAACATACAAAGGGCAGGGAGCGAATCTTATCTTGCAGGTTGAAGTTGCATCGTAAAGCTAAACCCAAAATTGGATTTACCGAACGATGAGGGTAAATAGCACTGTTGGCATTGTTTACTTCTTCACTCTCTTCTGTACATTCAGGTTTTGCACCTGCCCTTCATTACTACAATACAACCTTGTCTAAAATCTCAAATACTTCATTTAATTTGAAGAGAAATCAGGTGAAATTTAAAACCTACCAACCATAATTTTCATTGACATCAATACTGAAGAAAACTTAAAAAAATTCCTTTTTCTATCACCCTATAAATTCAATGTCATGCAAATCAAGCGAATAATAGCAATTGTCCTGTTCCTGATAATTATAAAGGTTTATGGTCAGCAACCCGAAATTGTAGTACAAACTGGGCATATCGAAAAAATAAATTCTATAGATGTTAGCAATGATGGAAAAAGAATAATAACTGGCAGCTCTGACCGAACGGCTAAGCTATGGGATATTGAGACTGGAAAAGAGATGAAAACATTTTCAGGGCATACCAGCGATGTTTATGCAGTGGCCTTTTCACCCGATAACAAGATGGTTATTACCTGCAGTTCCGATAAAACAGCGGTGCTATGGGATATTGAATCGTGCGAAAAAGTAAGAACTTTTATCGGTCATACAAGCGATATCCGCACGCTTGATTATAGTCCCGATGGGAAATCTTTTATTACCGGCAGTTTCGATAAAACGGTTCGTTTGTGGGATATTGAAACTGGAAACACCATACGTGTATTTAAGCATCAGGGAAACGATTGCCGTATTACTTCCGTTTCGTTTAGCCCCGATGGTAAAAAAATTGTTTCAGGAAACAGCCTTGGAGTTGTCAAGCTATGGGATACTGAAACAGGAAAGGACCTAAAAACTTTTGCTGGTCACAACAATTGGGTTTGGTGCGTTGCAATTAACCCAAATGCCAACCTGATAGCCTCTGGGAGTGATGATAAGAGTTTAGTTCTGTGGAATGTTGATGATGAAAACGATAAGGTAATTATTAGCGAAAAAATTTACAAATTTAAGTCGGTTACATTCAGCCCCGATGGTAAAGCTATAGCTGGTGGTACTTGGAATGGCGATATTGCCATTTACGATCTGAAAGGGAAAGTGCAAAAAATCCTCAAAGGACATTCCTCGTCAGTAATTTCGTTGATATATATTTCCAATGGGAAAGTTTTAGTATCTGCCAGCAACGATAAATCCATAAGATTATGGGATGTAGATAGCGGACAAGAAATAAAAACTATAAAAGGTTTGGCAAGCCAGGTAAATTCTGTTTCGGTTTGCCATAATGATAAGCTGATTGCCACCGGTAATAGCGACAAAAAAATAAAACTTTGGGATCTTGAGCGTGGAAAAGTTACTAAATCCATGAGCGGACATACCTATTTTGTTAATTCGGTTTCATTTAGCCCCGATGGCAAAACTCTTGTTTCCGGAACCTGGGACGAAACGGTTAAGCTATGGAACGTGGAAAATGGGAAAGAAATCAGAACTCTTCTTGGGCACGATGACTTTGTTAGCTCCGTGGCATTTAGCCCCGATGGGAGAAAAGTAATTTCGGGCAGTAACGATGAAAAAATTTTGCAATGGAATGCTGAAGATGGAAAGCTCATTAGCACCCTCGATGAGCATTTAAAAGCGGTATCAACGGTTGCCTATAGCCCTGATGGTAATAGGATAGCATCAGGCAGTTTTGACCATACAGTTATGATATGGGATGCTCAAAGTGCAGCATTGTTAAAAACCTTTAGTGGGCATTCCAACCCTGTACTTGCCGTTGCAATTAGCCCAGATGGGAAAAAAGTTATATCGGGGAGCTGGGATAAAACCATAAAAGTTTGGGACATAAACAGCGGAAAAGAATTAAGAACACTTTCTGGCCACAAATCCTACGTTTACTCGGTTTCAGTTAGCCCCGACAGCAAATTGATCGCATCAGGAAGCTCCGATAATACCATTAGGCTTTGGGATATTTCAACTGGGAAAGAACTAAAGGTGTTAGCTGGCCATACCAATGCGATTAGCAATGCGGTTTTCACATCAAATGGAAAATGTTTAGTATCGGGGGGTTACGATGGAAAATTGATTATTTGGGATGTTGACAAAGGCCAAGAGGTAGCCTCGTTAATCTCAGTTGACGATAACGACTACCTGATCACTACCCCTGATAAGTATTATACCGCTTCGAAAGCAGCCTCCAATGGCGTAGCTTTTCTTTTGGGCGACAAGGTATTTCCTTTTGAGCAGTTCGACCTAAAGCTTAATCGCCCTGACATTGTAATCCAACGCCTTGGCTTGGCCGATGAGAATCTGATTACTGCGTATAGAAACGCCTACCTCAAGCGTCTCAAGAAGATGAATTTTACCGAAGATATGCTGAGCGACGATTTTCATCTTCCTGAATTAACCTTATCCACTCAAAATATTCCCATCTCAACGTCAAATAAGAGCTTAACGATTTCTGTTAACGCCAAAGATTCTAAATATCTACTTGATAGATTGAATGTTTATGTAAACGATGTGCCCATTTATGGGACTAATGGTATTGACTTAAGGGGCAAAAAAATATCCGAAATTAAGCAGAACATAACCCTTCAGCTAATGAATGGCAATAACAAGGTGCAGGTATCTGTGCTTAACAGCAAAGGGGCTGAGTCGTTAAAACAAACCTTCAATATTAAATTAACAGGGCCAGAAGTCAAACCCGAATTGCATATTGTTTCAATTGGAGTATCAGAATTTAAAGATGAAAGCTATAATCTTACCTATGCTTCAAAAGATGCCAACGATATTGCAACCAGCTATAAGCAGAGTGGTATTTTCTCTAATGTTGTAGTTCATCCTTTTTATAACGCCAATGCCACCAGGGAGAACATCCTGAAGGTAAAGGAAATGCTTATGAAAACTAAGGTCGATGATTTTGTGCTGCTATTCGTTGCTTCACACGGCCTTCTCGATAATAATCTCGATTACTTTATAGCCACTCACGATATGGATTTCAGCAACCCATCAGCAAAGGGTTTGCCCTATGATGAAGTGGAGAACCTGCTCGATGGAATTCCTGCGCTAAGAAAGTTAATCCTTATCGATGCCTGCCACTCTGGTGAGGTGGATAAGGATGATGCAATCCTTGCTGATGCCAAAGTTCAGGGAGGAACAGTTTCTGCCCGAGGATTTAAAACCGTGAAGAGGAAGGAGGATCAACTGGGAATTGAGAACTCCTTTGAACTGATGCAGGAACTCTTCGCTGATCTCCGTCGTGGTACAGGTGCCATGGTAATTTCTTCTGCCGGCGGCGCCGAGTTCGCCTTCGAGAGCAGCGAGTGGAAGAATGGCGTATTTACCTATTCTATACTTGAAGGAATCCGAACTGGCAAAGTTGATACCAATAAGGATGGCGAAATAGTGGTTTCCGAGCTTCGCAACTATGTTTTTGCACGAGTAAAGGAGCTAACGCAGGGCAAGCAAAACCCCACATCACGTCAAGAGAATTTAGAGTTTGATTTTAGGGTATGGTAGGTGCTACGAAATGAAATTTTACTTACCTTTTGACCAAGAAAATTGTTATCTCATTTAATAAACTATTGGTATGATTTTAAAAAGAACTATTGCAGCCGTAGTCCTGACAGCAACAGTGTCAATATACAGCAATGCCCAACCCCCCGAATGGGCTGATGTAAAGATCCGTTCAATACGCTATAACGATTCTGAATACCTTGTTGGCTTTGCCTCGGAGCCCAACTCGCAGAAGGAAAATCCTGCTGCTCTGTTAGCCCGCCTCGAAAGCTATGCTAAGGGGCAGCTAATTGAATACATTCAGGTTACCGTACGTAGCGAGACCGAGTTGCGGGTTACCGAATCGGACAGCAAGCACCAGCAGAGCTACATGAGCATGAACTCTAGCTCTTCGAACCTTAGCCTTACCGGGTTAAAGGTTGAAAAAGCCTACGACGAGAAGGGAAAGACAGGATATGCTATGGCTTATGCCAGAAGGAGCGAGCTGCTTGGCTACTACAAAAAACTGATTAAGAGCAACCTTGTAGATGCTGAGGTAAAGGTTAAATCGGCCCAGGAAGCCATGAAATCCAATAACGGAGAGCAGGCGCTTAAGCTTGCCCTCGAGGCAATTTCAATTATCCCAGCCATAGAGCAAGCGCAGAGCGTTGTTTTTGCGCTGAGAAAGGGTTCTGTAACCGATGAGGATACCCAGATGTTGCGTCTGGCAGGCAACAAGGGCAACATAGAGGATCTGATGCGGCAGGTTCAGCGAAGTAGCGGTAACACCATCGATGATATCAGCTATTTCTTGACTAGGGGTCTATTTCTGCAAACAGGCAAACTCAACACACCTATATCCCTATCGAATTTCACCTATCAGGACACAAAGATTGGTAGCGAGCTCTCCAACAGGCTTAACCAATCGCTTAGCTCCAAACTGGTTGAGAATGGGTACCAGGTAACCGCATCGGGGGTAAAGGCTGAAGGCTTGGTGCTTACCGGAACATACTGGAAGGAGCCATCGGATTTAAAACTTTTTGCCACCCTCAAAAAAACCGACGGAACGCTGGTGGCTTCTGCCGAAGCATACCTTCCTCTCAGCTGGGCTGAGGGTAGCGGGGTGAAGTACCTACCCGAGAACTTCGAAGAGGCCTACTCGCGCATGCGGGTTTTTAACAAGGATGAGGTGGTTAAGGGTGACCTTAACGTTGAAATATGGACCAATAAGGGGGACGAAAACCTGGTTTATACCGAGGGTGAAAGGCTGAAATTTTTTGTAAGAGTCAACAAGGAGTGCTACATCAGGATGATATACTATTTGGCTGATAATCAATCGGTACTACTTATGGACAACTACTATGTGGCTGCCCACATGGCCAACAAGGTAATTGAACTGCCCGATGAGTTTGAATGCGCAGAGCCCTTTGGGGTGGAAACCCTGCAAGTGAATGCCCAAACCCAACCATTTAGCCCGTTAAGAACTCGCTCCATGTATGGCTACCAGTTTATCGATGAATCATTCGATGATATCATTTTAGGTACAAGGGGGTTTAAAAAGGTTGATGATAAACCGATGGACAAGGCTGAGAAACGGATTGTATTTACCACCATGCCCAGATGATATGCTATTCCGAAAAGAGAAGGAGAAGCAATCCCTTTACCCATTTTAGAAAATTGCTTCTCCCTCTCACCGCTTAGTGCGTTCATCTGCCTTTCAATCATTCTCCCCCTGGAAAACAGAGGGATTGCTAATGTTACAGGGCATCTGTACGGATCCTACGCTTCGTATACTACCTGATCCACTTTTTGTGCTACAATCTCAGTGATATAACGATCCTTGCCCTCCTTATCGGTGTATTTGCGGGTGTTCAACTTGCCGGTAACGGCAACCAGGGTTCCCTTTTTCAGGAAGTCATAATTGTCGTCCTTGCCATTCTTCCACAGGGAAATGTTGTGCCATGTAGTGTTATCCACCCACTCGCCTTTGGTGTTCTTGTAGCTCTCGCTTGTGGCCACGCTAAAGGTGATAAGCGTACGTCCGCTCTCGAAGTTCTTCTCCTCTGCATCGCGTCCAAGGAATCCCTTAATCTCTACTCTGTTTACTGTTGCTTCCATCGTTGTAAGTTTTAAAATGGTTAAACATGAATTTGATGATGCAAAGTAACGATGTCTTCAGAGGCTGATTCGGTTATTAAATGGGTATAGTCGTTTAACATTCGTTTGTTGTCGTTTGAAATTATTTTTATCTTTGTTTTTCAGAAACTACCTAATTTTTAAAGGATGGACGAAAATTCAACCCGCACCTGCCCCGAATGTGGCGATAAGATCATTGGGAGAGTGGATAAAAAGTTCTGCTCCGACCAATGCCGTAACACATACAACAACCGCCTTAACAGCGATGCCAGCAATCTGGTCAGGAATATCAACAACATCCTAAGGAAAAACCGCAGGGTGCTACAGGAGCTGAATAAACAATCGGGCAAAACCATGGTAAGTAAGGATACTCTTCTAACCAACGGTTTCAATTTCTCGTACCATACCCACACCTACACCACCAAGAAGGGCTCTGTTTACGTTTTTTGCTACGAGCAGGGCTACCTTTTTCTGGAAGACAAAAACCTTTACTTGTTAGTAACCCCAAAGGATGAAGAGAATTAGAACTTTTTTTCTCCTTGATCAAGAGAACTTAACACAACAAGCCCCCTCACACAGTCTGTTGCCTGCGACACCTCTTCACATTTATTGTTCTGCGTTTTTTCAACTCAAATGTTGCGGGTATGATGCTTTACAAATTCACATATCTCCTGAAAAGCTTTCGTGGCTTCAGGGAAAAGGGGCGTTAAAAGAGGAAATGCATGAATCATTTTATCCCATTTGCGTAATGTAACGTCAACACCAAACTCTTTGGCTATCCTGGCAACATTTACACAATCGTCAAAATGAATCTCGTGTGTTCCAACACATATATACAGTGGCGGGAGGCCTTCATAATTTCCAAACTGCGGAGACAGTAATGGATTTATCGGGTCATTACCTGATATGTAAAGTTGAGTCCATACGGTCCATGATCCCATGGGTGCAACATCATTTTTTGCATTATAGCTAAACGAACCGGCATTACAGCGTAAATCGGTAACCGGAGAAATTGAAAAAGCAGCCCTGGGGAGTGCAATATTATTCTCCTTAAGGGCTAAAAGTAAGGACAATGTTAAAGTAGCTCCTGCAGATTCTCCCCCTACAACTATATTTTTTTCTTCATAGCCCTGTTTTAACAACCATTTATAAACCATAACACAATCGTTAAGGGGAACAGGAAATGGATATTCAGGAGCTAACCTGTAATCAAAAACCAAAGATTTTAGCTGGCATTCTCTGGCAAATTTCGCAACATGCATACGATGCGTTAGGCAAGAACCAGAAATAAATCCACCGCCATGTATGTATAATAATACCTTATCCTTTAGTTGATTTTGTGGAACTATCCATTCGGCATTTATCCCATCTACTGAGACTATTTCCGTTGAAATATCTTTGGGCAACTTAACTCTGGCGGACGCTTTGTCAATGCTTTCCCGAAATTCATCCAAGGAAAAACTCTCATCAACTACTTCGGGTTTTAGCTTCAATTTGAACAGATGCCTGTTCTTAATCATTCCAATTACAATTTTACTTCGTAAACTTTGCATTACCTTTCATTTTAAAATACGATATTATCCTTTGTTTTATTAACAAACAAGGAAACTTATATAAGTTATTACATACACTAATTACTCCTATACCGTTTAAAAACGATATTGTAAACAGCCTTGAAGAAGTATTTAAAATCAGTCCAGAAAGGGTGTTTAAAGTAGGCATCGAGATACTTATGCTCCGAGGCCATTATCTCATCGAGGGTGTTGGGTTTATCAACGTAAAATGGAGGTATTAATCCTGGTCGGGTTTTAATCCTTTTCTCCTGAAGATCCTGTGAGTATAGGCTAAAGTACTGCTTGCTCAGGGGTCGTACCCCCACAAGCTTCAGGTCGCCTTTTAGCAGGTTGATCAGCATGGGCAGCTCATCAATCCAAAGCCTTCTCATGAGATGCCCAAGAGTCGAAACCCTGAAATCGTCCTTAAACTTTCCGCCCTCGTCGAGCTTGTGCTTTTGGTAAACATACTCTTGCAGATACTCTGCATAGGGGTGCATGGTTCGCATTTTGTAAACCTTGATTTCCTTTCCGCCCTTCCCTATTCGTCTTAATTTAACCAAGGGCCCATAGGTAGCCTCCAAATCGTATGCAGGTTGCTTAACCTTTCGACTAATTACGTAGAGATGGTTCTCTATGAACTGCTCATCCAACACCTCAAATCCACAGGAGTAAAGCCTTCCCAAAACCTCGGCACGGGTAATAACCCGATTTTGCCCTCGGGTTAAAAAAAAGTAAATCCCTTTTGTAAGTGAAAATTTGGGGAAAACTCGCTTGATTATGTAATCAATTGTGTACGCTATGTAATTGATCCCCGGAGGGAATTTTTTTAGGATTCGTGCCTTTCTATGGTTCTTTGTTTCTGCCAAACAAACAAAAATCCCGCCCTTGGGTAACTTAGCGTTAACCGACTCAAAGAACTTGTTAATCCAACGAATATCGTTTACCCTTTTGATATTGGCAATGGTATGGAAAAAATTTGATGGCTGATTGTCGATATTAAACTTGGTGGTTGTGGATACTATCAGGGTCGACTCCAGCGAAAGGTTTAGGTTTGTATTGAAGTACCTGTAAACATTTTCACCCAACTCCTCGTAAATAGCCTGCTTAACTGCTTTTCTTCGAGCCTCGCTAATAGTTCTTTCGCTGTCAACCTTAAACTGTAACTCCTCAATTGGCTTTGGCTTTTTTACCCTGATTCGCTCATCGGGTAATGTCATGCTCTGCTTAACCAAATACCATGAACCAAAAACAACAAACTCCAAAATGGTGGCAAAGCCAATGGTGCCAAATACAATTACGCGGGAGAAACGGTAAAAATACAAAAGGAACATTAGCATTGTGGCAATAGCCAATGCAATTAGATTGCTGATAATAATTTTCTTTACCTGAGGCAGAAACTCTTTTCCTTCCGTTGAATACTTTCCAAAACTTAATGAGACGACAACCCATATGGCACAGAAAACCATAAATGAATTCTTATAATTCTCAAGGTAATTATCTAATGGTCCGGTTTTAAACCAATTGCTAATGCAGAATGCTGCGAATAGCAGCAAAAGATCAGTTAAAATAAGTATTACCCTTCTGCTCATCCGGTATTGATGAAAAGTTACGCTAAGTTATGCTTTTGTTTTAAGCTTTTCAAAAAAATCAGGGCTTAATGAAATATTTGTTGGTAGTGTGTTATGCAACTGGAAAGAAAGAAACATTTACAGAAACCCAGTGATCGGATTGGGAATCCTTCAATCTTTCAACGGTAAGATTTTTTAAATCCTTTTGTGAGGAAAAATCTAAAATCTTTTGTTGGCTTAAATAAATGGCTAAGTACTCCTGCTCAGTTTGACCTGGAGTAGGAACAAGAAGTGCTCTTCTTCCCAATGCCATTAAATCCATTATTGTGCTGTATCCTGAACGACAGATAATATACTTTGTCGAAAGTATTGCTTCAGCCATTTCGTCATCTGGTAAATGGGGTATAAGAGTTGCCATTCCTCGAACAACTTTCGAGCTGTTTTGAGGCAATCCTTGTATGACAAGAGTTTTGAGGTTTAAACGGTTGGCAAGGTCAACCAACTCCCTTTCAAATATATCCCTGTGAGGGGGAGGGCCGGAAACAATGGCTACCAAGTCCCATTTTGGCTTAACTTTTTTAACCTTTTCGAATTCGGAAAATCTTGAGAGGAGTCCAATAAATTGCACATTCGTAGGTGGGTGTTTTGTTTGCGATAGTTCGCCCGAAAGGCGAAAACCCTCGGAGTTATCGGGAATCCAGCACTCGGCAAATCGATTTGCATACCTTCGAACGTACCATTCGCCAATGAGCTCAAGCCAGCCAAAAGGCCTTGGAAACTTTATGCGCAGCTGATGGGTGATCAGCACCGAGGGTATCTCTTGTGAGTAAAACCCATACCTGTTGTCGGATATTACCAGATCAATCCTCTGCTGACTTATGATCTTCTTTAATTCTCTGTTTTCCTGAATTGACCTATTAATCACTTTCAGCGCAATTAAAAAAAGTAAAAAGGAAGAACTTTTTTTTGAAAGTCTAACAGAGATTGAGGGAAAATAAATGCTTTGATTCTGGGGAAAAATAACATTCAGTAGGGTAAGCGACGATTCATCGCCTGCAAAAATTACTGTACAGCCCTTTTTAAGCAGAAACGAAATAATTGGGATAACCCGGGTGGCATGCCCCAGTCCCCATCCCAAGGGACAGATAAGCACTCTCTCGGTTCCCTTAATGCTAATCATTAGCCCGAAACTTGTGCTTGTATTCCCAAATCCCTCACCCTCTGAGCAATGGATTCAAGCTCACTTTGAGACACCTTTTTTAGTGTATCTACAGGTGTATCGCGGGCAATGGTGTAAACCATTACATCCTTAGGCTTTAATTCCTCAACAATTTCCAGCCATCGCTCCAACTCCAGGGGAGTAGCATTGTCCACCGGTTTGCCCTTAAACGTACCTCTTATAAAAAGGGTCTGCAGGGTAAAGTTGCCATTAAACTGCTTTAGATGGTCAATTACCTGCCTGGCAGTAATGGGTTTCTTAGGCTGGTTAAGTAGCTGTAGTGTTGAATCGAAACCCGAATCGAGCTTGAGAATATTTTGATCAACCCGTTTTAGCGCTTCAACAACTTTCGGCTTATGGAGCATTGTGGAATTTGACAAGACAGCGATGCGTGCCTTGGAAAAATACTTATTGCGCAGGTTAATGGTATCGTCAATGATCCCTGAAAAATCGGGGTGAATGGTAGGCTCACCATTACCAGCAAAGGTAATTACATCCAACGTATCGCCATCTGCCTTCATCTGCTCAAGGCGACTGTGCATTCGTTCTTTTACCTCTGTACGGCTAGGCAACTTATGGCTTTTTGCGCTCATTGTCCAGCCACATTCGCAGTAGATACAGTCGAAATTGCAAATTTTGGCATCGGTGGGCAAAAGGTTTACTCCCAGCGAAACCCCAAGCCTACGGCTCCGAACAGGCCCAAATATTATCTCATCGAAAAGGAAGGTTGCCATTGGTAACGATTAATGGCTGTAAAGGTAGGAAAAGTTTGAATGAGAAGTGTCCGTGCTTAAATGCTTGTAAACACTCTCAAGTTAAAAAACAACGGCTGAAGAGTTAGCTTCAGCCGTTGTTATTACAATTCACGTTAATGCTACTAAAAATAACGAATTGGTCTTACTGCATACGAAGATCCCTTTGTTACATAGTTCTGACTGGAACTACAAAAAGTTCTACTCCATGCACGATCCTGGTTATACTCTGTTGAACTCCAATATGCCATACAGGCATATCCTCCTATTAAATCCCTGTTTGCCTGAAGAATATGAATTTCATTCTTACTAGGTAAATACCAATCATCGTATCCGTTTTGAACTAAATCATTACAAAGCTTAGCAGCAAAACTTACATCACTACAATTATCAACAATGGCCTCCGTATTTGATTTAGCCGAACCTATAGCATCAGAAGTGCCTCCTATCAGAGTACCGGTACAGCCCCAGGTAACACCATACGAAAGAGTGGCCTTTGTTGCTATAATTCCATGCCTAACATCTGGGTCATAACCAGTATCTCCTGGTTGAAAAATGTATGCAACAACACCCCCTAAATATTCATCTCCAACAGAAAGAGATGTTGTAAAATTTTCCTGATTTCCATAAAAGGTTTCGAACTCAGAGGTTACATATGCTCTAACATAGTATTTTGTATTAAGTGTTAACCCTGTAATTGAACTTTCAAATTCGCCAATACCTGAACCATTGTTCGTTATCCCTTCATAATCATCAATTGTTGGGTTTTCGGATGTACTCCAAACAACGCCTCGTTGGAGTATTGTATTTCCATTAGCTTCTATAATATTACCTCCGCTTTTTGCAGCTGTTTTTGCAATCCCATTTGCTGGTATTGTATTCATTAGGGGGTAAGTTTCCTTCTCCAAAAACCAGTTAATCAATGCATTAACTTTTGTCTCCAACCTATTTACATACGCTTTGGTCGCTGCATCCTGCATATTTATTGGGTCTGCCAAGTTCGTAATGTTTTCATTAGCCATATCTTTCGTTGCATAAACCCCAAGGTTAGGTTTGTTAAGTATTTGTGCATCCCCTGTAGTCGCATTCCAATCAGCATTAACATTAACGTTTGCTCCATTAGCAATACCATCTAATTTATTTTTATCTCCAGCACTCATAAAACCATTGACGTCTGTGGTTGCGTTATCATGAATATGTTCACTTATAGCAAAATTGGGGGTAAATTTTTCCCACTTTTCAGTAATTGCATTATACCTTAGCAAATCACCGTCCATAGGCTCTTCAATGCTAAATGTTGAAACATAAAATGGATCACTTTCCGTGAGCAAGTACTCCTGCAAATCCGTAATTTGGCTTTCTGTGATCAGAATGCCGGTTGACCTATCCCATGCAGTAAATTCTGGATCGGTTTCGGAGGTAAGGTATCCCTCTGCTGAGTGATCGCCCCAGCCATAGGCGGAATTCCAGTTGGAAATATCGCCATAGGCGATACCCGAAGCGGCTGATGCGTTGAAATCGGGGTCGCTCTCGGTGAGCAGATAGTTCTGCAAATCCCCTATCTGACTCTCGGTAATCTGAATACCAGTGGACTTGTCCCATGCTGTAAATACTGGGTCAACCTCTTGGGTTAGGTAGCCTTCCCCTGAGTGATCGCCCCAGCCATAGGCTGTATTCCAGTTTTCAATATCCTCATTATCAATAACCGATGCGGGAGACGAGCTGTAAACAGGATCGCTTTCGGCCGAAACTGTTGTTAAGTAACCTTGCGTTGAATGGTCGCCCCAGCCGTAAGCTTCATTCCAGTTGGTTATATCATCGGATACTATACCCGAAGCAGCCGATGCGTTGAAATTGGGATCGCTCTCGGTAAGCAGATAGTTCTGCAAATCTGTAATCTGGCTTTCTGTGATCAGAATGCCGGTTGACCTATCCCATGCTGTAAATTCTGGATCGGTCTCGGAGGTAAGGTAACCCTCTTCAGAGTGATCGCCCCAGCCATAGGCTGTATTCCAGCTAGAAATATCA
>Ga0334884_1001295_pt1 | contig 38375 bp, 29 predicted proteins | sample GraSluR1_MG_7_FD_207215 | JGI IMG/M metagenome (GOLD analysis project Ga0334884, IMG submission 207215) | Sludge microbial communities from methane-producing bioreactor in Wageningen University, Netherlands - Granular Sludge_12_05 R1 | ecosystem: Engineered > Bioreactor > Anaerobic >... | reverse complement strand
CGGGTACTTTCTACGTAACCATCAGCGATGTGAATGGCTGCAGTATTGTTCGCGATATCACGCTTATAGAACCTCCTCAACTTGATGCTACCACTTCGGTAACCTCCGATTACAACGGACAGGATATCAGTTGCAACGGCTTTACCGATGGTTCAGCAATAGCACAGCCTTTCGACGGAACCGGAGTATATTCCTATCAGTGGGATGCCAATGCAGGAAATCAGACCACTCAGGAAGCCTTAAATTTAGGCGCGGGTACTTTCTACGTAACCATCAGCGATGTGAATGGCTGCAGTATTGTTCGCGATATCACGCTTATAGAACCTCCTCAACTTGATGCTACCACTTCGGTAACCTCCGATTACAACGGACAGGATATAAGTTGCAACGGCTTTACCGATGGTTCAGCAATAGCACAGCCTTTCGACGGAACCGGTCCTTATACCTATCAGTGGGATGCCAATGCAGGAAATCAAACCACTCAGGAAGCCTTAAATTTAGGCGCGGGCACTTACTATGTAACCATCACCGATGTAAATGGCTGTAGCATTGTTCGCGATATTACGCTTATTGAACCTCCTCAACTTGATGCAACCACAGCGGTTACTTCCGACTACAACGGACAGCAAATCAGTTGTGCCGGCGCCGCTGATGCAATAATTATTACCTATCCGATTGATGGAACCTCTCCATACGTATATCAATGGGGTGCAACCGCCGGTAATCAAACAACACAAACTGCAGTAAATATTGCTGCCGGCACTCATTTTGTTACCATTACCGATGTAAACGGATGTAGTATTGTGAGAAATATTAGTGTAGTTGAACCCTCGGCCTTATCAGCAACCACTGCTGTAACCTCCAACTACAATGGCCAGCACATCAGTTGCTTTGGAGCATCCGATGGTTCGGCATTGGTAACAGCTTCCAATGCTACGCCACCCTATATCTATCAATGGGGTGCATCTGCCGGAAACCAAAATACTGCACAGGCATTTAATCTGCCGGCAGGAATACACAGTGTTACGGTTACCGATATCAACGGTTGTAGTGTTGAACGAACAGTTACACTTGTTTCTCCCATTGCTCTGGAAGCCTCTGTTACCGTGACTTCTAATTACAATGGTCAACATGTTAGTTGTTATGGTTCAGAGAATGGATCAGCTCTTGTTTCGCCAAGTTTTGGAACTGCTCCGTATTTTTACTTGTGGGATGCCAATGCAGGTAGTCAAACAACACAGGTGGCACAGAATCTGGGAGCCGGAACCTATTATGTTACGGTTACCGATAACAATGGGTGTAGTGTGTTTAGCTCTGTTACATTGAATAACCCACCTCAGTTGAATGTACAACTTAGTGTTATTTCTGATTACAACGGACAAGATATCAGTTGTGCCGGTTACAGTAATGGAATTGCTCAAGCAGAAGCTTCTGGAGGAACATCACCCTATGGGTATCAGTGGGATGCCGCTGCGGGGAATCAATTGAACCCAACGGCAACAGGTCTTGTAGCCGGAACATATACAGTTACAGTTACCGATTTGAATAATTGTACTATCAGTCAGGTAATTACCCTCACTGAACCACTAAGCCTTACCGCTGCCAGCTCGGTTGTATCCGATTACAACGGACAAGATATCAGTTGTTACGGTGCCGCTGATGGAAGTGTAGAGGTCGTTGTAGGACAAGGTACTGCTCCATATTCCTATTTGTGGGGTGCAAATACTGGCTATCAGACAACACCGCAGGTTGATGGTTTGCCTGCAGGGAATTATTTGGTTACCATTACTGATATTAACGGATGTACAATATCTTCTGGCATTGTGCTTACACAACCTCAGCAACTGGCTGCTCCGTTAAGCATTAGTTCCAATTACAATGGGTTTGCAATTAGTTGTTATGGCGCTTTTGATGGCTCTGTAATGGCAAATCCGGTACATGGAACACCACCATACTTCTATCAGTGGGGAGTGAATACCGGAAGTCAGACAACACAAGAGGCCGTAGATATTCCTGCAGGAACTTATGTGGTTACTGTAACCGATGTGAATGGGTGCTCGTTGTCGAATATGATTACAATTACGCAACCTACTGAAATTACTTTGTTGACCAATTCTCAACCGGTTATTTGTGGCGCTTCACTTGGCACAGCAACTGTTATTGCAAATGGAGGTGCCTCCGGATACACTTACTTATGGTCTGATGGTAGCTCCGGAGCCTCAGCACCGGGCTTGCCCGTTGGGGAACACGTGGTTGTTGTTACCGACCAGAACGGATGTTCTGCAACTACCAATGCCAATGTAGGTCTCATAGGTAACTTGGGTGTTAACTTCACACAGCTTGCCGCTGTTGTATGCTACGGAGGAACCGAGGCTATATTAGCTGCATCAGCTGTAAATGGGGTGCCAGCATACAGTTTCAATTGGTCGAATGGGGAGAGCGGTTCTACTCTGTTTGATATTGGAGCCGGATTGTACAGTGTTACTGTAACCGATTCATGGGGATGTAGCGGTATGTCGACGCATCTGATTACCGAACCTTCTCAAATTGTCATGAATTATATGACATCAAACGTAAGTTGTTACGGTAGTACCGATGGTAGTGCTACAATAGTTACAACAGGAGGAGCCGCACCATATAATATTGTATGGGGCAATGGCGCATCCGGTGCAAGTGCTTCAGGATTAGCAGCCGGAACATATCAGGTTAGCGTTACCGATGCCAATACTTGCATGATGATTGGGCAGGTGAACATAACTCAGCCTGAGGAACTGTTGATTGGAATTGTAATCGACAGTATCGATTGTTTTGGAATGCGTGGAGCGATTGCTTCTGTTGTGAGTGGTGGTACCGGACCTTATAATTACCAGTGGCTTGGGCCGAATGTGAACTCAACCCAGTCGGGAATTATTAACCTTGCCGAGGGAGTTTATATGCTTACGGTTACCGATTCACACGGGTGCAGTGCAAACACTATGGTCATGCTTCCACAGCCTGCAAGGCTTACCGGAACGTATGTGTACGATAATCCATCATGTATTGGCAATTTCGATGGCTCTATTACAGTGGTGTTATCAGGAGGAACAGCTCCATACAGCAGCTATCCGGGTGTGGTAGACGATAACAGGGTTTATTTAGATGGTCTCTACGAAGGTCAGTACCAATTGGAAATTACCGATAGAAATGGATGCGAATTATCAATGGGGCCAATTGTTCTAACCGATACCGATGCAGAATGTCTCCGAATACCCATTGCTTTTTCACCCAATGGTGATGGGTCGAACGATACCTGGGAGATAACCAATATAGAACTGTATCCGGGCGCCGAAATAAATGTGTATAATCGTTGGGGACAAAAATTGTGGACGGGTGACCCCTCGGTGCAATGGGATGGTACTTTCGAAGGTAAACCTTTACCAACAGGTACTTACTTGTATGTGATTATATTGCATAACGGACATAAGGACAGAGTAGGTAATGTGACTATTCTGTATTAATTTGATAAAGTCATACAGTGGACGCTGTTACACTGTGTGACTTTGTTGTATATAGGTGTCGCAATAAATTTTTAGTGTAAACGCATTTTGCATTGTAATATTCATTTTTTTTGCGGAATAATTTTACAGTGAATGAACGAGCAGGAGAGTATTGTATTAAGAGGGGTTTGCGTACACAACCTAAAGAACCTCGATGTTGATATTCCGCTGAATAAACTGGTTGTAATTACAGGCCTTTCGGGTTCAGGGAAATCATCACTGGCTTTCGATACGGTGTTTGCCGAAGGACAGCGTCGTTATGTGGAGAGCCTAAGTTCTTATGCAAGGCAATTTATGGGTAGAATGAATAAGCCCGAGGCCGAACATATTGGTGGTATTCCACCTGCCATTGCTATTCGACAAAATACCGGCTCGCGAAATCCACGCTCTACCGTTGGTACCATTACAGAAATTTACGAATACATGAAACTACTGTTTGCACGAATCGGAATTACATGTTCTCCGGTGTCGGGCAGCGTGGTGAAAAGTCACACTGTTAAAGATGTGCTCGATTTTTACAATCAACAAACTATAGATAGCAGGTTCTATGTGTGTTTCGATTATTGCCTTCGTGAGGCTCCTATTAAAGAACAATTTCAATTTCTTTCGCAGCAAGGCTATTCGCGATTGTTTTATAACAATGGGGTAGTGAGGTTCGATGATGTTCCCGCTGATCTTAAACCTGAAGATAATCGTTTTCGTATTGTTATCGATAGATTGGTGGTAAAACACGATGACGCGGTGTTAAACAGACTGGCCGATTCGGTGCAGAATGCTTTTTTCGAAGGGAATGGAACTTGTATGGCAATTGTTGAAAACAATGACCAAATTAATATTGCTGTATTTTCGAATCGATTCGAGGCCGATGGAATAGTGTTCGAAATACCCAGCGAAAACATGTTTGCTTTCAACAACCCATTAGGTGCATGCCCAAAGTGCGAAGGTTTCGGACAAACATTGGGTATCGATCCCGAGTTGGTAATACCCGATAAAAGTCTTTCGGTTTATGACGATGCAGTGGTATGCTGGAAAGGCGATAAAATGCTGGAATGGAAAGAATATTTTATAAGAAATGCACATAAGTACGGTTTTCCAATCCACAAACCCTATCATGAACTTAACAATGAACATCGGCATTTGCTTTGGGAAGGGAATTTAGAACTAAAAGGTATCAATGCTTTCTTCGAAATGCTCGAAGAGCAAAAGTATAAAATACAATACAGGGTTATGTTGTCGAGGTACCGTGGCAAAACTCTGTGTCCGATGTGCCGTGGAACCCGCCTCAAGCAAGAGGCTTCATGGGTTAAAATTGCTGGTGTGGCTATTACAGAACTTGTAGATATGCCCTCTGTTGATCTTGTGCGTTTCTTCGACAAACTTGTTCTAAGTGATTACGAAAAAACGGTAGCAGGCAGACTGTTAAACGAGATATCTGGTCGTCTGCATTTTTTGTGCGATGTCGGTCTGGGTTACCTGAGCATTAACAGAGGCTCAAATACGCTGTCGGGAGGCGAAATGCAACGCATTCACCTGGCAACATCGCTTGGCTCAAGTCTTGAAGGTTCACTGTATATTCTAGACGAACCCAGTATTGGATTGCACCCTCGCGATACATATTTGTTATTGAAGGTATTAAAACAGCTACGCGATTTAAACAATACGGTTTTGGTGGTTGAGCACGAAGAAGAAATAATTAATGATGCCGATTATATTATCGATATTGGACCGGCAGCAGGTGTATATGGTGGGAAAATCGTTTTTCGGGGAACTTACAATGAATTGTGCGATTGCTCGGATAGCCTTACCGGCGATTATCTGTCGGGTAGGAAAAAGGTGAACATGAAGAAAACCGGAACTCTTGGACCCAACTACATAGAAGTGTGTGGAGCGCGTCATCACAATTTGAAAAATATCAACGTGAAGTTCCCCCTGCATGCTATCACTGTGGTTACAGGCGTTAGTGGATCAGGTAAAACAAGTCTGGTACGCGATATTTTATTTCCTGCCTTAAAAAAGAAACTGGGTTTAGCCAATCAAAAAACAGGTGATTTCACCTCGCTTAATGGCGATTTGGGATTGATTTACGATATAGAGTATGTCGATCAAAATCCCATTGGCCGATCATCGCGGTCGAACCCTGCAACCTATATCAAAGCCTACGACGAAATCAGAAAACTATTTGCCGACCAAAAGCAGGCACAAATCAACGGGTTGAAGCCTGCCCATTTCTCGTTCAACATAGATGGAGGACGCTGCGACGAATGTCAGGGAGAAGGCGAAATTCGTGTCGAGATGCAGTTTATGGCCGATGTTTATTTGATTTGTGAATCGTGTGGCGGAAAACGCTTTAAAGATGATATTCTCGAAGTGAAGTTTCATGGAAAAAACATTCATGATATACTCGAGATGACTATAGCTGAAGCGGTTGCGTTTTTCGAAGAACATGGCGGAAATACCGGTAAACGCATCAATACACTATTGAAACATTATCTTGATGTAGGCCTGGGATATCTCCGTATGGGGCAGTCGTCGAATACCTTGAGTGGTGGCGAAAGTCAGCGTGTGAAACTGGCATCTTTTCTGAGTCACGAGAAAGCAAATCCGGCAATATTTGTGTTCGATGAGCCTACAACGGGCTTGCACTTTCATGATATCAATAACCTGCTGGAAGCATTGCAGAAGCTGCGCAAGAATGGACATACAATCATTATTATTGAGCATAATCTTGAGGTAATACGCAATGCCGATTGGGTTATCGATTTAGGGCCCGAAGGTGGCGATACAGGTGGGTATCTGTTATTTGAAGGTAAACCCGATGCCTTGATGCAGTGCGAAAAATCGTATACCGGTACGTTTCTGAAGAATAGAATATGTCACAAAATATAGCATCAATGTGCTGTCTATATCAATACCTGTAGACGACAGGCCACAAGGTTTTTATATTCATTTGAATTCGTACTCTGTTTGTAGTTTGGTCGCCTTTGCCACTCTATTGTGCATTTTAGATTGTGCCCTGCAACAAAAACGTTCATGCCAACGTCGTAATGCAACGAAGGAATTTGCATAGCTTCAAAATCGCAATAGGTAGCTACTGCGTACAATTGAAACCTTTCTCCGCTTTTCAACACTACCGGAAGTAGGTATCCCAATTGAGTAAGTACGGCATTACCGGTGCCTAACTGTACTTCGCTGATAGCATTGGAGTAGGGGTTCATGGCAGCAAAACTCAGTAAATAATTTGGGCCGTAGTTATAGTAGTAATATGCTGAGTAAAAACTGATTGCCATATTTTTCCCGAAAGGTATGTCAGCAAAAATATCAATGCCTACATGCGTTTTGTTGTGTAGGGTCAATGCTCCCGTTTCACCGTATGTGTCAGTAACTGTTGCAGTCGATTTGGGATGATAATCGACACCCGCACCAATGTTCAACACTTTCTTGGTGCCGATGTATGTTGCCGAATAAAAAGGCATCATTGCTGATTCGTTATCGAAAAACTGATATTGAAAATAGCCTTTATATGCAGGGCTTGTATTCGCAACATCATAGGCTGTGTTTATTGCAGGTGTTTCGGGCATGCGTTCGCACCTGAACGGTTTAGCCACGGCAACCCGATAATCGAAGTGCCCGATTTTACCGCTGGCAAACACACTCAATTGCCGTGCTGACTGATCGGTGGTAATCAGGTTTGGTGCAGTTATCACCGGAACATCCATGCCCAAAGTGCGACCCGAACTGCTCGAAGTAAGGCGCGAAACACCGTTAAACATATTCAAACCGGCACCTATCATTAGTTTGTTTCGCACTACCTGATAGCCCAGCCAATTGTCGTACAGAAAAAACGAAGGTTTGGCAGCAGAGAATGGTGATGCTGCTGTAGTGTTGGGCTGTGCAGCCATGGCCGGCATCACAAAATAGGTAAAACGGCCCAGTGATGCATACAGCGAAACATAGGTTCGGTATAGCGATATGTCGCTTTCACCCGAAATCGGGCCACCGCCCCAACCCAAAGTGCCGGGGTTAAATTGCATGTATCGGGCAATGATTTGGGTGCCAAAGCCGGGCTTGATAAACATGCTGCCTTCTTCGTTCAGATTGATTTTTATTCCTTTTTCGAGAACACTGTAATCGGTCTGGCCAAAACCTGCCTGAGCGATACTTACCAATATGATGACAGTAACTATGATTTGCTTCATACAATGGGTATTTATGAAGCCGAAAGGTAAAATATTTTGAGCTGAAATAAAACCTTAATTCAGAAAATATCAGCTTAAAAATTTAAACGATATAAAAACATGGGGTAAAAACCCTGTTGGTAGGTTTGATAAACCCGGTTGTTTACGTTGTCCCAGTTGAGTGCATACACATTTTTGTTGCCACTGAGGTTTTGCAGATCGAGAGCCCACTCTTGTGTTACTTTTTTGCCAATGGTTTTGAAACTTAACCTGAGGTCGGTTCTGAAATAGGGTGTGGTGCGTTTTTCGTAGGCACTGTCGAAATTGTATATTACCGTGTTTTCTTGTGCACTGCGCACTTCATCAATGGGTAAATATCGTAAACCGCCCGCAAATACACCTCTGAGGTCGATAGAGAAAAAACCTTTTTTACCAATTTTAAACTCATAGCCGGCCAAAGCATTCACAACATAATTGTTGGCAAACAGGGTATTGCGTTCAATATTTTGTTTGGTGGTATATTTCGATTCAAACAGCGATGCTGTTACCAGGAAATAATATTGCTTGCTAAAGAACTTTTCAATGGTAAGTTCTATGCCGTAGTTGCGGCCGGTGCCTTGGTTAACAAGCGAGTGAAAACGCCACTGATAGAAGCTGGCGCCACTGTTGAGCACCGAAATGGCCGTGGGTGTGTCTTGCACCGGAACATCATAGAGGTACTGATAATAGGCCTCGGCCTTTATCCTGAAATCGGGAATTGGGGTGTAATGATACGATATCACGGCATGGTGGGCACGGGTAAACCCCAAATTGACATTGTTTTGGATATAGGTTCCCGGAATATCGTGCTGTGCCACTTTTACAAAGTACAAATACATCGATTGCATTTGGCTGTGCATGCCATATCCTGCCGACAGCGATTGCTTTTCGGTAAATTGCCACGAAAGGCTGGTTCGGGGTTCAACCGATAACGAATTGTTCATGCTAAGTTGCTGATAATGCAATCCTCCAACAAATGTAAGATTGTTGTTGAAACGATGCTTCCATTGCGTAAAGCCCTGAAGCAATACCACATTGCCGGTGTCGATTTCGGTTTGTCGGATATAGCTGCTTTCGCCCCATCCGTAGTAGCGCCCCACTTTTACCGAATCGATGTAATTCAAATAAAACACATCGGCCGAAATTCCAGCATCAATAAAATTGCGCGCATTTATTTTTGTGCGATATCTTGTGCCGGCAGCAAAATGCAGTTCGCTGTTGTTTTCGTGAAAAAACTGTGTTTTTACTATTGAATCGTTGTTCACCCCTTCGTATGCAATTGAATCGACGGTAGTGGTAATACGGCCCCCCGAAAGGTTCAGGTACGATTCGAAACGCGATTTTTCGTTTACAAAATAGGTGTGCCCCAGATTTATGGTCATCATAGCCGTGCCATTACGGGTATCAACACCGGCAGCGTTGCTGTAAATGCCATCGTTGTTTGCCCGGTGGTCGAAGAAAATTCCCGATTTTCCGAGAATACCCGTTAGCGAAAAGCGACCTGCTTTGGCAGTAGGCATATTAATTTTAAACGAAAGATCCTGATATTGCGGCACTGCGCCATTGGCTACGTCAAATCCAATTTTGTCCATCACGTCAAGGGTAGAATACCGGTAATTTATCAGATACGACGATTGGTGGTTTTTCGAAAAAGGTCCTTCTGCTCCCAATTCATAACCATTGAAACCGATTTGAAATACATACTCGCGCTGTTGATTGTTGCCATTTCGCATGTTCAGGTCGAACACGCCCGAAAGGCAATTGCCATACTCGGCCGGCCATGCCCCCGTAAAAAAATCGGAATTAGCAAGCAGATTGTTATTGAGCATACTCACCGGACCACCTGTGCTTCCGAGTGCTCCAAAGTGGTTCGGATTGGGAATGTTTACTCCGTCGAGGCGCCACAACAAACCTGCAGGTGAGTTTCCTCGTATTATAATGTCGTTGCGATGATCGCCTGCGGTAAATACACCCGAAAAATTCTGTGCCATACGCGACGGGTCGCCCAAACTGCCGGCATAGCGTTCGGTTTCTTCAATGGTAAACGAACGGGCACTAACAGCAGCCATTTTGTTGATTGTTTTTTCTTTTTCGTTGCCTGCCTTTACCACTATTTCGTTGAGTACTTCAATGTCTTCTTCCATCTTAACTTCGAGCACAAGCTCGGTTGAGCCTTTTAGCAATAAGCCTTTCATAACAACAGGTTTGTAACCTATTGCCGTGAACTGTAATGAAATTCTGCCCGCCGGAACATCAGCTATGCTGAAATTTCCATCGGAATTGCTGCTTCCACCCAACAAAGGATTGGTTTCGAGTATTACAATGTTTACACCGGGCAAGGGTGTTTGGGTGTACACATCGCTTACCACACCCCGAATTTTGCCGGTAACTTGTGCTTGCGAAACCAGATAAATCAATGTGAATACTAAGAAGTAAAAGGTTCTTTTCATGGCTTAAATTCTACTGATATATAGTTGTATTGTAATCAAAATAATAGAGTTGCAATAAAAAGTTTCATATCTTGCAAAAATATTGCCATAATATAATGTTTGCAAATCTTTTGTATTATGTTGAAAAACAAGTATGTGTGTGTGGCCTCAACCATTTGGGACAAGCAAATTTGGTCTCAGCAAATTGATAAGACGACTTGTGAACATGGCTGCTTTATGTTTGCATTGTTAACCAATAAAAAGCAAAAACGATGAAAACAAATTATGTGCAAAAAGAGTATTACGAGTTGCAAAAGCAATCACAGAAATGGATATGGTATCTCATGTTATTTTTGCTGTTACTCAACGTATGGGCAATCATTCAACAGGTAATTTTTAATATACCGTTCGGTAATATTCCTGCCCCAAACTGGGTGCTTTTTGTTGCCTTGGGTGTGCTGGCAATGTTTTGGTCGGTGCTTCTTTTTTCGAAACTCGAAACAAAAATCAACGAAAAGGGAGTATGGTTTCGCTACCATCCATTTCATATGCGGTATTGTTGTATTGAGTGGAACGAAATCGATAAAGCTTATGTGCGTTTGTACCGCCCCATGAAAGAATATGGCGGATGGGGTATGCGAACGGCTTTTAATGGCGACAATGGCAAGGCATACAACGTGGCAGGTAATATAGGTCTGCAACTGGAATTAAAAAATGGCAGTAAGGTGTTGATTGGCACGGCACAAGGTGTAGAAATGCGAGAGTTCTTACAAATGTCACAATTCAACACTGCCAAATCATGAATGCATCTGTAATTGTTCTGTTACTGCTTTGCCTGTTTTGGCCGGCATTGCTTTTTCGTTATCTGCGTGCATCGTTTCGAGTGACATGGCAAGTGGTTTTTCTTATAATACTTGCACCGGTATTGTTTATGATGTATTTGAACGATTTAGCACTTATTCACATCGGCAACAACCTGTGGTTTGTTTTGCAAGTATTTTATGCGGTGGTGTACGTTCCGATGTTTTTCAGACTGTCGGTACTTTTGCCACTTCCGAAGAAATATTTTCTGTCCGACTTATTGGTAATTTCGGTTATGGGCATTCTTGCTACATGGGTATATTTCAATCGACAAGCCGAATGGCTATTGGCATTCTGTTTGGTAGCTGTGCATATAATATATTTGACAAGGGCAGCTATATCGTTTTATAATGCAGTAAAGCAGTATGATGATACGCATCGCTGGTTTACGCAATATAGTTTTCGCTTTGCTGCATTAACTATTCTGTTTTGGCTACTTTCAATAGTTGCCACAGTATTTTTACAGTTTTTTCAAAACCCTGATGGTAATATTGTTGCTATGGTATTTACCTATGTTTTGGCTGCCTATGTATTTATAGCCGGATACATGAGCCTCTCGCAGTTTTTTAATAAATGGAAACCCGAAGCTCAAAAACCGAAGTGTCGTAACCAAAATTCCGACGTATTATCAGTAGAAGTACACCGCCTGATGAAAGAAGAAAAACTGTTTGCCGACCCCGACTTTAATCTCGAAATGCTGGCACATCGTTTAGGTATCAGTGTTTTTCAAACATCGCAACTGCTCAACCAAACAATGAATACCCGGTTTCATGCTTTGGTAAATAGCTATAGGGTAAACGAGGTGAAAACAAAGTTGAAAAGTAACGACAACCGTAAGTTCACGCTGTTGGCTATTGCATTTGATTGCGGATTCAACAGTAAATCTAGCTTTAACCGTGTTTTTAAGGAATTTACAGGTAAAACTCCCGGCGAATTTGCAGGAAAAACTGATTAAAATTGATTTTCTTTGGTCTGTAATTTTTGAACTTAAAGAATTTGACGATTATGAAAGCTACCCGAATAGTTGCACTAATTGTGATTGCGCTTTTTGCCTGCAGCCTGAACAGCTGCATTGTTGTGAAACGCGACAGATACGGAAGCCATTACCGCTTGAATAAAAAAGATTCGAAACATCATAAAATTCTGATACAGGTGGGTAAAAACAAAGGCAAGGAACCCAGGGTTAGTTCAAAGGGTGTGTACCGGCCCAAACCTTCGCGTTAATTGTATCGTGCTAAGTACAGCACTTATATTAAAAAGAAATTGTTGATCGGGTTTATTCGGTAAACCATTGTTTTAATAACTCAGGATTGATGCCTGAAGCTAAATAATATCTGAGTTTATTTTCTTATCTTTACAATGAGCGATGAAACAAGTTTTTTATACTGAATTAAATTGAATCAGATGAAACATGTTGTAAATGAAGTACGTGTATTTTTCCTGTTAGCAATAGCAATACTGGTTTTTACTGCCTGTGAATCGTATCAAACTGTATCGTTGGTTGTTAAAGATTCGGAGACATTACTCCCTCTCGATTCGGTCTATGTTCAGGTGAAAGCCGGTAAAAATGGCGACTACACAAAAAGTGGTTGTTTTGGGTACACCGATTCATTGGGTAATTATTCATGCAGTTTTATGATTGGGTGTGCAGGGGGGTGTTACGATATATATATGGAATGCAGTAAACACGGATACGAAAACTATGTATCCGAAATAAATGTTATAGAATCGGTTGTATTGCTGCACAGCCTGCCGGTTGATTCAACCCCTTGACAATAAGTGCTGCCAAAGGTTTGGTCAAAACAAGTATTTTTGTTGAAATTTAAACATCAGTATTATGAACCCGTTTACTTTTCAGAATACCACACGAATACATTTTGGAAGAGGGCAAATTGCCAAGCTTTCGAAAGAACTTTCATCGTACCATAAAATTATGCTTGTGTATGGTGGAGGAAGTATTTTTACTAATGGTGTTTACAGGCAGGTAAAAGATCAACTTGCCGGAAAAAAATATGTAGAGTTTGGAGGCGTGGAACCCAATCCGCGCTATGAAACATTAATGAAGGCGGTTGACGTGGCTCGCAGCGAAAACGTCGATTTATTACTTGCTGTAGGAGGGGGATCGGTAATCGATGGTACTAAATTCATTGCAGCTGCATCGCTTTTTACCAGCGGCGACCCATGGCTGATATTGTCGGAAAATGCAAAGTTCAGCACAGCCTTGCCATTGGGTGTTGTGCTTACATTGCCCGCTACCGGTTCCGAAATGAACGGTAATGCGGTAATAACACGCGAAAGCGTAAAACAAAAGTTGGCCTTTGGCAGCCGATTACTTTTACCGGTATTTGCAATTCTCGACCCCGAAACCATGTATAGTTTGCCATTTAAACAAATCAGTAACGGTATTGCCGATGCTTTTGTGCACGTAATGGAACAGTATCTCACATACCCTGTGAATGCTCCGGTTCAGGACAGGTTTGCCGAAGCCTTGCTGTTAACAATAGTAGAAGAGGGGCCGAAGGTTTTGGCCTACAGAACCGATTACGATGCATGTGCCAACCTTATGTGGGCAGCAACTATGGCGCTGAACGGACTTATTGTGGCCGGTGTGCCCGACGACTGGTCCACTCATATGATTGGGCACGAACTTACCGCCCTTTTCGGCATCGACCATGCCCACAGTTTATGTATAGTGCTCCCCGGTGTTATGGAACTGATGCGACACGCCAAAGCCGAAAAAATTGTGCAGTATGGCATACATGTCTGGGGAATTGACGAAGATTCCGACGATGCGATAATAAATGAAGCAATTTTTAAGACAGAGCAGTTTTTCAATAGTATTGCAATTGATACCCGTCTTTGCAATTATTCAATATCAGCCGATGATGTAGAGCAAGTGTGTAAACGACTCGAAAACCGAGTACTGAAATGGGGCGAACATAAAAATATTGAAGTTGAAATGGTGCGAAAAATTTTAACTATGCGATTGTAAATTAATGAATTAATACTAATTTTATCAAAATTTAAATTAAACAACTATGAAGAAATTTATATCTATTATTTTGAGTTTTGTGTTTGCCATTACTGTTTATGCACAGCATGTTCCCAAAACCCTGAATTGGGATGGCATCGATCGTGATTATCTTGAATACCTGCCTGCTTCATATACAGGAGAAACCTCCATACCTGTAATCTTTTGTCTGCATGGGCTGGGCGATAATATGCAAAACTTTTCGGGAGTTGGCTTTAATTACTTGCCCGGGAACTGGATTGTAATTACACCTCAGGCGCTTATGGCTAGTCTGTCGGGTTATGAAATAGGAACTGCCTGGAATTCGGGTGCAGGGGCTGAGTTGCCTTTTTTTGGATACACAGTGCTAAATGCAGAGGTAGATGATGCAGGTTTTCTGATTGCAATTCTCGATTCGCTCGAAAACAATTACAACATCAACACCGATAGTGTGTTCTTCATGGGCTTTTCGATGGGTGGGTTCATGTCACAGAAAATGGCAGTTTTGCATGGAGATCGTATCACCGCCATTGCTTCGGTAAGTGGAACACTCGGGTCAGATGTTACTGAAATGCCACAGGTGCCAATGAATGTGTTACATTTTCACGGAACTGCCGATTCGCAGGTTCAATACGAAGATGCCGGATTTAATTCAGGTATGGGCTATTATTCGGTCGGATTGGGAGCAGAGCAAACCGTAGAATATTGGCGTAGTTATAATAATTGCGATATGGAACCCGTGGTAACTTATTTTCCCAATATCCGCGACGACGGAAAAACATTCGAACGATACTTATATCTTAACGGTACCAACGAAACCTATACAGCTTTTGTTAAAGTTATTGGCGGCGACCATGAATGGTACTATGCTCCGCAAAACGATATTGATTACACCACCGAGATTTTTAAATTCTTTACCAACAATATGGATTTCCCAACAGGATTGGCAACAGCCACTGCCAAAAATATACATGTCTATCCAAATCCTGCTTCCGACTTTATTAGCATTGAATGTAACACAAATGCTGAAGTGAAAATACTCGATATTACAGGGAAGTTGGTTAAGCAGCTCAATATAGGTGATGGTGCCACAACCATACAAGTATCGGAGCTCAGTTCAGGTCTGTATGTGCTTCAGATTCAATCGGGTAGTAATATCACATCGAGTCGTTTCGAAATAGTACGGTAGTCCATTGTAAAAAACACGCTGTGTGTTTTAGTGAATTATCAGCTTAATTCTGATTAAGAAAATTGTCAACCAAGCTAATTGTTTCCGAAATCGCTTGGTCTAAAATATCGTTGATGATTTTTATATCAAACTGAGTAGCAAACTGCATCTCATATTCTGCTTTGGCTATGCGCCGCAATATTGCTTCGTTGCTATCGGTCGATCGCTTTATAAGCCGGCATTCGAGTTCTTCAATCGAAGGGGGCATAATAAAAATAGACAAGGCTTGCTGCCCGAAATATTTTTTTAAGTTCATTCCACCCAACACGTCAACATCAAAAATTAAATTGTTGTTGTTGCCAAATACCCTGTCGATTTCCGATTTCAGAGTGCCATAAAAAGAGTCGGTATATACTTCTTCCCACTCGAGGAACTCGTTGTTGTCAATCTTTTGCCTGAATTCATCAGCGCTAATAAAATAATAGTGCTGTCCGTGAATTTCGTGTTCTCTTTTAGCACGGCTGCATGCCGATACCGAAAACTCGAGCCTGAACTCAGGCCTCGCCAACAATTGTTGCACAATGGTGGTTTTTCCTGCTCCCGACGGAGCCGAAACAATGATTACTTTCTGCTTGCTCATCAGCTTGTTTTTGCAAATATACATTTTTTGCATCTCAATATGATACATGCTTTTGGGGCATGATTTTTGGAAAAACATCGAAAAACCGATTATGAGAACAATCGTTTTGCTACTTGTTTCTGTTTTTTATTTCATGAATGGATATGCCCAAAGCTCAGAATCAGAACTTATTCGGCTGAAGGTTTCTCCAATTTCGGTTCATCCTACTAACAAAAGCTATCAGTCGTATCTTTTCGAATTGAATGTGGAGGAAGTAATAAATGGTGATTATCAGGCCAATGTAGTTGTTTTTGAGAGTCATGCTGTTTTTTTTGGTGACGCGCTTCTCCAGATTTTTAATTGCTCGGTCGAAAACAATGGTACTGTTACCAATTGTTCAGGCAGTGCAATTATTGACGTAGTCATCAGGAAAGTCCCAGATTTTACGCATGTAGTATTGATTTCGGTAGAACCCGATAAACGCTAAAGATACTATTCAATTTTAATGCAACGTATCGAATACCCATAGCTGACATCAAGGTTAGCCTGGCCAACAGATCCGGGATTGAGGTATACAATACTGGCCATCCCTGTTCCAAATCCTGTACTCGACCAATACGTAGCCGACGTGCCTTCGTTGTAAACGCCTTTGAAACCGCTGCGGTCTCCTCCTAAACTTATCATCAGAGGTGAATTGAAAGCATCGTTAGAATTAACCCAGCCACCTACCGATAGAGCATCGGCCCATTCGGTTTCGTTCGGAACTTTCCAACCCTCAGGGCATGGGTCTGCCGCAGTTCGTAACCCAAATTCATCCACCCATCGATATATCCAGGTTTCATCTTCGTTCCAGTCGTAGGTATCAGTAAAATTAAAAATATATTCATTATGCCCGGGTTGCTGTCCTGCAGGAGCTAATGTTTCGGTGCTTAAGCTTGTGCGCTCTTGATGGCCGTCGGCTTCACGACCCCATTGAAATAAATCGCCATATCCGATCATGTCTTCGGGATAAGAGGGAACTCCTGAAGCTCCCAAATCACGATCGAGCCAGCAACGTCCTGCAAAAGAAACAGTACCGTAGGTAACTTCAGACCCATTGTACATAAATGTTAGCGGATCGCCACAGGTAAAAGGTACAGGAGTGGTGAACATAAACTCTTCACCATAGGCTGTACCGGCTTCGTTAGTGGCGTAAGCCCTAACGTAGTAAGTTGTTGCAGGTGTTAAACCGGTTAAAGTGCTTGTGAATTCGCCTGCATCGGGTGCATCAATGCTAAGTCCTTCGTTTGCTTCAACAGTGGGCTCAGTGGTCGTGCTCCAAACTACTCCGCATATCAGCATCGTTCCACCTCCGTCGTTGCTGATGTACCCACCCGAAACAGCCGATGTTGGCAATATGTCAGAGGGTTCGTAGGTGAGTAACTCGGCAAGAACCACTTCGTTTTTCACGCAACGCACCGAATAACCGCTGGTTTTTTCTTCGGTGCTGCGGTAAATCGTGTTTCTGTCGTATGCCAATGCTCGCATCCATGCAACATAATTGCTCGATGATGTAGAAGTCCACATATAAAATCCTGTGTTAATATCGCTAAAACTTCCGTTGTAATGTCTGTAGCCACAGGGTAATGCCGTGAAGCCACTGTAGTTGTTGGCATCAAGATTGGGTTCCTGCCAGTGTTCGTAGCCGGCTTCCTTTAGTTTTCCACCTGCCAGTGGACCACGCCAGTTAGCATAAGCTAAGTGATTGGGGTCAACACCCAAAAATTCCTCTAGTAGCTTAAACTCATCATCGGTAATAATATGCCAGCCTTGTGGGCATAAGCGGCCATCTTCAACGGCGGCAAAATTATATAACTTTCCGTATGTGTCACCATATGTAACCTGGTCGTGGTTGTAGTAAGAGTATCCGGGAATCTGATAGGCGGAGTTCCACTGGCCATCATCGATGATTTCAGTAATGGGTTCGCCATCTTTAAAGTTTGCTGTCTTCAGGTTCTCCGACATCATCTCAACGCCGTTAATAATGATGGTCTGGTAGCTTCTTCCATCTATATCAGACACACCTAAGCCCGGTTCAAAAAGAAACTCACCGGTGGTGAATGATACTTCGTTTCCGTAAGCAGTGCCAAAAATATTGGTAGCATAGGCCCTCACATAATATGTGGTCGACGAGTTCAGTGAAGTAATGTTGCTGGTAAAACTACCAATCCCCGTGCCGTCTTCGGTGTGTCCATCGCACATTAATAGGGTGGGGTCCTGATAGTTAGCCCACACAACACCGCGTTCGTAAACTGCCGATCCACCATCGTCGGTAACCGTACCTCCCGATACAGCAGAATTGGTGGTAATATTTGTAGGGGTGGTGGTTTCAACCTGAGGAATAGTGCCCACATCTTTTATACAACGCACCGAATACCCCCTGCGTTTATAGTACGATGATATTACAGCGTTTTCAATATTATACCCCAGCGAAAGATAATAGGCACTGTCGGCATCGGCTTCCACCGAGCTCCACCAGTAACCCCATTCGTCTATTGCTATATAGTTGCCATCGTGTTGGCGATAGCCACCCGGATGTGCAGTGAATCCGGTTTCGTTGTTGGCTTCGGTATTGGGTTCTTGCCAGGTTCCAAACCCCGATTGTATGGTTTCGGTCGATTTTAAGAATTTCCCGGCATTCTCAATACCTCCGGCATTTACACAAAGAGTATTCCACTCGCTAATTGACGGAATGTGCCATCCAACCGGACACAGTTTTCCTGTTCCAACAGCATGCCAATTATAGAGTTTGGCATACGTCTCGTCGTAGCTTGTAGAATCGTTTTCGTACCAGGTGTAGGCTCCGGTATTATCGGTAGCCCAGTCGGTTGCATCCAGTTTTTTAGCTAATGGGCTGCCATCGTTGTAGGTTGTTGTGCGTAAGTTTTCGCTTATCCATTCCTGTGTGCCTACAATAACAGATTCATACTCGTTCCCCTCGATGTCGATAACACCTGTACCCTGCATATACAAATAATCGCCGGTGTTTATTTCGTATTCTTGGCCGTATATAGTTTCGGTGGCTGTACTTGCATAGGCTCTAACATAATAGGTTGATAGTGGCAGCAAACCCGAAATCCAGCTTGTGTATGGCCCTGATCCAGGACCGTCGAGGGTGAGTCCATCGTAAAAACTGTGAGTTACACCCGGTGTAGCACTCCAGATAACGCCACGATTAATAATGCTGTTTCCATTACTCACTATGTCGCCCCCGCTTTTGGCAGATGTGGCAGTAATGTTGCTTACTTCTGTAGTGCTTACTGTGGGCGAGCCTAACGGGTCTTTAATGCAGCGCACCGAGCCTCCGGTTCGTTTGTCGGGTATCCAATAAGGGACATTTTGGTCAATAGCTTGTACTTGAAGCATGTAAGCATTATTTACTAAGACTGCGGTACTTGACCACATTTGAGCATACATTCCCAAATGCACAAAATTTCCTGTGTTCTCGCGCATGCCACCGGCTCTTGCCGAAATACCGCTTGTGTTGGTGGCACCGTTGTTGGCCGGATACCATAACATGTCGGTGTTTGTATCTTTCAGCTTGCCACCTGCAACATCGCTTCCTCCAAGAAACTCAATAAGTCCATCCCATTCTTCGCGTGTAGCAACATGCCATCCGGTAGGACACAAATTTCCTGTTTCTATGGCCAACCAGTTATACAGTTTTCCGTATTTTTCGTCGAAGGCAGTAGAATCGTTGTTATACCAGCACCAGGCGCCTTCTGTAGTCGAATTCCACTCGGTGTCATCGGTTATCTGAAATATTTCCATACCTGTGCTATATGTGGTTGTATGCAGGTTTTTAGTAGTCCACTCAGCATCGTTAATAATAATGCTTTCATAGAAGTTACCATCTATATCCCACACGCCTTCACCGGGGGTAAAGAGCACTGCCAGTGTTGTAAAACTAGTTTCGTTACCGTATGCCACTCCGGCAGCATTAATAGCATATGCTCTTACGTAATAGGTTGAATCGGGATATAGCCCTTCGATAAAGCTTGTATAACTGCCCGTTCCGGTGCCGTCCTCGGTATTCCCGAGCATGTTCTGAAAGCTTACATCAGGCGTTAAACTCCATAACACACCTCGTTGTGTAACTGCATCACCGCCATCATCGGTGATTTCCCCTCCGCAATGGGCACTTGTTGTAAGTATGTTCACTACTTCGCCGGTGTTTACAGTTGCCAGATTATAGGGTAAGGTAGTGAGGCTGTCTTTCATGCAACGCACCGAAAAGCCCATAATCTTTCTTCCATCGTTGCGGTATATCTCGCATGTTTCGTTGCTAAGTGCTCTACACCAGGCATTTAATGAATTCGACTCGCTTGCTGTCCACCAAACAGCGTTTTTAGTTTCATAAAAAAAGCTGCCCGTGAAGTTGCGCATACCCGCCGGAAGTGCCGAAAAACCCGATAGATTGATGTCATCTCCGGTTTGCGACCATGTTAATCCTGTATGTTCTTTCAAATAACAGCCTTCGGCTATACCTCGCCATCCCACTTCGTCAGCTTGTATATGCGTCATCCCCAAACTGCGTTCCATTTCTTTGAAATCGTCGTCGGTGGGCATACGCCATCCGGTAGGACAAATTCCTCGTGTATTGGTTGCGGCATACCAATTGTATAATCGTCCGAAGGACTCGGAGTTTGTTTCGTCGTTGCCATAATTGGTAAAAGCTCCTGCCTGTGTGTTTATCCATTCGCCTGCATCTTCAATGCCAATTATATCGGTGCTGTCGCTGTAGCGAATAGAATGCAAGTTTTCGGCCATCCAGTAGCGATCGCCTATTTTTACAATAGAATACATCCTGTCGTCAACATCTTTACACAACATAAAACCAAAGTCCACTGTGAATTCGTATGTACTGCCAATAGTGTCGGAGGCCTGTATTTTCAATGTGTTTATGGTAATGTACCCTTCGCTGGAAACAGCTCTGAAAAGCAGAATATCACCAAAACTATATACAAATTCATGCAACACTTTTTGCGCAATCAAATCCTGTTCAAGTTCGTATAGAGGAGCAAAACCCAAATAATCGACCGAGAACCCCGTGTGTGTGGCACTGTTGCTTACCATTTTTGCATGATAACAGTAATGTGCCGATTGAATCGATACCTGATATAAACCTGCCGGCAAATTGTTGAAGCTGAATTGGTGTATTCCTTTTTCGAGCTCTCTTGTGCTTTGATGAATTGTTTTTCCAGTGATGTCGAAAACACTGATTAATGCTTCGCCCGGGTGCACTACTTTGCATTCAAGATAACAAATATCGGAAGACGGATTGGGATAGACTAAGATTGATTTATCTGATTGCTGCATCAATCGGTTTTGAGCAGGAAATACTAGTTCTAGTAAATCGTTGCCGCCAATGCTGATAGAAGTATTGTGCGTGATATTTGTAATATGGATGCTGTCGATGGCCGACGACTCACCATGTGCTTCGAAATGTAGCGAAAGGTTTTGGCTATTGGCACAAGGGCTTACAAATAGAGTTATTATGATAATATGTAATATTCTTTTCATGTTTTTCGAATTTGGGTGTTCATTATTATTTAATAAAGTATATTAGAGCTATATTAAAAACCGAGTTTTTGGCGCTAATGGTTTCATTCGTTTTTATGTCAACGAAACCCCTGCTATAGGCTGCTGAAATTTGATAATTCTTAAACCCGATTTTCACACCGGCACTGATCCCCGTGTCGAAACGCTTATATGAATGAATCTCTTCACCAAAAAAACTACTTCCGTCGTCGATGTAGGCATCGTGGCCATGCTCCTCGAAGTTCCATTCAAAGTCGGGCTCTACATCGGGGGCAATGGTAAACGATTTGCTGCCAACTAGGGCAACACTGGTGTATGGCCCAACCATTCCGGTAAATTTGAAATTCCCCAATGGAATTTTATACCCAATGTTAATAGGTATATCCAAATATCCGATTGAAGCGCGCGACGTGGCAAACTGGTCTTTAATTTTATCGCCTTTCTGAAAGAATGTGATGGCTGAACTTACCGATAAAAAGCTGAGTACCTCATATTCGATGGCCACCCCAAGTTGCATGCCCAGCTTTACATTTTTGTTTAGATTGCCGGCCCATTCGTTCCGTTCAACAATGGTTGCAGCACTCATGCCTGCCTGAACACCGTAGTGAAAGCCTTGAGCCAAAATTGTGGCCGAAAAAGACGAGACTAAGAAAATAATTAAGATTGGTTTTTTCATGGTAAACTTAGTTGGGTTTTTATCAAAGAACAATATAGTGTATGATGATACTACTATTTGTAGGATAATCCATCCACAAATATAATGAATTTGTAAATAAATCAAACCTTTCAATAAAACAAGCTTGATTATTTTATCCACATGTCGATTACAGGCTTGTCGATACCTTTGATATATCCGGTGAGTCTGTCGTTGGTTTTTACTCTTCCTACACCTGAAGGCGTGCCGGTGTACAAATAATCGCCTGTTTTTAAGGTCATAAATTGCGACACATACGAAATTAATTCATCGAACGAAAATAATAAATCTCGAGTGTTGCCTTGCTGAACCACAGCAGCATTTTTGAGCAAAGAAAAATCTAACGAATAAATATTCTCGAATTGGCTGATGGGGAAGAAGTTTCCAATGCAGGCTGAACCATCGAACGACTTTGCTGCTGCCCATGGTAGTCCGTTCTGCTTACAATGCTGCTGAATATCGCGTGCGGTAAAATCGATGCCCAAACTGATTGCATCGTAGTATCGATGAGCAAAACGAGTCTCTATGTATTTTCCAACTTTCGATATTCTTAAAACAATTTCGGCTTCATAGTGTATTTCGTTACTGAACTCAGGAATATAGAAAGGGCGATTGCGGTTGAGAATGCACGAATCGGCTTTTAGAAAAAAAACGGGCTTATCGGGTTTGTCCGATTGCATTTCGGCAATATGTTCCGAATAGTTCCTCCCAATACATATAATTTTCATTGCTATCAGGCTTGCTCCGATGATTTAAACTTAATATAGGCCTCGGTAAATATTTTTTTTGTGTATAATGGAAAATCACCATTCTGCACCCAATTGTAGTACGAAGGATCTTTTCTGAATACCTGATACAGCAACAGTCCTTTATACTTTCCAAAATTCACGATAAGATTTCCCTCAGCGTTGTATATCAATCTTCCTGCAAAGTCGGCATTATCGGCAAACGTAGAATATTCCGAAAGTTTTTCCATATTATTTTCGAGGTCTTCGTACCTGTCGAGCTGACCTTTCAGCACCTCGTAGGTTGCCAGGGTATCGTCGAGTGCCGTGTGGGCTCCAACATGTTCCTTGTTGCAATAGAACTTGTATGCAGCACTGAGTGTGCGTTGTTCTTTTTTCATGAAAATAACCTGCGCATCGATAAGCCTGTGTTTTTTTAAATCTATATCGACACCGGCCCTTAGAAACTCTTCGGCAAGCATTGGCACATCAAATTTAAGTATGTTATATCCAGCCAGATCGCATCCTTCGATAAAACGTGCGAGTTCCTTGGCTACATGTTTAAATATTGGGCAAGTTTCTACATCATTCGTGGTTATGCCATGAATTGCCGTTGCTTCAGGCGAAATGGGAATTTCGGGATTTAGCCGGTACGATTTAATCTCCTCGCTGCCATTTGGATTTATCTTAAGCAGAGAAATATCAATTATGCGATCGACAGAAGTGTTCAGGCCTGTGGTTTCCAAATCGAAGAATACAATGGGTTTTTTTAACGAAAGTTCCATGTTGGTTTTAATTTAAACCAAAAAGGGGCATCTAGCCCCCCTTTGATTTGCGTTTATTTTTGTTAATTGTTAATCATCATTGGCATAAGCAACATAAGAATGTGCTCATCGGGGTTGTCGTTATCTTTTGGAAGTACGAGGCCTGCACGGGTTGGGTCGCTTAACTCTATTAGCACTTCGGGTGTAGAGATATTTTGCAGAATTTCCATAAGGAAAGGCGATTTAAACCCAATATTCATTTCGTCGCCTTCGTAAACACAATGTTGCGATTCGTAACCCGAAACCGAGTAATCGATATCTTGTGCCGAAATTTCGAGTTGATTTCCGGTGATATGCAGCTTAACCAGGTTGCTGGCCTGATTCGAGCATACCGCTACTCTTTTCAGGTTGCTGAAAAGCAATCCACGGTCAACAACCAGTTTATTTGGGTTGTTTACCGGAATTACGGCAACATAGTTTGGATAACTCCCTTCGACAAGACGGCAGATTAATTGAAAGTCGGAGAATGTGAAAAATGCATTTTTGTTGTCGAATTCTATCATAACTTCACCGTCGGCTTTTGGTAAGATATTTTTTAGAATAGCAGCCGGCTTCTGCGGAAGAATAAATTTGTCGGGTTCTTCAGCTATCACATCGGTACGACGGTATCTAACCAGTTTGTGAGCATCGGTGGCCACAAAGTTGGTTCCTTCGGTGTCGAACTCAACCAAAATGCCGTTCATTACCGGCCTGAGTTCATCGTTGGCAGTAGCAAAAAGACTTGAACTAATACCTGTATAGAGTACCTGTGGATGCATTTGTAGTTTCGATGTTTTTTCGCTACTGAGAACCGGTATTTGCGGAAAATCGTCTACATTAACTCCCATCAACGAATACTTGCCATTCTCGCTGTTTATATCAATTTTCAGGCTTTGCTCGTCGATGTTGAAAGTTAAAGGTTGTTCGCTGAATTCTTTCATTACATCTAACATACGTTTGGCTTCTATGCCAAAGGTAATGCTTCCGTTGGCCGAATCGAGGGGTAAATGTGCTGTTAGCGTCGACTCTAAATCACTGCCGGTAATCTGCATAAGCCCATCTTCGATATGTATGTAGAAATTGTCGAGTATAGCAAGGGTGTTCTTAGAATTGATAACCCTGCTTACAATTTGTAGTCGACTCACCAGCCCTGAACTTGAAATTACAAAATCCATCGTATTGTTGTTTAAGTTTTAATAATCAGTAAATATACTTTGTTTTGCGAAAACAAAAATACTTTTTTCGATGTAAAGTGATAAATTTTATTAACACTTTTTTGAATTATCGCCTGAGCATTAGCGTCTGAAATCGTCGAGAACTTTCGTTAGCAGGTCAAAATAGGTGTACTGAAGCAGTATCAGGTCGACATCGTTGTTAATTACTCCGTAAAAACGATCGACATCGTTGTTATAAAAGTTTCCCTCTTCGTCGTAAGTGTTTTTGAAATTGGGTCGGGGATAGGTTTTTAACACTACTTTTCTTCCTTTAGCATCTTCAACGGTGTATTGGCACAATATTGGGGTTTGCAGAATTGAGTCAAGTTTTAAATATTCGTCGGTGTAGTTCAGATAACTCTCGAACCCAACATTTTTATAGCGTGCTATAAATTCCTTTACCCTTAATGTGTCGAAATTGTTTATTCTTTTTCCCGATTCAAGTGCTACCAATTCATATCGGTTGTTCCCCAGGTTTATTGCCTTAAACGATTGTGAAGGCGATTGTGGAAATTCGAGACTCACCGAACGGATATCAGAAACATCATATTTAAATACCATACGGTCGCGCCATTCGTAAATACTTGTAATATATCGAGTAGTAAGAAAACCGCTAAACCCGGGGATATGTATTTCGAACGGAGCATTAGAGCCTTCCAGAATCATGTAGGTGCCTGTATTGTTTTGTGTGGTGCCGCCAACGTAATAGGTTTTTGTGAGTTTCCCTTTTTGATAGATTTCAACCTTGGTGCTGTTGGTCGACAACGAACGCAACACATAATCGAGTTTCGACTGCTGAACAGGTGCCGCAACCTCAATTTTTAGCATGGTTTCGAGCAGCAAATCAACAAAGTCGCGACGTGCAATATAATCTTTGTTTACAGTCCAAAAACTAGATTTACGTTCAAGAAGTATGGTGTTGTTTTGTTTGTCGGCCAAAAATATTTTGTCGATACTGGCGGTGTCGCGCACTGCAAAATCGCGAAGCACTTTAAGTGTCCCGCTGATTTCTTCAATGCGATAACGCACTTTTCCGTTTTCGTCGTATTTCACAATACGGTACTTTGTGAAAAACACGGCAGCGGCAATGGCCAGTAGCAGCAGAAAGCTAATCAGAAACAATCGGTTTTTATTATTCATTAGTCTAGTTTTTTTCCATACTTCATTTTTCGCCACAGTAAAATCATACCTCCTGTTAATATTATCAGAACCAGAGGCACCAGTGTATTGAACCAAACCCAGAATTGTCCGCTTTGTTGCACCTGGGTGCGGTCGAGTTCACGCAGTTTTATCTCGCGCATTCGCAAGGCAATAATGTCCTCGTCTTCGCACAAATAATTAATGCAATTCATTAAAAACTCGCGGTTGCCCGGACAATACTGATCGGGATAGTATTTGTCTTCGCCCAGATAATAAGCCTGTTTACGTTCTCCCAATGTCTTCACTTCGTTGCGAATCATGTCACCATCCGATATTATTATCATGCGTGTAGGTTCGCTGCGATCGATAAAATCAATATCGTCGCTGTGTTGTATTTCGGGAGGTATTCTCATGTTGAAGTTCGATTCGAACCGACCCTCAAGCAATACAGCTATTGGTAAGTTCTGCCGATTGAACGAGGCCATTTCGGGTTGTTCTTTTATTAAATCGAGGCTTACTTCAACGGGCGCCATAAGCGATTTCGAAAGCTTTGAGCTGCGCAACAGAATGGTCTTTTCAACCAACGGATCGTCGCCAACGGTATCGATACTACTAACGAATTGTGTCCTTATACGGCTTACGTTTCGAGTTAAAGAATGGTTCGACATGGTGTCGGGAACTATCATCGGAAAGTAATACCATGGTACCGGCTGAAACTGGGGCTGCCCTGCCACACTGTTCACTACTATTGGGATACTTAAGCATTTAAGGTCCTGTATCAGATCGGGATTAATACGAACTCCATAGCGAAACAATTGATCGTCGAGGTTTATATCGTTGATTAGTGCCATAAACGAAGGTTTTGTCGCCAGACTATCCATGCTGGCAGCCATCCATTCTATCAACCAGAGCACTTTCCCTCCACGCATTACATACTGGTCTATTATAAATTTATCGCGCTCACGGAACACACTATCGGGTTTGGCAATTACAATGGCGCTATAACCATCGAGAGCACCAAGCACACCGTTCATTCTCAACCGGTCGATCTGGTAAAACCGCGACAATTCCATCATGATATCGTGAGTCTCGAACTCGTCAAGTTCACCATGCCCTTCGAGAAATGCAATTTTCTGGCGTGAATTTCGTGTTAGCAACCAAATGCTATTGATAAAGTTGCGCTCCAACTCACTTACCGTACGGTTAAACTGTTGTTGGTCGCCCACGGTGAGATTGTCGATGAAAAAATTAACCGGGTATTCGGTTTCCTTATATGTGATGATGGCCCCGGGGAAAATTATCTGCTCTTTATACTCGTTGTTGCCCAACAATTGCAAACGCTGAGGTATCAGCCCTTTTTTTATTAGTTGAATGTATATATCTCGTTTCGATGCATCGTCGGTGCCACTGAACGGATCGATAAATTCGTAATGAATATTTGATGAATACACCCTGAAATCATCGAGCATTTCTCGTACCGACCGTTTCAGTCTTTTAAAACCAAGACTTAGGTCGTCGCCGTCGAGATATACTTTAATGTACACCACATCATCGAGATTGCGAAGTATTTTTTTTGACACTTCCGATAGTGAATAGCGTTTTTCGGCTGTGAGATCGATACGTACAAACAAATGACTGCTGATGAAATTGACTACAATAATTATCAGAACCAAATATATCAGGCCTACGATACTATGTTTTTTTAACATTTTGCGTGTGGGCAGCTTCAGAATTGTCTTTTCCTTTTTCATGATGTTACCATTTTCGGCTTTCGAGAGAAATGCGGGTTAAAAACAAAAACAGTGCAACTACGCTTAAAAAATACACCACATCGCGGCTATCGATAACTCCGCGCGACATAGAGGTATAGTGATCGTTAATACCCATCGAAATAATAATGTCTTGTAAAGTGCCTCCAAAACCCAGGCTGGCAAGTTGCGCAAAGCCAAGAAAGAAAAAATAACAAATAATGATGCCAATAAAAAACGACACTATTTGATTTCGACTGAGAGAGGAAGCAAAAACACCAATAGCTGCATACACCGAAGCTAAAAATATCAAGCCAAGATATGAGCCTGCCATGCCCCCGAAATCGATATTTCCGGGTGGATCGGCCAGCACCCAAAGCGATATGATGTATATAAGAGTGGGAAGCAAGGCTATGATGGTAAGCACCATGCCTGCAGCAAATTTGGCCATCACAATTTTTAATTCACTTATAGGTTTTGTCAGTAGCCATTCTGCAGTACCAAGCCTTTTTTCCTCGGCAAACATTCGCATGGTTACAGCAGGAATTAGAAATAAGAAAATCCATGGCGCAAGAATAAACATACTGTCGAGGCCTGCATACCCCGCATCAAGAATGTTAAATTCGCTGTGAAAAATCCAAATAAACATCGAGTTTATCAGTAAAAAAATGATAATGACAACATAGCCGGTTATCGAACTGAAAAACTCGCTGATCTCTTTTCGAAGTAGTGCAATCATATTCTCGAATTTAGCGACCACAAAATTATTTTTTTATAACGAATAATAAAACATTGTTGAACGATTAATCGATTCAATAAATCTGAGATTATATTTGTATGCTATGAAACGAACTCCGATAGTGCTGTTATTATTGTGTGCCATTGCGCAAAGCCTTGTTGCACAAAATCAATCTGCCTGGCATGTGCAGGCTTCCGGCGGCTTTCTGGCACCGCATCACCGTTCGATGCAGTATCTCGTTAGCGAGCATGTCTATCAGTTGCAAGCCGGCTTTCGACTTGGTTTTTCGGGGAACAATTCATGGCTTAAGCATTGGCGTAGCCCCGATATTTTGCTTTCTGCAAACTATACTGACTTGGGAAATCGTGCTACAATGGGTGAGGCATTTTCGTTGTTGGTCTCTGCCAATATTCCAATTGTAAAGCAAAAAAACAGCGCACTCTATTATACGTTGGGTACAGGACCGTCGTGGTTGACCCGACCGTTCGATGCCGAAAACAACTATTATCAAATTGCTATTGCCTCTCACCTGAATGCCCACGTGCGATTTGCCTTGGGATATGCCTTTGGGTTTGCAGCCGATGCACGTGGTAAATTTCATCTGTTACTTAGTTTCGACCATTTTTCGAACGGCTGTTTCAAAGAGCCCAATCTTGGCTTGAACCTTATTAGTCTAGGCTCAGCGGTTAGTGTTGGTTATGGCAGACCTATTGCTGTTAACGATGCCTCAGTGAATTCGAAAAAACACACCCGCTACACGGCCATCTATGTTACAGGAGGGGTAAAACAGTACGCTGCTTACGACACAGAGTTTTATTACATAGGTTCGGTGTACACCAACCACAATTATTTTGTTAGCGAGCATAGAGCACTGGGCGCAGGGGTCGATTTTATTCACGACAAATCGATAGAACACTACTACCGCGATGGTTTCGGTATTGAAAACACCCGTACTTTCAGAATGGGCTTTCATGTGAATCAAGACCTGTACTTCAATAAACTTGTGTTAACAGTACAACTTGGTGTATATGTAATAAATCCTAAAAAAGACGATGGTCTAATATACGATCGTATTGGCCTGAAGTATCAGTTCAATAAGCATTTTTTTGCCGGTTTGATGCTTAAATCTCACATCAGTGTGGCCGATTGCTTTGAACTTACGTTGGGATATCGTTTCTGAAGCTTGCCATTGTTACGAAATATCGCAGCTTTTGAATAGGTGAATGAATATATCAGCCTTACACTTATAATTTATGCAAAAAAGCTTTAATTATAAGAAGATTACAGTGTTCCCGTTTCGTAACGCCTAACCAGCATCTCAATCTCTTGGTCTTTCCCGTCGGCATCATATTGCACCTTAAGATTGTTGTTGAAAAGTAAAGCAATATTTTGCCAGAAAAATGCCGTAAGCGATCCTTTCAGTTGTTTTATAAGTTCGTACGATGAATTGCCGGTTTCTCTATCTACAAGTTTTACCAGCATTACTCCCTGACTCAGTGTGAGTTTCATTAGTGGTTTTTTGTATTCGGCCTTTAGTTCCCTGTCTTTTTTATCGATATATTGTCGCCGGCTTTTTTCATCGGGTAGGGTGATTAAATGCTTTTCTATTTCGGCCATTTCCTGTTTAATCATTAGGGCATATGGATAAACTACTATAAAATTGCGAACCAGTTTCGAATAGCGTTTGTCGCTATATTTGCGCGACGATTCTTTCGGAAATACATATACTTCTTTCGAAACGAGCACTGGCATGCCAACGCTTTGGGCAATGCTGTCGATGTTTATCAGTTGCCTGATGTATCGTGGTACCTGAGCATGTATATCGAAAGCAATGAACCCGAAAAAAAATATTGTAGACAACAAAAAAACATGTACTGTTTTCATAACAGGAATTTATACTTTTGCCCTTTCAAAATTAATACCATTTTTTTGTTGTCCGAAAAAAAAACAAACTGGCTCATTCTTATTTTCCTCGGCTTTGTTTGGGGGGCATCGTTCATTCTAATCAAGCGCGGCCTCGAAACATTCAGTGCCACCCAGGTTGCTGCCTTGCGTATGGGCATTGCGTCGCTGATAACGTTGCCTTTTGGTTTAAAACTGATACGTAAAATCACCCGAAAAAATATTATACCCATTGTGGCTGTGGCGTTTATAGGGAATTTTATTCCGGCGTTTTTTTTCTCGTTTGCACAAACAAACATCAACAGCAGCCTTGCCGGAATGCTAAATTCAACCACACCGCTTTTTGCCTTGCTGTTTGCTTTTTTTGTTTTTAAGAGCCGAATTACGAAAACGCAAGCCCCGGGAGTTATTATTGGTTTGCTGGGGGCTTTTGGTTTAATTGTTACAGACAATATTGCTGATATTTTTAGTTTTTCGGGATATGAGTTTTTTGTATTGGCAGCCACCATGATGTATGGCTACAATGTAAATCAGGTGAAGTATTTTCTGAAAGGGCTCAGCGGTTTCGAGATTACTGTTCTGGCTTACCTTTTTGTTTTTCCGGTTAGCGTAGTCATACTACTATGTACCGATTTGGGTTCCAGCTACGCGCACCCCGATTTTGCAATGAACCTGCTCTATATTTTTGTGCTTGCATTTGTGGGGTCGGTGCTGGCCGTGGTTTTTATCAATGTGTTGATACAGCGTGCCGGTGCGCTGTTTGCATCGTCGGTAACCTATATCATTCCGGTTTTTGCAGTGTTTTGGGGCATCGCCGACGGCGAAGTTGTCACAGGCTTGCAGGCTACCTCAATTGGTGTTGTGCTGTTGGGTGTGTATCTGGTAAACAAAAATCAGAGTCAGCCAAAAACTATTCGGCAATAGTCCGAATACCCGCATTGTAAAAAAAATTATGCTTGTGCAATTGAATTAATCAAAGGCTATGTGTAAGTTGAATCTAGTAATTCACAATTTTTAGGCCCTGAATATTGAAGCCTCTTAAGAAATCGGCAACATGCATGGCTTTTTTACCCTCCATTTGCAAATGCTCCATGGCAATGAATCCATCGGTAACAGCCACATGAATATGGGTTTTATTATCGGAAACTATTGAGCCTGTAGGCAAGTTGTGTTTTTTGTAAATAAAGTCCGACTGAAGCAGCTTGCAAATTTTATGAGCTTCGTTGTCTTTTGCCAGTCGGGTAAATGCGCCCGGGTAGGGGCTAAGCCCACGCACCAAATTATGAATTTCGATTCCGGGTTTTCTCCAGTCAATCAGGCAGTGCTCTTTAAATATTTTTGGGGCAGTCTTCAGGTTTTCGGTTTGCACATCGTTTTGTTCAATGGTTTGCACCGTTTCGGTTGCAATAAGTTGCAGCGTTTCCACAACCAGTTGCGATCCGGCATGCATCAGTTTGTCGTGAAGGCTGCCTGCATTGTCGTCAGGTTCAATGCTAATGGGGCATTGCTTGATAATGTTGCCGGTATCGATATTTTCGTTGATAAAAAACGTGCTTACACCGGTAATATTATCTCCGTTAATTATGGCATGGTTAATAGGTGCAGCACCCCGATACTGGGGCAGGAGTGAGGCATGTAGGTTGATTGTGCCTTTTGGGGGCATTTGCCAAACTTCGCGTGGTAACATTCTGAAAGCCACCACCACAAACACATCGGCACCGAGCAAACCTAAACTTTCGATAAACTGTGGGTCTTTCAGATTTGTGGGTTGTAAGAGTGGCAAATTGTGGCTTATTGCATATTGTTTTACATTCGAAAAAGAAGTTTTCAGCCCACGCCCCGATGCTTTATCGGGTGCCGTAATCACTGCTTTAATACGATGATTTGACCGTACAATGGCATCGAGAGGAGCCACCGCAAACAGTGGCGTACCCATATACACAATATTCAATGAATGCTTGTGTTTCACTGTAATGGGTTTTTACAGGTGCAGATCATGTCCCATCTTTGTTTTTTTTGTCTCGAGATAAAACTTGTTAAATTTATTGGGAGTGATTTCTAAGTGAATGTTTTCGACTATTTCGAGTCCATATCCTTCGAGCCCTGCTCTTTTTTTAGGATTATTGGTAATCAGTCTGATTTTTTGAATACCGAGACTCCTTATAATTTGTGCTCCAACACCATAATCGCGTTCATCTTCTTTAAACCCAAGGTGAATATTGGCTTCAACGGTGTCGAGTCCTTTTTCCTGAAGTTTGTAGGCTGCAATTTTGTTGAACAGACCAATGCCTCGGCCTTCCTGATTCAAATAAATAAGCACCCCTTTCCCTTCCTCTTGAATCATATTCATGGAATGATGCAGTTGTGGTCCGCAGTCGCAGCGCAGCGAGCCAAAGATGTCGCCAGTAGCGCACGATGAATGCACGCGAACCAATACGGGTTCATCTACTGTCCACTCGCCTTTTACCAAGGCCACATGTTCCAGATTGCTGTTTTTTTGTTTAAAAGGAATCAAATCAAATTCGCCGAACTCAGTGGGCATTTTAACCCGTTGCCCTTCTTCGATGAGGCTTTCGCTTTGCAGACGAAAACGAATCAGGTCTTGTATGGCAATGATTTTAATATCAAATTTCTTTGCAATTTCGATAAGTTCAGGCATACGAGCCATGGTTCCATCATCGTTCATGATTTCTACCAGCGCTCCTCCAGGGGTAAGCCCCGCCAATCTCGTAATATCGATAACGGCTTCGGTGTGTCCTGCGCGTTGCAGCACTCCGTTTTCTCGTGCCATCAGTGGAAAAATGTGACCGGGTCTGCCAAGATCTTCGGGACGGGTTTTAGGGTTTACAAGTGCAGCAATAGTTTTAGCTCGGTCGGCTGTAGAAATTCCGGTAGTGCAGCCCTGCCCAATAAGATCGACACTTACTGTGAAAGGCGTTTCGTGAAGCGAAGTATTTTTACCAACCATAAGCTCTAAGTCGAGCTCTTTACACCGGGCTTCGGGTAGCGGGGTACAAATGAGACCCCTTCCATAACGGGCCATAAAGTTTACTGCTTCAGGTGTAATGGCCTCAGCAGCAATGATAAAATCACCTTCGTTTTCGCGATCATAATCGTCAACCACTATCAGCATTTTACCATTGCGGATGTCGATGATAGCTTCTTCTATAGTATTCAAATACTTACTGAAATCGTTCTGTGGGTTTCCAGACATTGTTTTTTACTCCTTTAATTGCTATGAATAATCCGGCCAGTAATGCCAGATTCATCGTATAAAAATGTGTTATAAATCGTAGTATCTTATTGTGAATATTTGCTTTTTTTAGCAACATATCAATAATCGGAATCAGAAAACTGATGCTGTAAATACCCAACAGCAATAAATAGAAATTGCTTTGTGTTGAAAGTGCAATGGAAGTGCTCAAAGCACCAATAAGGAATAGAGGTCCAAGCCATCGTAACACCTTGTGCGACCAAAAGCTGAACGACAAACCCGGACGTGTAGAAAACAGCATGCCCGAAAAAATCATGAGGTTTTGGAAATCGCCGGTGGCAATACGAATTTTGCGACGGAACTCAATGCCGAGGTCGTTAGAAACATCTTCGTAAACAATTGCTTTTAAATTGTTCACAGCCTTATAGCCCTGCTCAAGTACCGCCATGCAAATGTAGAAATCGTCAACCAGCAAATTAGATGGCACCTGACGATAGAGTTCCCTGCGAATGGCATAGCATCCGCCGAATGGCCCCATCATGGTTCCCCAAAGAATACCTTCACGGTTTTTAATGCTTACTTCGCGTGAGATATACGATTTCTCCTGAAAGCTGATACCTTCTTCTTTTATGTTTGTATTTACCATGCGGGTGTCGACCAAACCTACACTGTTGTCGGTAAATGGTATTATCAATTGTGAAATGGTGTCGGATGCAAACATCACATTGGCGTCGGATAAAATTAGAATATCTCCCTTTGCTTTTCCTACCAACTGATTGATGATGTTAGCCTTTCCTTGTCGCTCGGTAAAAGGATACAAATAAACATTCGGATGTTGTTGTGCATATTGAAGCACGATGTTTTCGGTGTTGTCGGTGCTGCAGTCGCTACCAATGAGTATTTCGGTTAAATGTTTCGGATACTTACTTTGCAATATGCTCTCAAGCTTCTGACCAATAACAGCCTCTTCGTTGAATGCAGCCATAATTACCGTTACAGCTGGGGTGTTGTTGTTTTTGATTGATTGATTTTTCCTTTGATGAGCACTTAGCCATTTTAGCAAGAATGGGAACAATACGTAGGAGTGAAACACCATCAGTACACACAACCAGAATATGACTTGCAGTATTATCATTGGCAGTGCTTTGTATAGAACTCTGTTTGCATTTGTGCAATGATGTCGCGGTTGTAGTTTTCGTTCACAAACTTATGCGCATTTTCGCTGATAGTCTCGAACAGTGTAGCATCGTTCAATACTTTTTCAATTTCTTTTGCAAACGAAAACTCATTATCGGCAATCAGGATGTTCTCGCGGTGTGTTGATGGAATACCTTCGGTACCAACCGGAGTGGTTGCTATTACTTTTCCGTATGCCATTCCCTCGATAATTTTAATACGCATGCCCGACCCCGAAAGCAATGGTACAACCATCACTGCGTGTGCATTCATGAAATCGGCTGATGAAGCTACTTCGCCATGATAAACAATTCCTTCTTTTTCGAATTTTTTTTCGAGCCATTTGGGCGCATTTCTGCCCGCAATATTAAAATAAATATCAGGTTTGTTTTCTCTAATTATCGGTAAACACTGGTTTATGAACCACAACAGACCTTCCTGATTGGGTAGCCAATCAAGTGCCCCCAAATGAAACAGAGATGCTCTCTTTAGTTGTCTTTTATCGATATTGATTTTGGAAGTGTCGAAGCCTGCTGCAATAACTTTAATCGGCCGGTTGTTACCAAGTTTGTTATATACTTCTGCATCTCTGTTGGTAACCGGAACCAAGAGATCGTAGTTGTTTATTACACGTTTTTTTAAATACAGTATCCTACGCACCATGTGTTTTATGTACCATTTCTTCAGTATGTTACCTTCCGATTCCGATGTGCGGTTCCATATTTCGTGCTCAATATTGTGTGCCCTCAGCGAAATCAAAGCATTACTGTGCTTGCGTATGGTTTCGATGTAGGTGGCCATATATAAACCTTCTAGTTGCACCACATCGAAACTTTCTTGCCGGAGAATTTCTATAAGGCGAGTTTCAAATTTCTTGTGATAGAATCTGCTGGCGATGTAAGGCAATTTCGAAGTAAAAAGATTTTTAAGCAATCCGGCGATGTTAAGATTTGTGTTAATAAACACATACTGCAAATGCAGTTTATTTCTAACCTCATCGGGAATTTCCGATTCTTTCACAAAGTGCTTGGGAGTGTTTATGGCAAGCACATGAATCTCGTTTCCTACATTTGCCAGCGAGTCAACAACATTGTAGATGCCAATGGTGCCTCCATCTTTGGGAGGGTAAGGCATTTTGTTCGAGAGACTCAAAATCTTCATACGTGAAAACCACTTAAATAAAGTTGCGAAATTAATAAAATTAAGATTGCGACGAAGCTTTTTTGGGTTTTCGTTTAAATTTGAATCTCTTAGCCCAAAGCGAATGCTGTTCCTGACTAATTAGCAACGAGTCGTTCATAGCTTTCACGGTAAGAAAAAGCCCCAATGGAAACATTATCAATACTGACGACCACATTCCCCAGAACGACGGAATAGCCAATTCGCGCGCCATTTTCTCGAAGGTTATCGATACCACATAATAAAGTAGAAATACCAATACCGAAACTACCACCGGTGTGCCAAAACCGCCCTTGCGAATAATAGCTCCCAGCGGAGCGCCCACAAAGAACAGAATAATGCAGGCAAAGGCAATGGTAAATTTACGATGCCATTCAATGCTGTGCCTTGTAATCCATTTCAACGACATTTCTACCTCGTCGCCGGTCATGTCAACATAGGTTTTTGCCGAACGGCTGTAGTTGAGTGCAAAGTCGATAACCTTGTTTTTTTGAGTATGCGACAGTGTGTTAAACAAACTGTCGATATCGATAGTGCCAATTTTTTCTTCCGAAGGTATAATTCCAAATTTCGCTCTTTGGTCTTTGGTAATACTATCGAGATGTCGTATTGTACCGGCACGGCGAAGGTCAATTTCGGAATTAGGTGGCGCAGGGTATGGATTAATTCTACCTTTGAACATGCTGTACAATAGTAAGTTGTGAGCAATGTTGGTTCTGCGTTTAAAAAGTGTGTATTTCAATGAATCGCCGGCAGTGCGTAATTGCTTTATATTCAGCATTTCGAATCCGTTTTTAAACAAGTCTTCGTTATTACGGTCGAGACCCAGACCTTCGAGTTGTAAATACATAATTTGTTGCGCAAACGAAGTGCGCTGGTGTGGGTACGTGTTTTGTGTTGCATTTTTCTCAAGCCCTTTAGTCATTTCTTCGTACCTGATGCCGTTATTCAGGTTAATAATCATATGACTTTTGTTTTCGGTTACTTTAAGTGATCCCGATTCCGCCACGATTACGTTTTTGTTCCCATTTCTGGCACGGTGATCGTAAATTAATATTTGTTTTAGCGTCTGATCTTTATCTTTCCCTTCTACACGAATGCTAAAACCATCTACTGCTTCGGTAAATATGCCATTCTGAATGTTGATTTCGGGTCGTTGCTGAGAAATGCTGAACAGCAGCGAACGCATTTTTAGGTTGGTATAGGGCAGTATATTATTCGTGAAAAAGAAGGCGCCAATGGCAATGATTGCAGTAAGAAATATTAAAGGATACATTATCCTAACCAGAGATATTCCCCCCGATTTCATGGCAAACAGTTCGTATTGTTCGCCCAGATTTCCGAAAGTCATCAGCGAGGCCAGCAGAATAGACAGAGGCAGCGCCAAAGGTATTAGTGTAAGAGAGGCGTAAAAGAGCAGTTCGAGTATTACTCCGGTTTCGAGGCCTTTTCCCACAAGCTCGTCGATGTATTTCCATAGAAATTGCATCAGCAGCAGAAAAACCGAAATCAGAAATGTGAGAATAAGAGGTCCCACAAATTTCGATAACATATAAAAGTGCAGTCGTTTAAACATGTAGCAACATCCAGGTTTCTATTATCGAATACATGCGCAAATGTAATGAATATTGCCGAAAGTAATCAGGTGCCCAGAATTCTCTTTAAATCGTTGATTTGCGATTCCCAAAGACTGATGAAACCATTTTTTTCAGTTTCAGTTACAAAATCTGTAATTATGAGTGTGGTATCACCTGATAGCTCCTCACTGGTAATTTTGAATTCAAAATATTGGTCATCAGGCATATCTTTCCATCGAAATCGAACATATTTCAAATATTTTTGCGAGACTAATTCAGCCGGGTGCGACTGATTGTCCCAAACAAAGTCGAATTCATTGTTGTTAACAAGTACGTCATCGGCAAACCATTCGGCGAGACCGCCCGCGGTGCTGAGCCTGTCGTAGAGTATTTTGATGGAACTTCTGATAGGGTATTCCATCTCGATCTTGATTTTTTCTTCCATAATTGTTGTATTCAGTAACACAAATATGCCTTTTGCAATATAGATAAATAAAAAACGATATCAAACTATTGTAGATTTATTTTTTTATTTAATTTTGCAGTCCTGTAATGGCGAGGTAGCTCAGCTGGTTAGAGCGCATGATTCATAATCATGAGGTCGGCGGTTCAATCCCGCCTCTCGCTACAGAACAAAAAGCCACCGTTACACGGTGGCTTTTTGTTTCAGGAAAGTGGTTTCGCTTGCGAAAAACCACTTTCCTGAAACAAAAAAAGCTGACTTAGGCGTCAGCTTTTTGTTCTGTAAAGCCTCCCCCCCCCCTGGGTATCACGAGCGCAGCGAGTAATCCCTCAACATTCTTGTTCGAAAAACCACTTTCCTGAAACAAAAAAAGCTGACTTAGGC
>Ga0334884_1001284_pt1 | contig 38649 bp, 35 predicted proteins | sample GraSluR1_MG_7_FD_207215 | JGI IMG/M metagenome (GOLD analysis project Ga0334884, IMG submission 207215) | Sludge microbial communities from methane-producing bioreactor in Wageningen University, Netherlands - Granular Sludge_12_05 R1 | ecosystem: Engineered > Bioreactor > Anaerobic >... | reverse complement strand
CTGTCGCTCGATGACCTATGCTTAATAATCAATTCGAGCAGGATCGGTTATCGCTTAAAAGTTTAATATTACTTCAAACCACACGAAGGGCATCTCGACTGTCGCTCGATGACCTATGCTTAATAACCAATTCTAAGGAGGAGGTATAAGTTGGCTTAAATGATTGACAAATCCATTTATTACAAGTAATTTTACAAACCATTTAAAAAACAAAAGCTTATGAAAAAAAATGTAGGATCTACTGATCGCATCATCCGGATTATCATTGGCCTGGCCATTGGTGCCATTGGCTATTATTATCAAAGTTGGTGGGGACTTCTTGGTTTGATTCCAATCCTTACGGCCTTAATTAATTTTTGTCCGCTTTATGTCCCCTTTAAAATCAATACCGGTAAAAAGACTTCCTGATTTAAACAGAGATTATGATTGGACTTTCTGTCAGATAGACCAAATGCCCTTCGACCGGCTGTATGAACAGTTCCTGAAGGGCATTTTTGTATGCCGAAATCTGACTTAAATGTGACTTTGACTGCTCACCTGTTTTATAATCAATCACCATAACTTTTTCAGGTAGGATAGCGATACGATCAGGGCGCAACAGCTCACCCGTATCTGTCAGGAGTTCAGCCTCATTCCTGATTTTTGCCGGAGGGAAAAAAGCTTTTTTCAATTTCTCATCCTTTGCGAGTTGTTCAAAAATAACACCTAGCTTTTCAGCTTCTGAGAGATCAAGAAAACCTTGATTAACATTCCATTGGAGCACTCCTGAAAGCTGATCGGCATAGCGCAGCCGGGCCAAAACTTCGTGCAGTTTGTTGCCATATTGCACGGCTTTGGTGGCTTTTCCATAAGAGACTGGTCTGGCAATTTCGAGGGCATCACGCCAGTTTCTGGACGTGATTGCCTCCTTCGGTGCAGGTTTTCTGTCATGCTTTGTGGCTTTCTTTAGTGGCAGGCCTTCATTGCTTCCAAAACTATAGCAGTTTTTCCCCTCAACCCAATCGCCCGATTCTTTTAGATAATGATACTGGAATGTTTTTGCAGCTTCTCCTTTGTAACTGCTGATCACAAAAAGTTGCTCAACAGCCCGCGTGCAGGCCACATACATCAGATTAAGACTATCCAGCTCACTCTTCTTTCTCTCCTGTAAATAAAGTGCCTCAAAATCAGTACCCTCCAGTGATTTATTAACGCTTATCATGGCTTGATAAAGGCCCGGGATGTTAAAGGCTTCAAGATCGACCCAGGCATGACTTTTTGTGTTGTTTCGGCTAAATCCGGAAGCGGCATAAGGATAAATTACAACCGGAAACTCCAATCCCTTGGCTTTGTGAATCGACATTACTCTGATAGACTTGTCATCTTCAGGAAGCTTCACCGCCAGCTTCTGCTTGCTGTCTTCCCAATATTGAAGAAAATCTCCCAGACCACCTTTGGCCTGATTTTGCCAGCGGAAAACAGACTCCAGAAAGAACAACAGATAAGCATCAGCATTTTTATTCAGTTTAAAATGACGCAACAGATGCTCACAAAAATCATAAATACTGTAATGGTTGAGCTGAATCGGATTGAGCGATCCTTCAGGCAAACCGAATACCCCCTCCATTTGCGCATGACTCATTGCTTCCTTTGAAAAATAAGCCGTTGGATCCATTTGTTCTTTAGTCACCAATGGGTTTAACAAGGCATGGTAATACCTGAGTCCGCTGGCGATAACTGCATCAGCCGGATTAAGCAAAAAATACAGGGCGTGAATAAGCAGCTGAACCTTATCAGAATTTTTTACCAGGAGCGAATCGGGCGAAACCACACTAAAACCTAGTGAGGTGAGAAAGCGTGCCATGTCAGCACCCCGTTCATTCTGCCGGGTCAAAATCACGATATCGCCCGGGCTATAACCTGTATCAATCAGCTCGACAATTAGCTCTGAAACCCTGAGCTGTTGCATATATGTATCTTCCTGCCCATCATCTTCATTCAGTAATTCCAGTTGTACAAATCCGGCTGCTGACTTTGAAATAAATTTTTGCTCCACCTGCTCGTAAACTTGCTGATATTCTGCTGATAAAAAAGAAGAAACTGACTTAAAAAAGGCATTGTTAAACTTCACGATTTCGGGCAATGACCTGTAATTGGTATCCAATGAAAAATCCTGATATTGCTGCTTCAGTATTGACGCCATTTCATTGGCCTGCAATGAATTATCCGGCAATTCAGTTTCAGGCAAACGGATAAACTGTTCCACCTCACCACTGCGGAAGCGGTAGATCGCCTGTTTGGCATCACCAACCAAAAGACTTAAATTACCTGCAGCAAGGCCATTGGTAATTAAGGGTAAAAAGTTCTGCCACTGCAAGATAGAGGTATCCTGAAACTCATCGAGCATAAAATGCCGGTAGCGTTCGCCTAGTCTTTCATAAATATAAGGAACGGATGCATCATATAAGGTTTTGGACAGCCGCTTGTTAAACTCAGAAATATGCACCTCATTCGTTTCTCTCCGCAAAAGTTCCATCTCCTCTGTGATGCGCTGTTGCAAGGCAAACGAGAGTAAATTCCGCTCCAGCATGGTAAACAATGTCAAACGGGATTTATGTTCCTCCACATAAATTTTCAACTTATCAAAGGCGTGTAAAAGCTCAGGTTCAATCGTTTGTATTGCTGCTTCTTTTTCTTTTGGCAAACTGGTTTTGGCCCATTTACCCACTTCAGGTGGTTGTACGAAAAATCCAGCCTTAGACGCATGAGCCAGATCGCCCTCACGAATACGCTTGATCACCACCGGAAGTCCTTTGGATCCTTTGGCCAGCTCATCAGGGCTCACCTCATTTTGATCCAACAACTGCTCTATCTGATCAACCAGCTGATTAGCCCTATCCAGTAAGGTTTTACGGGTTTCACGAATGGTTTTTGTTGCTTTTTTTACTGACTCCAGATCAGAAAGCTCATTTCCTTTGCCATGCAAAAACGCTTCTTCCTCAAGTAGTTGGCTAACAAACTTACTCAATCGTGATTCTATGCGCCAATTCTCATCATCCTGAAGCTGTTTTTTGATAAAATCCAAAATCAAACGGCTTACAAACTGATCTTTTCCCACGGAGGCAATGATTCGATCGCGGGTTAAACTGATCAGCAATTCTGTTTCGAGCAGGATCTCATATTGAGTTGGCAGGCTTAGCTCACGCGTAAAGGTGCGGGCCAGTTTCTGCACAAAAGCATCTATCGTGCTTACCGCAAACTCGTGATAATGATGAAGTATGTGATGAAAAACCCAGCTGGCACGCTCCTGCAACTCAGCCTTATCAAGTTGCGTCCGGATCATCAAAAAAGGCAGCATCACTTTTGTAACGGTATCATCCGCTTTGGCTGTGGCAATGGCCTGTAATGCTTCAAGCATACGATCCTTAAGTTCGTAAGCTGCTTTGTTGGTGAAGGTAACAGCTAAAATCCGCCTGTAATTGATTGGATCGTGCAACACCAGAGCCAGATATTCGAGCACCAGTGTGAAGGTTTTCCCCGAACCAGCAGACGACTTATATACCTTCAGATTTTTCATTCAGGCACAAGCATTTTGCCAACAGCATGTACACCCTTACCTGTGATTTGCACGGTGTAAAGTCCTTTTGTTTTCAATTGTTGTTTTGCATCAAAAATTAGGAGGTTTTCGCCTTGTGTTAAACCTATTACCTCCCTAAAAACAAGCCTTCCCTGCTGATCGAAAACTGACAGCCAGGCTGTGGCAGCAGTTTTTGAATCGAGCCTGAAAGTTGCAGATTGTGTTACCGGATTAGGAAAAATTGATAGTTCTGAGGTTACAATCAGTCTTTCAGGCATCCCAACGCTGATTGTCCGGGCCGAATCGCGATAAACAACCATATTGCCAAACACTTCATCCATAGTAACTTGTAGCAAAGGGACATCCATTCCCTGAGCAAGCCAATGGTATTCAGTATAATCGCGAAATATTCCCTGACCTATCCCATTCATTTCCAAACTGTCATATTCAGACACCTCCGACTTATAGCGCAGCACTTCGAAGGTGCCATAAGGTGTTGTAAGACTTCCCCAGCCATCAATGGTGTTTTGCCGGCTCCGCTCGATAAGCACATAGCCTACGCCAGGCAAGGCCATTTCGAGCGCAGCTTCATCTGAATAGGCTTGACCATAATTCATCGGAAACTGATACCATTCGTCCGGATTATTAAACTTCAACGGAATAGGGGTTCCTTCATAAATCAGTCCATATCCTAAATCCTGATATCGGCTGCTGCTATTCTCTAAAAAACGAAAAGCCCTGGTCTCGGGCAGTCCGGGAAACAATGTTGCAGGATTGAATGTATTTACCAGGTCGGCACTGCTTAGGAAAAATGGCCAAAAAACCACCGGCGTTGAAGTAACAGCCAGAAAAGTATCCACCCGCTGGCTCACTGGAATCAGATCACCAAAATTCCAGTTAAAATCTTCGCCGGTTCGCGAAAAATCATAGGAATTCGTTTCAAAGGCAATGCTGGTTCGCACCGTATCACCAACAGATGGCATATCGGCAGAGGTAACCGTGATTTGTGCGTGTGATAAAACAAATCCAAGCGATACTATTAAAAGTAAAATTGATTTTTTCATGTTATGATTAATTGGTGTTTCGTTTTTTCTTTCTGCGGAACAGCTCGCCAAAACTATCAAATTCCTGACGATACGACAATCCGATGCCCTGAGTATAAGGCGCATAGTTGTCGAAGTTGCTGTAGTAATAATAGGAGTTTACATTGGAATGGTTAAAAGCTTTGGCTCTAAGTCTTCCATCTTTAGTAATTTTTACGGTAATATCCACATCTCCCACAATATTACTGGCATTTTGAGTGGTAGTGGTATTATTGATCATACCAAAATTGCCATCAATTGTCACACGGTCGTTAAAAAGTTGTGTTGACAGTGCCACCTCCAGCTCCTCGTTCGAAAGCTCATCGCCTGGTTTGTAGTGCAGCCCCACATCAAAATCCTTACTGATTTGCGAAAGCCAGCTACTCAACTGGTTGCTGATCACATTGATATAGGAGCTTCCTAAATTTGCAGTGCTTCCACCGGCATAGCTAAAACTACCCAACACCAGCAGCGAAATCATTTGCTGTGTCATCAGGGCAGTATTGGTAGTATCCAAAACAGAAAATACCATCTGGCGGGTATCGTCATCAGCATTTGGCAATCTGATACTAAAGCTGATATCCGGATTAAACAATTGATTTTTGAGCTGGATGATACAATCCACATTCACCCTGTTGCGGATAGATGAGCTGGAATCGAGCACAATACCTAATGAGCCTAGTGAAGTTTTAACACGATATAAACCTTTTACGTCCAGTTCGGCATCAAGCGGATCACCGGTCCAGGAGATACGGCCGCCTTCGAGCAGCTCAAAGCGTTTGCGAACCAGGTTTTCGAACACAAAATTAAACTGCCCCGACTCCACCCGATAATCACCCAACAAGGTGAAATCGCCTGCTGCATTCACACCCATCCTGATATTGCCACTTCCACGTGCCGCCAGATCACCCATATTATAAGGCAGGTAAATCAGCAAACCAGCATCAGGTGTTACCGTGGCATTAAGGCTGAAGTTGAAGTTCTTAGCCGGTTTTGGCAGTGCAGTTTTTGTGGCAGCAGCTTCGGCTTCTTCGCTCGGGGGAGCTACGAAAACTATAAAGTCGTGATCACTCACATAAGCACTATTATTCAAGGGAATAAACAATCTTGTACCGCGGTTGGTAGCAGCATTTATTGCCAGGTTGATGTCGTTGAGTGGTCCGGTTATCTGCACATCACCAGTAACAACTGCTGACCCATAAAACAGCTCATTCATTTCACGGGTGGTATTGAGCGCAATAAATGAATCAGGATCCATCCTGAGCCTGAATCGGAAACCGGACAGATACTGATGACTCACCTCACCACTCACAATGGCTTTGTTTCCGGTTGTATCGTAAAGCATCATATCCTGAAAGGCGATTCTGTCCTTTTCGAAAATAAATTTATGTTGCAGCGAATACACCGTATTGAGATAATCAACTTTAAAAGCTGTTCGATAAAGATCAAGCTCGCCGGTAAGCTCAGGCTGCTTGAGGGCTCCCCTAACTTTAAAAGTGCCACTCGCCAAACCTTCAATATTACTCAGGACACCGACCAGAAAGGAATTTAAAGTCCTCAGCCTGAAGTTCTCCAGATTCAGGTCAAAAAACATATTGTCATCCTCCCGGGTTGGATAATAAAATCCGGTCAGATTAAGCATTCGACTTGTAGAAACATTTCCAACATTGATAATCTGTGCATTCAGATAAATTGATTCGTCGGTATTGTTCCAACTGCTGATGATACGGGCATCGCCCAATTTTTCAGCATTCAGATGTAGTCCCGAAAGATGCAGATTAGAAAAGAATGCCGGCTGGTGAACCAGGTTGGCCAATTGCAACTCACCCGAAATAATCCCATCCAGATCAACCCCAAAACCTAATGTGATAAGGTCGAAATGGGAGATATTCCAGTTGCTAAACCTTATGTCGAGGGTATCAGCTTCGTTGACAGGCAACTTACCATCGAGGCTGATAAATTGATGTCCCACATCGAGCCGGAGATTGGACACAGCAGTATATTCTTTGTTGAAAAGTATTTGATTATTCTCGGCCAACTGCCAAACCGAATCATTCACAATCAGATCCGATTGAGTTATCCGTAAGGTACCCCCATAAATGCTATTCGGTAAAAAAATTGCATTGATAACACCTTTATTTCGAGAAGGTTCCAATCTGTCGCTCCAGCGAAGCTTGGATATCAGGCTGTCATTTCTTACCAAAATACTTAAGTGTGGGCTTTGAATTCCGAGCACTGTTGTATCGAATCGGGTAGAATCACGAAAAACAAACTCCGAAAGGCTTAGGTCCAGTGCTGCCTGTTTACGATCGCTGGTGTTCCTGATGTAGATATTTTTCATTTTAAAATCACCAAAAGCGATATAGGGCGACCTGAAAGTAAGATCCAGATCGTTGCGGTTAGTCGTAAACACCCCGCTGGTTGCAGTTCCGGGGGCCAGCGATAATCCAGGGCTAAGCAAACGGGTAAGTGTTTCTGTATCCCAAAAATTGAGACTCATAAAAAAGTCCTGGTCGGGCAGCTCTTTATCATCTTCCATAACGCCCGGAATATGGATATAACGGTTGATATTATTATTAACGGCATCAGGCAAAGTGGCAAAATGTACCTGACCTCCCAGTTCAAATTCAAAAAAGTCGGTAGTCAACTCATACCGCTTTCCGAGCAGTGCTACATCAGATGCTTTTAGTACCAACGAATCCATCTGATAACTTCCTCTGCTATCAATGAATTCGGTATTGCTTACATGCAACAAACCCACCAGCTCGTCTGGCCTAAAACCCGTGAAGTTAGCTCTGACACTCGTTTTGATATGCATGATTGTATCAGTGTTCAACAGGTTCATGCCATACAGATCAGCATGTTCTATTTCGGCCGTAAAATCCATCACCGGTATCTCATGCTCAAGATCAATTTCGCAGTTAAATTCAAGCTTTAATTTTTCGTCATTCACACTCAAAAAACCATTGTAACGCTGTCCGGTCATTTCGCCATTCAGCATGATCTGCCGATAAGGAATACCCAGCAGGTCAAGGCGTAGCAATACACCATCGACGCTTATATTAGCTGTTTCCTTTGCTAAACCGCTTCCTTTTATCCTTGCATTCATCGAAAGGCTGCCAATCTGGTCTGTCTCTAGCAAGCGACCAATAAGCAGTTCGTCTGTTAGCAGATGTCCTTCATAATTAATTTCATTGGATTGCTTATCCCTGAACAGACGCAGGTCTGATTGCAGGGAGCCCGCTTCGGTACTAATCCTGGCATTAGCCAAAAAGTCATCCGGCTTACCTTTAAAAGTGCCTCTTACAACAGTGTTGCCGGCTGCTTTCAATTGTTCAGGAATTGTAATACGCGTATTTCCGGGCAGCGAAAAGGCCGCCAGATCATCGGCATTAACCCGCAGCCGGTCAATATCAAGCTCCATATAGCTGTTAAAAAAATCGGGTAAGCCATTGATACTATAATTGCCAACAAAACTGGTGTTGTTACCCACTTGAAAACTAAAGTCGCGTGTAGAAAAATTGGCTACAGTACCGCTGATGTCTCCTGCCAGACTAACATCATTTTTCATATCGAACATCACCGGTGCAAAAAAGCCGATATCAGCCATGTATAACTTTGAAGGCCTGATACTTGCATCAATTTGCACTTTCTCAACAAAATCAAGAAAATCGGCATAAGATTCATAGCTAAACTCCAGATCCAGATTGAGGCTTGTATTTGAAGTGACCAGTTCCATACCGGAAGCTTTCGTTGCCTTAGGCCCCGACACGAAAGTCCCATGCAGGTCCTCCAAGGCAATCCCACTGGTATCTGTGGCTTTAAGCCTTCGAATGTCAGCATAAATACTGTCGCCAATCAGCAAGATATCAGTAGCCGATAGCCTTATGTCTTTGATATATAAATGGCTATAGTCCATTCCTTCGGCTCCGGGGCTGTCTTTGTTCTGATCCCAAAACTGAAACTGTCCCTGGCTGATCTGTATGTGATCAATCCTTAATTGAAAATCGCCCGTTGGCACTTTTACTGCTGTATCTGCTGATTCGCCAGCAAAATAATCCATAAAAAACTGAAGGTTTAAATCTTCCTCATTTTCATATTTAACGAGTGAAGCATAGGGCTTCCCAAGCACAAGCTTGCGTATATGCAGCCCCTTATTCAAATCCTGGGGGATCATACTCACTCTCAGATATGGAGCTGCAAACATCAGGTTCGCCTTTTGGTCGTAAGCCTCAAAACCCTTAATTGTAAGCGAAAGATCGAGGTCAATGAAAAATCCTTTAATCAGGATGCGGGTTTCCAACTGTTCAGACAGATATCCGGAGGCCAGCCGGGCCAGATAATTTTGCACAAAAGGGTCGCGAATAGAAACGTAAATGCTTACCGGCAGTGCCAGCAGCACCATCAGCAGAGCCAGGAAACTATTTCTGATCTTTTTTTTGATAATTTTGTCCCTTAAAATCTGAACATGAACACCTATATCCTCGGTATCGAATCCTCCTGCGATGAAACCTCTGCCGCTGTGCTCAATGGCACCCGATTGTGCTCCAACATCATCGCCAGCCAAAAGGTTCACGAAAAATATGGAGGGGTGGTACCTGAGCTCGCCTCAAGGGCGCATCAGCAAAATATCATCCCGGTAATTGATACTGCCATTAAGGAGGCAAATATAAATAAAAATGAACTGCAAGCAGTGGCTTTTACAAGGGGACCCGGACTGCTTGGTTCGCTTTTGGTTGGCACTTCCTTTGCCAAGGCTTTCTCAATGGCGATGGACATTCCGATGGTAGAAGTGGATCATATGGATGCGCACATCTTAGCTCACTTTATCACTGACGAACAGCATAAAAAGGTTCCGGAATTTCCTTTTCTATGCCTCACTGTTTCCGGAGGCCACACCCGGATTGTGTTGGTGAAAGACTATTTCGACATGAACATCATCGGGCAAACCATTGACGATGCTGCCGGCGAAACCTTTGATAAAGCAGCAAAAATAATGGGACTTCCCTACCCTGGCGGACCGGTTATTGACAAACTGGCAAAACAGGGTGATCCTTTTGCTTTTCAATTTGCCGAGCCCCGGATACCTGAGCTGAATTACAGCTTCAGTGGGTTGAAGACCAGTATTTTATATTTCCTTCGGGATGAACTGAAAAAGGACGAACAATTCATCGAAAAGCACAAAGCCAATTTATGCGCCAGCATACAACATACCATTGTTGCCCTATTGATGAAAAAGCTAATCCTGGCTTCAAAGCAAACTGGTATCCGTCAGGTAGCCATCGCTGGTGGTGTTTCGGCCAATTCGGGCTTGCATCAGGCAATGCAGCAAGCCGCTGCTAAAAATAAGTGGGAAATTTACATCCCCAAACTCAGCTATAGCACGGATAATGCGGCCATGATAGCCGTGGCGGGATACTTCAAATACAAACAAAATCTTTTTGCCGATCATAACATTACACCCTATGCCCGGCAAAGCGTTAAAAAATAACCCAAAACAATGATGCACTGGCCACAGCTTCTTTCGACCCAGCGTTTCTCTTCTTCCTCTGATCAGCAGGACATCCGCTCGGCTTTTCAGCGCGATTACGACCGGATAATCTTTAGCAGTCCTTTTCGCCGTTTGCAAAACAAAACCCAGGTTTTCCCGCTTCCGGGAAGTGTGTTTGTTCATAACCGGCTCACACACAGCCTCGAAGTAGCCAGCGTTGGCAGGTCAATTGCCCGCATCGTATCGCGCGAGCTGATCAAAAAAACACCCGGGCTGGCTCCTACCGCACTCAGCGAAATTGACACCATCGTTTCGTCGGCCTGCCTGGCTCACGACCTAGGTAATCCACCCTTTGGTCATTCCGGCGAAAAAGCCATCAGCAGCTATTTCGAAGAAGGAGCAGGCAAGATGCTGAAAGACCAGATTCCTGCTGACCAATGGTCGGATTTGATCAATTTTGAAGGCAATGCCAATGCCTTTCGCACACTTACCCACCAGTTCAACGGCAGACGGAAAGGCGGCTTCTCGCTCACGTATGCCACACTTGCTTCCCTGGTGAAGTATCCTTATCCCTCTTTTAACAATGGTGATCGTAAAAAGTACGGCATATTCAATTCAGAAATTCCCGGTTTTGAAATAGTGGCTAAAGGCTGTGGCTTGATAAAAAAATCTTCTGCCGAGCTGGTTTACAGCAGACATCCGCTGGTGTATCTGGTGGAAGCTGCCGACGATATCAGCTACCTCATCATGGATATGGAAGATGCACACAAGCTCAGGATTCTTTCGACAGAACAAACTGAATCCATGCTCTCTGCTTTCCACGATCAAGACGATGAAGCATTTGCGAACTATAAAGATCGTATCTATAAGGAAGTTACTGACACCAACGAACGCATTGCCTTTCTGCGTGCAACGGCAATCAACCGATTGGTAAAAGCTGTAAGCAGCCTTTTTGTTACTCACGAAGAGGAAATCCTGGCCGGTGTGTTTAAAGGCAGTCTGGTTGATTACCTCAATGAAGACCTTAAAAACGCAATGGATGCCAGCCGGAAGCTCTCTGTAAAAGCTATTTACAACCATCCTGAGGTAGTGAAAATAGAGCTAACAGGATTTCATGTGCTGGGCACCTTGATGGAGGAGTTTTCGCAAGCCGTACTGGCTCCGGAAACCAATTATCACCGCAAGCTGCAATCCCTTTTGCCAGCGCAATTTACTCCACAAAAAACTGATACCTATACCAAACTACAATCGGTGCTCGATTTTATCTCGGGCATGACCGATCTGTATGCCATGCAGCTTTACAAAGACCTGAGGGGCATCGAAAGCTGATCAGGCCAAACTTTGCTCAAGAACGACTTTCCACTTCAGAAAGCCATCCTGCAAATCGCTATAATCGTGATAGATTCGTTGAAATGGTTCTTCCACCGTATTCAGATATGCTGTTTTCCCCTGCACCTTAATCACATTGAGAATATCATCCAGCTTGCGCATGGCCAGCTTTAGCTCGTCCAGTTGCTTATCACAACTCCAAATATAGGTGGCTTCCTCTGTGTCGAGCGTTTCCCAAATCAGGTGATAGTACTTTGTTCCTTCAACCAGGAAAACAAAAGAAAAAGGTTTCAACACAAACCTGAGCTTCATAATATGATGGGCATGAATGGAAGACAAATACCTGAGGTTGCGATAATGCTTGGTATCAGTGATCTGTAGCAAATCGTCAAACAAATCCGCTTCGGACTGAAAAAAAGCATCAGAATGAAAGCTCTGCTCACCAAAATGTGCAAGCAGCTCGTCCATGGTGAACAAGGACTGGTCAATCTCCAGCATACTCTTTTTCCGTTTGAACCCTGACACAAATTCGAAGCGGACGGTTTCGATCAGGGCTTTGTCGATGCGATCAATTTCGGGAGAGTAAGCATTCAGAATTCTAACCTCATCCCCCTCCAGTTCACAGTTCACCCTGACGTTTATATGCTTAGTCTTGAGCGCGTTGATAAAATAATTCTTCACTGCATCAAACTCCTCGCGCAGCTCATAGTTCTTGATGTTGATATCCAAAGCATCCTTGCTAAACCAAAACTTACGTTTGAAACTAACTGCCCCGAACTGAAAGCGAAGAGTTTTGATTGGTATGCTGAAATGATCCTGAACGGTTCTGGTTTTTTGATTCTGGGCAGTTACCTTTTTCACTTTTATGTCCGGATTGTCCGAAAACCCGATTAACATTCTTGGCAAACGCTCGCCGGAAGCAGATCGGAGCAGGCTACGGGTATTCAGCTTTCGGAAATAAATTCTTTTGATTTGGTCGAGTTGGTTGTAGCACTCTTCAGGGTTTTTCTCCTCTTGCCTGCCTGATGCATCATAGCTGACCACTGAAGCATGAAGGCTATTATTTACCTCGTCATGTTTGGTGACTAAAATTTCCCAAACCGCTTTGGTCTCAAAAAACTTTATGGACGAGGGGATGTCAATATCCCTTAAGGAAAGTCCGGAATTGCCCAGGTAAGCTTTGTCGTGATCAAAAAACAACAAAAGGGTTTTACCGGTCAGTGCGCCATATTCAGCTTTTTCGGACATAATTCACAAGTGAGATTTGTCCAAAATTACTAAAAATCTAAAAAATCCTGATTCTGTAGTGAAGGGAAAAAGAAGAAAATAAAATCTACCTCACCACGCTAACATTCATGGCGGTAGGTCCTTTGGGTCCTTTCCCGATTTCGAAAGTGACCATATTATTTTCCTTGATGGGTTCGTTCAGGTTGCTCACATGCACAAAGACACGCTGGTCGTTATCCAAGTTACGAATAAAACCAAATCCTTTGCTGTCGTCAAAAAAACTTACAACGCCATTCTTCAATGTGTCAACTACCTCATTAGGATCACTTTTGGCAACACTTATTTCAATATCATCCAGGTCAACCTCTTCTTTTTCAGATGGATCGGGTGGACTATCGAGGATATTTCCAAACTCATCAACATAAGCAATCATATCATCAAAACTGTTCTTGTCCTGATCTTTACTTTCGAGGCGGCGTTTTTCTTTGTCTTTACGTTTTTTTTCTTTTTTCTGCCTTACGGCTTTTTTTTGCATGGATTCCTGTGATCTTCCCATAGTTAAATTTTGGTGGTAAAATAAAAAAAATGGCGGTTGATTAGCTGTTCTGGCCGAACAGTAAACCAACCGCCGGAGTTCTTCTTATCGGTTAGTAACGACGACGTGGAGCTTCAGTTCTAGGACGAGCCTCATTTACAACCATTTCACGGTTTTCGAGGGTTGCACCATTGAGTTCCTTGATGGCCTTTTGGGCTTCTTCATCATTGTTCATTTCAACAAAACCAAAGCCTTTTGAACGGCCATTGTATTTGTCGATGATAATTTTTGCAGAGCTTACAGTTCCGTATTCTGCAAAGAAACGTTCTAAATCCTGATCGTTTACATTGTAATCAAGATTTCCTACATAAATGTTCATGTAACTAAAAATTAAATGAGTAAAAAAAATCAACCTTTCGAAACTAATATTACTTCTCAAGGCTTTCAAAAAAATCAGGATTTAAACAGCAGGCGGGTCGTGAAAAATGATCAGTTAGAACAAAAAACAAACGAAATCGCAAACAATCAAATTCTGAAATCGGTGCAAAGATAGCTAATTAATTTAAAATCAAATATTATTTAAGAAAAAACTTCTTCTTACATTATCTTCAGGCAAATACCTAAAACAAGGTATTGAGGGATTTGGATTAATGCTTCACTTTTGCATCATAAATCCAGATCATGCTGAAACGCATCAATACATATGGTTCTCTTGTTCTGATCGTAATACTGGCCGTTGTTTCCAACAGCCAGCTGACTAACCGGCACAACCACATCATAAACGGTGTGATGGTTTCACATGCTCACCCCTACAATCACCACAACAATACGCCTGTTCAGGATCACGAACACCAGCCTGGAGATTTTGCCCTGCTTGCATTTTTTAAGGACTTTCAACATTACATCATTTCCATTACCTCAGTAGCTTTTACTTGATCCATTACTTCAGCAGCTATAAAAATCAGACTGACAGATGTGAATCCACTGCCACAAAACAGCAGTTTATTCTACTTCTGTTTCAGAGGGCCCCCGTTGACCTGAGTTTTTAGGCTATCTTTTTGAATTTCATACTTTTAAAAGCATTTATTATGTCAAGAATTCAGTATTTCATCATACTGTTAGTGGGAGTGCTTGCCCTTCCACTACTGGCCAACGAGCCACCTTTCACACTCAGAGGCATCGTAACCTCGAACAATCAGCCTGTTCCTTTCGCTACGGTAAGTATCGAAGGTACTACAACAGGCACTATTGCTGATGAACACGGTCATTTTATGCTGGAGACCATCAAGCAGGCTCATTACAGTTTAAGAATACAATCGGTAGGCTATAAACCACAGCAGCTGACAATTAACGGCTATCGTAAATATCAGGAAATCAAGGTTGAGCTAACAAAAGATCTGATTGGCCTTCATGAAGTGGTTGTTACGGCTAACCGCCACGAAACAAGTCGACAGCAAGCTCCGGTGATTGTTAATGTGATAGGATTGAAACAGCTCGAAGTTAATAGTGCTGTTTGCATGGCTGATGGATTGAATTTTCAGCCAGGCTTACGAGTTGAGAACAACTGCCAGAACTGTGGTTTTCAGCAGGTTCGCATTAATGGATTGGAAGGCCCCTATTCTCAGATTTTGATCGACAGCCGTGCTATTTTCAGTGCTTTAAGCGGAGTGTATGGCATTGAACAAATACCAGTAGCAATGATTGAGAAGATTGAAGTGGTAAGAGGCGGAGGTTCTGCGCTTTACGGCTCCAATGCCATTGCCGGAACCATTAATGTGATCACACGCGAGCCGGTAAAAAATACCTTCGCAGGCAGCTTCAGTTCGGCACTGATTGATGGAACAGCGGTTGACCGCAACCTTAGCCTGAATGGTTCCTTTGTTTCAGATAACCGAATGGCGGGCATTAATTTATTTGCAGTAAACAGAAAACGCGATCATTATGATGCCAACGGCGACGGGTTTTCGGAGCTGGGCATGATTGAAGCAGACGGCCTTGGTTTTCGTTCCTATTACAAATTTAATTCCTTCAGCAAACTTACTACTACTTATCATTATATCAGCGAGTTTCGCAGAGGCGGAAATAAATTCGACCTGCAACCCCACGAAACCGATATCACCGAGCAAACCGATCATAAAATCAACGGCGGTGAGCTGGCTTTGGATATTTACAGCAAAAACCTCAAAAACAAATATACGCTTTACACTTCACTTCAACATATTGACCGTCAGAGTTATTATGGTGCCGAGCAGGATCCAAACGCTTATGGAAGCACGACAGATTTGGCCAGTGTGAATGGATTCCAATATCATTTGAAAACAGATAGGTTATTGTTTGCCGAAGCAAATATTACCACCGGATTTGAGTTACAGCTCAATACGATGCACGATCGTATGCCCGGCTACGGACGCGATTTGAAACAAGATATCACCATTGCCGGTCTTTTTGCCCAAAGTGAGTGGAAGTTCACAAAAAGCAGCATATTGCTGGGAGCCCGTCTCGACAAGCATAATCTGATTGATCGGTTCATCGTAAGCCCGCGACTTACCTATCTTCGTGATCTGAAACCCGATTTGCAGTGGCGAAGCAGTTTTTCGACTGGATATCGTGCGCCACAGGCTTTTGATGAAGATTTGCATATCCTGGCAGTTAACGGCGGTGTGATGCTGATTCAGCTGGCATCTGATCTTCGGCCAGAATATTCGCTGAGTGTGAGCAGCTCCCTGGATTATTACCTCAAAATTTTCGGAAAGGAAAGCAATCTGATGCTGGAAGGATTTTATACTTCATTGGATGATGTGTTTGTTTTGCAGAGCCTCGAAACCGATGCAAACGGCAACCTGATCGTTGAAAGAAGAAACGGCTCGGGAGCCAGGGTTTACGGTATCAATCTGGAGAACCGAATTGCCTTTGATTCGAGAAATCAACTTCAGTTTGGATTCACCTGGCAGCACAGCAGATATAAGGAAGCCGAAGCCTGGAGCGATGATCCGGAAGCCCCATTGTTGCATTCGCTGCCAAAATCTCCTGATCTGTACGGTTATTTTACCCTCACAACCGCATTAAGTAAAAAATGGTCAAGTGCTTTTACCGGCACATTTACCGGTCCTATGAAAGTTCCTCATTTTGCTGGTTATATTGCACAGGATCGGCTAAAAACAACAAATTCCTTTGCTGATGTAAATTTGAAATTTGCATATAAGATTGCTGTTGGAGAATCATTTGAACTACAACTGGAAGCCGGGGTTCAGAACATTTTCAACAGTTACCAATCAGATTTTGATTATGGTGTAAATCGGGATGCCGGTTATATGTACGGCCCAATGAAACCCCGAACAATTTTTGTAGGACTAAAAGCAGGCAATCTGCTTTAACAACCCGAAATGTGACTTATTGAGTTTGTATTAAAGCCTCTGGGAAGGGGCTTTTTTATTTCCCGCCAAGTCTTCCCTTAAACGCCTTACTGAAGTTTTCCCAATCCTGATTTTCATAATATCCGTCTCCAAAATAATGAATCACAGGTTCGAAATTCTGAGGAGGAAAAAAGCCTGGAACAACACTGATGATTTTCATTTCCTCGTTCATAAATACATAACTTGGATACGACATCTTGCCTTGCAGCAGTGCCTGCGCCAATTCGTGTGAGCTGCGCGATTTGCCCGGATTGGGATTCACAAACCTACGATTGGCAAAAAATACGGTGTCGGAACGTTCGGCATCAAACTTAACCATATAAAAATGCTCCTGCATATAGGCCGCAATAACCGGATTGGCAAAGGTTTCCTTATCCATTTTTTTACACCACCCACACCAGTCGGTGTACATATCAATAAATATCTTTTTGGGTTTTGTCTTCATCTTTTCGACTGCTGTTTCAAAATCGAGCCAGTCAATTTTAGCTTCCTGAGCCACAGCCGAATAAGAAATAAAAAAGAGTAATATAGCTGCAATAATCGTCTTTGTCATGATTCAAATGCTTTAGAAATTCTTCAAACGGTCCAGCTCGCGTTTGCTGTCTTTCTTTTTAAGGTCTTCGCGCTTATCGTAATGATGTTTCCCTTTTGCCAGGGCTATTTCGAGCTTGGCCAGACCTTTATCGTTCACAAACAACACCACCGGAACTATGGTATAACCCTTTTCATTCACTTTTGTTCGAAGCTTTTTAAGCTCGCGGGATGTCATCAAAAGTTTTCTGTCGCGTTTAGGATCGTGGTTGTTATAGGTTCCAAAGCTGTATTCAGCGATATGCATCTCTCTTACAAAAAGTTCTTCTTTCAAAAAAACACAATAGGCTTCATTGAGGCTTACTTTGCCCAGCCGGATAGATTTTATTTCGGTGCCGGTGAGTACCAGTCCGGCAACGAATTTCTCTTCCAGAAAATATTCAAAGCTGGCTCTGCGGTTTTTTATTCTGATCGTTTGTGGTTTCATAGGAAGTGCAAAAGTAAGACAAATCAAAAAGTTGCCAACAAAAAACGCTCCGACTTAAAAATCAGAGCGTTTTTTTTGAGGCATTCGGATTCTATTTATTATCTCCCAGGATAATCGGAAGGCCATCGCCTGAATTACCAATAATTACCACTTTTGAATTTGGAGATTCGGCAAGCTTCAGGGTTGCATTTATTCCTTTCTCGCGCAGAATTGACTCAGTAATACTTGCACTTAAAATTTTATTGGCACGCGCTTTACCCTCAGCATCAATACGCTGGCGTTCGGCTTCCTGCTCGGCCTTTTCAAGTTTAAACTCATATTCGAGTGCTTCCTGCTCTTGCTTAAGTTTGCTTTCGATAGCCGTTTTGATTGTTGGCGGAAGCGTAATGGAGCGAATCAGCACCTGATTGAGTTGTACATATTTTTGATCGAGCAATTTCTTTGTCTCATCAAAAATCTCAACCTGAATGGCATCGCGCTTGGTTGAATAAATCTGCTCCGGAGTGTAGCGGCCAACCACCGAACGGGCAGCTGATCTCAGGGATGGAATCACCACACGGCGCATATAATCGGTTCCAATTTGTGAGTGTAAAAAACCCAGCTGATCCCATTTTGGCTGATACCAGGCTGAAAAATCGACCCTGATTTCCAATCCGTTTGAGGATAAAACATTCATTTCTTCGGCTACTTCCTGCTGACGGGTTTCGTAAAGATACATTGTATTCCAGGGAGCCAAAAAATGAAATCCTTCCTTGTAAGTCGTCTCGGTATCGACACCGCCTGCAAAAAGTTTAAACAATACACCGCCATGACCGGCAGGGATTGTAACCGTCATCCGGCTCCAGAAAATAATCAAGATCAGCACTGCCCCAACAATGATGGCAATGGGTAAAATCTTTTTAAAATCAAGGTTTTGTTGTTGTTGATTCATAGGTAATGTATTTAAGGTTTAATCGGATAAATAGGATAATGTTCAGTCAAATCAATTGTTATCAACTGTTTATGGCCATCCAAAGTTTCTTCAATTGCCAAGATTTTATTTTGCTCCGACAGATAATGCAGTAAATGTAGTGATTTTTTTGTTTGCAATACAATTTCCGGTTTGCTACCGTCTTTTCTGATATTGATAATATACGACTGCTTTTTGCCTGAAGCTAAGGCAAATAACCTGTAATCACTGTCTGACCATATCGCCTGAATAAAATCAAGCGAATCACTTTGAATATCAGCATAAGACTTTGCATACCAATGAAATAGCTTTAATATCTGCCTGTTGTTTTCGATTTTTGTGCAAACAATTAATTCATCCGATGGCGACCAGCTGGCATGTCGGCACCCTTTGGTACCCTCGAACTGATTCAGATTTTGATAAACAAAATCAAAGGTAAACAAGCCTGCCTCTAACTGGTTAGGCCTTTTTCCCCGAAAAAGCAGTAAATTCTCAGTATGATTCAATTTTGGATCGTAAGCCTGTATATCGCGATCAGTCATCAAAGGGATGATTTTTTTCTGCCTGACTTCAAAAATCTGATCTTCAAAAGCAACAATAAGGTTTCCTGATTGCGTCCAGAAAGCTTGCTGAGGCTCCATTCCAGGCCACTTCACTTCATCAATTGCAGCAATGTCGGGATGCCACAAAAAAAGTTTATTCCCCTCTGCAAAGCGACTTAGGATAAAATATTGGCCATCCTGATTGATTCCGGCATCCTGCACATTCCATCGCGAATTCAGGATCAACTCAATCTGTGAAGAAGAAGTTTGACTGAAAAGCAGACCGGGCAGAAAAAGAATTGCAAGCAATCGCATCCAAAACATTGCGCAAAAATAGTATTTACACATCATTTAAATGCTGTTGCATCAAAGTTTACAAACGTCCCTTAATGATCTCCTCCACAATTTCGGGATCCAGCAAAGTGGTGGTATCACCAAAGTTACCTGTTTCGCCTTCAGCGATTTTCCGCAAGATACGGCGCATGATCTTGCCCGATCTTGTCTTGGGCAAACCGCTCACAATCTGAATCTTATCTGGCTTGGCGAAAGGACCGATCAACTTGGAAACAGCCATCAGCACCGAATGTTTGATTCCCTCTTCACCTCCCGTACTAAAATCGATGCAAACCACATAGGCATAGATGCCCTGTCCTTTGATATCGTGGGGATAACCAACCACAGCCGATTCGCTCACCAGCGGGTGTTCGTTGATGGCATTCTCGATTTCTGCCGTTCCCATCCGATGACCAGAGACGTTGATCACATCATCCACCCTGCCCAGGATGCGATAATAACCATCTTCATCACGTTTCACGCCATCGCCGGTGAAATATAACTTTTTATAAGTAGAAAAATACGTTTGAGCAAAACGGTCGTGATCGCCCCAGATGGTGCGTGCTATTCCGGGCCAGGGGTATTTAATGCAAAGGTTACCTTCCACGCTGTTACCCGTAAGTTCCTTACCTTCAGGATCAACGATAACAGGCTGTATGCCCATCAACGGCATGGTGGCATAGGAAGGTTTGGTGGGTGTGATGCCTGCCAGCGGACTGATCATCATACCTCCGGTTTCGGTTTGCCACCAGGTATCCACAATGGGGCACCGGTTTTTGCCAATATGATCGTGATACCAGTGCCAGGCTTCTTCGTTGATTGGCTCACCCACAGTTCCCAGCACTTTAAGGCTCGAAAGATGCTTGCCATCAAGCCATTCCATCCCAAGTGCCATCAGCGAGCGGATGGCCGTTGGAGCTGTATAAAACTGATTCACCTTGTGCTTGTCCACAATCTCCCAATAACGTCCGGCATCAGGCCAGGTGGGCACGCCCTCGAACATCAGACTGGTAGCACCATTCAGTAAGGGGCCATAAACCAGGTAGCTGTGTCCGGTGATCCAGCCAATATCAGCACTACAGAAATAAACATCGCCATCGCCATACTGAAACACATTTCTGAAAGTGTATGCTGTGAAAACCATATAACCGGCAGTGGTGTGCACCAGTCCTTTGGGTTTTCCGGTTGATCCGCTGGTGTAAAGAATAAAAAGCGGGTCTTCAGCATCCAGTATTTCTGCTTGATTTTCAGTAGAACCGCCAGCTACAAAATCATCCCACCAGATGTCTCTTCCGGCTTTCATCTCAACTTTTTCGCCTGTTCTCTTCAACACGATTGCTTTTTTCACGCAATTACAGCTTTCCATGGCTTCATTGGCTATGGCTTTGAGCGGTGTAATTTTATTTCCTCTAAAACCTCCATCAGCAGTGATCAAAACGGTGGCACCGGCATCCAGCATCCGATCGGACAGCGACTGTGCCGAAAATCCGGCAAAGACAATAGAATGAATGGCACCTATTCTTGCACAAGCCAGCATAGCAATAACCAATTCGGGAACCATCGGCAAATAAATCCCGACCCGATCGCCTTTTTTGACGCCGGCCCGCAGAAGCGCATTAGAAAAGCGTTTTACTTCATCAAAAAGCTGTTGATACGTTAATTCCCTAACAGGCTCCGAAGGATCGTCAGGCTCCCAGATCAAAGCCTTTTGATTGCCCCGATAAAACAGATGTCGCTCAAAAATATTCTCTGTGATGTTCAACTTTGCTCCGGAATACCATTCCACGCGGGCTTTCTCAAAATCCCAGTCGAGCACGCAATCCCATTTTTTTCGCCAAAAAAAACTATCGGCAATATGCGCCCAAAAACCCGTTGGGTTAGTTACACTTTTTTGATATTCAAAGATATAGCCACCCAGGGTGGAAATTTGTGGTACCATAAATTCAGGAATTTGATTGTTAGTATTCAGCTTGATTTGAAGTCCAAATAAAAGCCTTTTAAAGGATAAAAGTAGAAAAAATCTTGTAAAAAATCCTTCATACGTGTTTTGCTGCAAAAATGTGTTTAGTTTTTAGCAATCAGTTTGTCGCAAAATACCTAAATTAGGGGATGGTTGCTGGTTGGCATTTCAGCTTTTTTTGCGTTACAATTCATTTCGTTTTCAACTAATCCATAAAAAATGTTTGTTGCAATAAATTATATCAGTTGTCAGGAAAGCTACAAAAGCCGTTTTGAAGAACTATTCTCTACCAGGGCAGGTGCCATTGATACAATGCCGGGTTTTCAGCATATGTATGTGCTCAAGCCCAACGACCAGCAATCTGAATATCTGATTGTAAGTCATTGGGAAAGTGAAGACAACTTCAAAGCCTGGACCTCCTCAGAGGCTTTTATCCAGGGACATAAAAGAGGTTTCCAGGATATTGAAGAAGCTGTGAAAAACGGACAGGAACCTCCCATGAAAAGCAGCTTTAAGACCTATGAGATTTTAACAAGATAAAAAAAATCCGGCTTGAGAAAATCAGGCTGGATCTTTATTTGAATTGAGTTAAATCAGAACATTACCGAAAGTCCGACAACCCCATGCAGCAAAGCTTGTGGAAAATACCCATCCATAGTAAATTCCTCATCATCAAGCACATACTGATACACCCATCCATTGGTTTCGTACCAACGGCTGGTGAGATTGTTGAGTTGAAGCTTGAGTTCAAGCTTTTTAAATAATGTCTGTGGAATTTCGTAACGCATATTGGCATTTGTAACAAAATAAGGGTCAAGACTTCTATTCTTGCTGGATGTGTTGTCCAGATACTGCCGGCTGACATAACTTACGGTCAGGTCGATTGCGAAGCCATCAAAAGGCAAAATGCCCAGCGTGAAACCACCAACCACCGAAGGGGAAAATGAAATATCCGTCGTACCCATCTCGTAAGTGTATTGATAAGGCTGATTATCAGGATCGTCCCAATAGTTCCAGTTATCAATATAATGGATATAGTTCAGGATTTTATTGCTGCTAAGGCTGAGGTGTCCGCCTATGCTAAACCTCCTGCTGATGCTATATTCCAGGCTGTTTTCAATTCCCAACCGATAACTTTCAGGCACATTGGTAAGGATGGGAGCTCCCACAGAGTTTATCTTGCCCGTTAACACCAATTGGTTGTTGTAGCGCATAAAATAGACATTCGAATTCAACTTCAGTTTGGACGACCGGAAGCCATACCCCACCTCCAGATTGACCAATTGCTCATGTTCTATCAGCTGTCCGGGATCGGCATCACGATATACGGAACGGTTGGGTTCGCGATGAGAAACGGCAATTGAAGCATAGGCCTCACTGCGGCTGCTGATCGTGAAGAACAAACCCGCTTTGGGATTGAAGAAATCAAAGCTATGCTGCTGACTGATATCCCTCAGGTCGTCGTGAATGCCTTTCATCTGATAATCAATATGGCGGTATTGCATGTCGATAAAAGCACTCAGTGAGCTGCTCAGTTTGTAGAGCCCTTTCAAAAACACATTAAAATCATTTTTCAAACCAGTATTGGTGTACCAGGGTTTTTCGTTGGTGCTGGCAGAGGCATATTGTGCCCAGCTGATATAGCCATAATGATTGCCGTCATATTGATTCCAGCCCACGCCAAAAGTGCTGTTCAAACGTCCTTTTTCATGTCGAAATGCCAGGTTGAAACCATAAAAATCGTTGTCGAGCCATTTTTGCTGAACCAGATCGGTACGACTGATAGTATCCAATCCAATAACAACATCCGGTAAATCAAATTCGCTGAACTTTCGTTGGTTTTTCCAGCTTTCGTAATAGCCTTTTCCCTTTGTAAGAAATGCTGTTCCGCTAAGGCTGGTATAGCTTGTAAACTGATGAGCGATATGAAATTGATAATAATCCTGCTGGTAGTTATCAGTTTGGTTTTTATAAAAACCAATAAATTCACCATCACTGTTAAACATCTCACCAGCAGGGTTATACCGTCTACTGGAAGCAGTTTTTAAGCTGTCTTTTGGCACCCCGTTCCAGGCTTGATAGGTGGTTTCCTTGCCGCTTGTGGCAATGAGTTTTATCAAGGTTTGTGCATTTGACCATGAGCCGGAGAGGTAATAAGATTTCAGGTCGGCCGAAGCTCTGTCAATATAGCCGTCTGAGGTGATGTGGCTCAGCCTGCCATCCAGCACAAAGCCTTTTGAACTGCGTCCGGTAGAAAAGCTCAGGCTGTTGCGAAACGTATTAAACGAACCTGCCTGCGACTCCAGGCGGGCATAGGCATTGGCCGAAGGAGCCTGTGTTTTGATGTTGAGGCTGGCACCGAATGCAGCAGCTCCATTGGCTGATGTTCCAACTCCCCGTTGAATATGAATATTATCCACCGTAGCAGCAAAATCGGGCAGGTTAACGAAGAAAACTCCATGCGATTCGGGATCGTTCACCGGCACCCCGTTCATGGTCACATTGATGCGCGTAATATCTGTTCCTCTGATCCTTAGACTGGTATAGCCGATCCCTGTTCCGGCATCCGAACTTACAACCAGCGAAGGCGTTTGCTGAAGCAGGTAGGGCATATCTGCCCCGCTGTTTTTCTCTCTTAACTCAGCAGCATCCACCACGCTGTAAGTTAAAGGTGTTTTTGGCTCAGGACGTGAAGCACGCACAACGACCTCATCCTGCAAAAAAGCCGCTGGCTTCAGTACAAAAGAAAGGGTTTCATCCTGCTGTAACTGAATCTCTTCGACTTCAGTTTCGAAGCCGATAAAACTTACATTAAGCACATAAGTGCCTGTCTTGAGCTTTTTAAACTCAAACTTCCCGTGGGCATCTGTAACCAGATGTTGATTCCCGGGATTAAGTGTGAGATGTGCTCCTGCCAGTGCTTCGCGGCCATCAGCCGTGATAACATCTCCCTGCAGGGTGAATTGCGCTGCGAGCCCTAAAGGCAGCATTGCTAAGGTGAAAAGAATGATTTTGTTGAACATAACTCTTTGATTTAATTGTTAAACATTTAAATCAATAGAGGAAAATGTGAGATTCGCTTGTTCCCTACGCCGGCATTATCCGTCCAGGTTCAAAGGGTTTGATCTCAGCCTGTCTTTCATCCCGCTTCCTGGCGGGCAAAGGCACCCCTATTGTGTATTATCGCTGCAAAGTTACGCTTTTTTGGGTATTACCAAACTTGTTGGATTGTTATCTTTCAAAAAGAACCCATGACCTAAGCAAATCAACAATTTCTGCTCAACAAAAAGTTGGTATCCCTGTGTCTCTTTAAAACAGCAACCCTCCCATCAAACCTCAGCAGAGAGATACAAAATCAAAGCGATTTGAAATCAGGTGTATAAATAACGTTTGATATTTTTCTTCGGGGTTTTCACAAATTCAACATCCACAATCTCAACACTTGTAATCTGCTCGTAGGCAGGCAAATCCTTGTTGAGGTGTTTGAGCATTTCATTCATCTTGTTTTCGATATCCGGGAAATCAAGCCGGCTACATTCCATAGCTTCCCTGTCGGGATAAATCATGGCTACCAGTTTTCCGCCCTGCTGTTTCACCACACATTCGGCCACACAGGGCAGGTTCATGATACGAGCCTCAAGCTCTTCTGGATAAATATTTTGCCCGGATGGGCCCAGCAACATATTTTTACTGCGGCCTTTCAGGTAAAGATAACCCTCTGAGTCCAGATAGCCCAGGTCGCCGGTGCGAAGCCAGCCATCGTCGGTGAATGCCTTTTTAGTGTCAGCTTCGTTTTTGTAGTAACCCAGCATCAAATTATCACCTTTCACCTGCACTTCACCGGTTTTCAGCTTAGGATCATCTTTGGTAATTCTGATTTGCATCCTGTCAACCACCTTACCCGCCGAGCGAAACCTCGATTGTTTGTATCCGGTATAACTGATCAATGGTCCGCATTCGGTCATGCCATAGCCAACAGTATATCGAAACCCGATCTTACGGAAAAACTGCTCTACTTCCTCGCTCAACGGTGCTCCGCCAATCACAATTTCACTAAAACGTTCGCCGAAGGTTTCGGTAAGGGCTTTATTCACCTTTTGCTCAATTACTCCATGGATGACAGGTGTTTTCAACAGCAATTTCATCATCGGATTGTCAATCTTTGGCAGGATGCGTTTTTTATAAATCTTTTCGATCACCAGAGGGACGGACAAGATCAGGTGAGGTTTGATTTCGCCAAAAGCTTTGGTAACAACGGCCGGTGAAGGTACCTTGGTTAGAAAATGCACATGACAACCCATCGTAAAAGGAAACAAAAACTCAAATAAAAGTCCAAATACATGAGCCAATGGAAGGAAGGACACGATTTGATCACCGGCATTCAAGGGCATATGCTCCTGAGCAAAAATAATGTTGGACCAAAGGCTGCGATGCGGCAACATCACCCCTTTAGTAAATCCTGACGTACCGCTGGTGTAGGAAATCACGGCAACTTCATCCGGCTGAACAGGTTCAAACCGCATCATCTTCAACACCTCGTCCTGCTTAAACATGGGCTGTCTGGCCTTTTCCATAACGGATTTGAGTCCGCTTTTTGTTTCATGGGCTATTTGCATATCAACCAGGCTTATGATTCCCTGAAGATTAGCAAGATGCTCCGGATCAATCCGACCCAGCACCGAAGCAGAAGCAAAAAACAGTTTGGCATCAGAATGATTTACGATATGGTGGATATTTTCGGTTGAGAAGTCAGGCAAAATGGGCACTACCACAGCTCCATAAGAGAGAATCCCCAGAAAAGTAATTGCCCAGGCAGAACTATTATGGCCCGAAAGTGCAATCTTATCGCCCTTTTTGATGCTAGCTCCTTCGAAAATGCGATGTAACAGCATGATCTGCTCTGCTATCTGCTTGTAGGTGAAACTAGATGATCCATAGTCGGAAAATGCCTGCCGGTCGGCGTTTTGGCGAATGGTATTTTCAAAGATCGTGTGCAGAGGCTCCACTGGTATAGGTGTCATAAGAATTCCGGATTAATTCGGGGTTAAGCTTTTGATACTCCTAAATTGGCTGCAAGTTAGTTCTTTTCGATTGGAAAAAACAATTTGAGCAGTTTATCCTGATTCAGACACATTGTTGTCCGGTAAAATCCAAATAAAACCGCTCAATCGCTTTAATAATGCAGTCCCGTACGTACGGGACGCCATTATACTTTTACCTGACAACAATGAAAAAATATGCTGTTGAGACAGCAGTGCCTGTTTACTATGACCCTGAGTTGCCATATAATGCTGTTTTGCAACCCGGAGCAGATTTCTGGACCTATTTCATCAAATACATGCCCTTGCTTTTTGCCTTGTTCGGATTGCTGCTGCTTGTTGGTGCAATCAAAAAGTTTATGCTACTTTTATTGGCTCTGATTATTGTATTACGAAAATAATAACCCGTTTATAATAAACACATTACAGATGAACTCGCACGAAATTGATTACAAAATAAAAGGACACGACATCCAGTTTGTAGAAATTGAACTCGACCCCAACGAAACGGTCATCGCCGAAGCTGGAGCTATGCTTTACATGAAAGAAGGTATCGACTTTGAAACAAAAATGGGTGATGGCTCAGAGCCTGATAAAGGACTGTTTGGCAAATTATTATCAGCAGCTTCACGCAAAATTACTGGTGAATCAATTTTCATAACGCACTTTACACATCGCGGCATGGGGAAAAGTCAGGTAGCCTTTGCGGCTCCTTATCCCGGCACCATCATTCCAATAGATTTAGCCGCTATGGGAGGCCGGATTATTGTTCAACGCGATGCCTTTTTGTGTGCTGCATTGGGAACAAAAATCAGCCTGCATTTCAATCAAAAACTGGGAGCAGGCTTTTTTGGTGGAGAAGGCTTTATCTTGCAAAAGCTTCAGGGCGACGGCAAAGCCTTTATTCACGCCGGTGGCACTGTGATCGAACACGAATTAAAAGGAGAAACCCTGCGTATTGATACCGGCTGTGTGGTTGGCTTTCAGGATGGCATCGAATTTAAGGTACAGCGTGCAGGCAATCTCAAATCGATGATTTTCGGTGGGGAAGGCCTATTTGTAGCTACGCTAAGGGGAACCGGAAAAGTATGGCTGCAGTCGATGCCTATCAGCAAACTCATCAATCAATTGTCGCCAGGAGGTGGTAACACTAAAAAAGAAGATCGTGGGGGCTTGCTGAATAGTTTATTAGAACAGTAGGTTATTGAAGAGGCTGTTGGCTGTATGAAGAGGCCTTTGGCTTTTGGCTTTTGGCTCGTATTGACATATGCAGTATATTCATCTAATTTCGTGAAATCATTTACTTCAAAACCAAACACTCTTGCATCTTCAAAATTAAAGTAGGCCGTTTTTTTATAATTACGCTGGATAATTTGTTTCATCAAGGTGCTTTTTCCACTCCTTCTGATTCCTGAAATTACCTCAATATGTTTTCCTGTCGGCTTAAACCGTGCCAAAAATTCTCTTTCAATGAGCTTACCATTTATCTGTAAATTTGTTTGCTGAACTTGAAAGGTATGTTCGATATCATTCTTAAGTATCACGCTATCAGAATATTAATATTTATTACAAATATTCAAAAGTTTATATTAATAATGCAAACTTACTCTTTCTTATCCTCGAATGGTATTTATCAATTTTACCACGGATGCGGAACACACTCCGACATCATTCGACATCCCGACAGTTCAGCTGGTTCATCGCAACCTAAGCTCGATGCATTGCAAGTGAGTGCAGCACTGGCAATTACGCATTAGCACTGAGATAAAAAGGCATTGTCAAAAAAATTGACTTACAGACAATTTCCTTCTGTTTTATTGGGCATTAAGAGTGCTCCACGCTGTAATTTTTAAATGTTGTTAAATCACTTTTTACACATAGGATCATGTTATCTTCACCGGCCGGTTAAGACAATACAAAAATCCCTTTACTATCTTAAAATAAAGCTTGATCAGCCTGTACCCTAATGAATCCCCATCAACGGCTCTACATGAAACACATCCAACCCATTAGCTTTAAGTTTTTCCTGAATTTCCTGATTGCCCATCACCATAGTGATCTCATTGAGATCGAGGAGATTGGGATTATTCCACCATTTGTTGATGTCCATTCCAATTATTAATAGCTCTTGCGGGCTGTCGACTGTAAAAAAAGAGCCGTCCAGACTAAGCTCGATATAGTTTTGATTGCCGTTTGTAGGGCCGGTATGCGCCTGAAAGTTGTTTTGCACCTCTCCTGCGGCCACTTTACCTTCCAGTTTCATATAATGATAGCCTCCGCCAAGCGGAATAGGCCATTCCATATTGTTTTCGGGAGGATTGGGATAGGCACCATTGGTGTTTCGGGCTTCGTCCAAACCAAAAACAAAACGTACGGCCGTATAATTACCATAAGGAATTTGCAAATCTGTTTTTAGGCTAAGTGTTTCTGGCACAAGCCCATCCACATAAAAAGCGGTATCAACTTTAAAAGTCTGGCCATCCTCATGTACGAACTCAAAATCAGAAACGAAGTACTGCAAACGGGAAACGCTGTATTGATTTCCAAAATCATTTTCGTAAATCAACTCGTTGAATTTGAGCAAATCATTGTTTACATGATGAAGCATATCAATTTGAAGGTTGGCAGTTTTTGGTTCGTCATTTTCTTTGTCGCATGAACTAAGAAAAATTGCCAAAAAGCCTGTCAAAAGTAAAAAAGTGAAAGTTTTGAAATTCATAGCGCGGATTTTGTTGAATAAGACAAATTAAACGAATAATTGTTTAACCTCAACAAACCCTTTTCTTCACTTTAATAATCAATGCTTTATTACATTCATTATCATTGTTATCCGGTAAAATACAAATAAAGTCACCCAATCACTGTAATAATGCCGTACCGTACGTACGGGACTTGGGATAATCAGGGGTAACCTTTATTCTACCCACATAGAAAGTCCCGTTAGGGACAAAGTGTGGGTAGTCAGCGCGTTAGAATTCAAGAAAAAGTCCCGTAGGGACGGGACGACATTATAATTTTCCAGGACAACAGTGATTCATTATTAATAAATACCGGAATAATGGATCACTTAATTTATAGAATTTACTTTTTTACTGCCAGTAAATAATCAAACCAAACGAAAAAAGGCGGGAGTCCCCACTCCCGCCTCCAAAACCAAAAACCCAAAAACAACTACAGGATCTAACCTGCACCATTTAAGGTAACTTAAATATTATTTACACCTCAACATACTGATCGCAATCATTTCGGCAGCCTTGATCAGCGGATAAGCCGCCGGAGAAGCTGTCAGACAGGGGTGTGTGCCAATCTGCATACCCAGTAAATTATTCACCGTCATACGATTTTGAATGGCTAAACCAATCACATTAGTAAGTTCACCAGCCTCGAGTCCGCCAATCACTTCACCTCCGATGATCACGCCGGAATGTTTGGCTGTAACCAGTTTTACGATTTGTTTTTTGGCATCTGGCAGGTTGCCAGGGTGGCGATCAACGCCTTCGAAAAGTGCCGACATACACTCAATACCTTCCTCCTGAGCACGTTGCTCGGTTACGCCTGCCGTTCCAAAACCTGTATCTCCGATAGCGGTACTATAAATCGCAATAGTTCCCGAAAAAGTCTTGACCACATGCAGGTTAAAAAGGTTCATCCCGGCAATACGGGCTTCGGCGCAGGCCGTGGAAGCCAGCATGGTTGGCACCCTGCGACGAGTAACGAAATCACGCTTCTGGGCACAATCACCCACTGCAAAAACATCCGGCTCATGCGTGCGCATATATTCATCCACCGAAATAAATCCGTCCTCATCTACATGAATACCAGCCTTTTTAGCCAGCTCGCTGTTTGGTCGATAGCCCAACGAAAGCACAACAGCATGCATTTCAAACACTTGTCCATCTTCCAGTGTTATTTTTTCAACCTGCTTGCTGCCCCCAACTTCCTTGATTCCTACACCTGTAATCACCCTTATACCGCGATCGGTAAGCATCTGATGAATCTTTTCTGAAAGCTCAACATCAAAAGCAAGATTCAAAATATGAGGTAGTTTTTCAATCAGGGTCACCTCATAGCCTCTCTTGTTCAACTCATCAGAAAGCTCAACGCCGATAAAGCCTGCCCCTATCACAGCAACTTTTTTGGCAGTACCAAGCTTGTGTCTCATATCATCCAGATAGGCTTTATCCTTCGGAATCACAAAAACACCTTCCAAATCAGCACCTTTGAGCCATTTAGGTTTGACAGGGGCCGAACCCGTGGCAATCACCAACTTTTGATAGCCGATAATTTCACCACTGGCAAAATGAACTTTTTTACCTTTATGGTCAATTTCAACAGCCTCATCCACAAGTGATTCAACGCCATTCTTTTCCATCATCATGTCAACTGGCATGATGTTTTTCTCACTACTTTCGAGCGTTCCAAAGATGTAAGGAATTCCGCAAGGCACCATTACATCCTTTTGCTTTTTTACGAGCGTAAACGACTTTTCGGGCCAATGCGCTTTACCTGTTGTAGCAGTCACCATGCCTCCGGCACTTCCGCCGATAATCAAAACATCTGTTTGTTTCATTTTAAAATAGCTTATATTCAATTAATATTCAATACCCTTTCGGGCTTCAGTTCCGTTATCAAAATAATGTTTGATCGATCGCATTTCAGTAACCAAATCGGCTAGTGCTATGAGTTCATCACTGGCATAGCGGCCGGTGATGATGATTTCCATTTCAGGCGGAGCATTACGGAGGGTTTCAATTACTTTACTGCTTTCTACCAATTTGTAAAACAAGGCGATACATAACTCGTCCAGAATCAGCATATCTGCCGATTGACGGGAAATAATTTCCCTGACCAGCTTCCAGCCGGCTTGTGCTGCTTCTATATCAGCGATTTCGGGTTCATGTTTGATAAAACAGTCTCTCCCAAATTGTTGCATTTCAATCAAAGGCAAACTTTCGATCACAGCCAGTTCGCTGTAAGGCATTCCTTTAACAAATTGCCCGATAAACACACGCATTCCGTTTCCTGACGCCCGGATTGCCAGTCCGAGTGCTGCTGTTGTTTTTCCTTTGCCGTTTCCGGTATAGAGCTGTATCATGGCTTCTGTTTTCAAATTGTTAAAGCAAGTTCATAAGCACTTTTGATGGCATCTTCGGCTTTACCCACCTTGTTGGCATCTCCAATCCAATGCGTTGGCAGTTTTGTTTCGAAGGGTCGGTAAGCTTTCATTCCTGTGGCCACTACAAGCAAATCAATAGCAGCGATTGTCATTTTTTTGCCGCTTGCATCCTCCAGTCTGATCGTATTCCCTTCAACAGATACAACGCGCGTGCTCGTTAATATTTGAGCATGCTTTTGTTTCAGCTTTTCAAGGCTCATCTTACGTTCAATCATTTCCAGTCCGCGCGCAACCTCGTCAAGCATTTCAACAATAATCACCTGATTGTCTTTTTCAACAAGGCTCACAGCCACTTCGATGCCAATCAACCCACCTCCGATGATCACTACTTTTTTATCTTCAGGCATCCGGTCTTTTTCCAGAATTTCGGCCCAAACAAAATCCTTCAGTCCCTGTATGGGAGGCACAAAAGCCCTTGAACCTGTTGCCATCACTACTTCGTCAAATTGCGCTGCCTCAAGCAAAGCAACATCCGCCCTTTGCTTTCTGACTTCAACCGAAAGTCGTTCAAGTTGCAGTTTATAATAACTCACAATCTCCTGCAGACTTTCCTTTTTGGGAGGGAGCCAGGCCAGTGTAAACTGTCCGCCAAGTTCATTTTCTTCAAAAAGCACCACTTCATGACCTCGCTGGTGCAATCCTATTACCGCTTCCATTCCGGCTAGTCCGCCTCCTACCACTGCAATTCTCTTTTTGGTTATCACTTCATCAGGAGTTGGATACACTGCATTAACTGTGGGATTAACCACACAGCCGAGACCTGTTCCGGCTTTCACACCTCCCAGGCAAGCCTCTGAGCAAGCCAGACAAGGCCTTACAGGTGCTTCTGATTTACCCACCATCTTCGAAACCATATTTTGATCAGCAACGAGTGCACGGCCAATAGCAAAATAGCGGGCATCAAATTTTTGCCTTAACAAAAGGATATCCTCCGCACTGTGAATCCGACCGTGAAAAACAACTGGCAGTTTTACTTCTTTTTGAATAGCAGCAGCCATCTCCCAGTTTTTGCCTTTCGGGACAAACATATGCTGGTAATACCATGCCGGGCTGCTACAAGCTGATCCCAAAGAAATATGTAATGCAGCAACTCCCATTGCTTCAAGACGTTTGGACAGTTTAATACTCTCCTCCAAACCGATTCCATCAGGCTCCATATCCGTAGCACTTAAACGCACCATTACCGGTATTTCAATGGTATTTTGAATGGCCTGCAAGGTTTCCAGCGGGAATCGCATTCTGTTTTCCAACAAACCGCCATAGTGATCTTCACGCTTATTGATCTTCGGCGAAAGAAACTGGGCAAATAAGTATCCATAACCAAATTGCACTTCCACACCATCAGCTCCGGCTTTTTCGGCTCTCACAGCTGCTTCAACCAGTTTTTGGCGGGCAAAGGTCATTTTAGCTTCATCCATTTGCAGCGGCACAGCACCGCCATTGGGGCATGCTTCAGCAGAAGCCGACCAATGATAATTGCCCGGCAAGGCAGGATGAGCCATTCGTCCGGGATGATTGATATGAGCAATAAATGATGTTCCCCTTTGGTGAATCGTATCAGCCAATTCGCGCAGGCCACTCATTTTGTCATCTGAATCAATTCCCAGTTGCATCGGATTTTCGCGGAGGCCTGAATCAATATAGAAAGGTTCGGGAATGATCGCTCCTAAATCCGTGCGTTGTGCATAAAAATCAAGATGGCGTTGGTTTACCTTTCCATCTGTGTCATGGCAATACCCCAATTTGAGCGGTGCCATGATATATTCATTTTGAAATAATTGTGATTTCATAACTCAGCTATTTATCTGATTTCGAATGCATTTTCGGGACAAACCCTCACGCAGATGCGACAATTGCGGCACTCTACTTCCTGCACAAAAGCCTTTCCATTAACAAAACTGATACAATCAGCCGGACACACGCTGATACATTGTCCGCATGCTGTGCATTTTTGAGGATTCACAACCGGAAACTGTATCTCACGCTTTTGTATTGCAGGCTCAAAATCTTCCTCCTCTTCCACTTCCAGTGCAACAAGTTTTTCAGCTGCCGCTTCCTCATAACTTTTATAAGTAGCATTACCACAAACAGGGCATGTTCTTGAAGTGCAAGGCACACCCGGCACATGCCTGATGGCAGCCCCACAGTGCGAGCAAACACAATAAGCAGGCAAATGACTACCACGCCGGTGTTGATGATGGCATGCCTTCATGACTACAATGCTTTGAGCTCCTGTTTCTTATATTTTTCGTAAGCCTCCTTTAAACTCATATTATGCGCCTCAACATAGATGCGCATATGGAGGTTTTTGAGTGCTTTGGATGCCGTATCACCAGGCCCGTTGCCTGTAATTAGCACATCCGGATGCAACTCATAAATGCGCTGCGCCGTGGCTGTACCAGCACCATGTGCATCAGCCTGCACTGCGCTGTTGTCGTGCACTTCGAGCTGTGCCGTTTCCTCGTTAAACAATACCAAATAGGCCGTGCGACCAAAGCGCGGATCAATCTGAGCCTCCCAACTGGTTCCGGCAGATGTAAATGCAATTCTCATAACACATTGATTTTATGTTGAATAGAAATATAAATTTTATCCATTATTTGCTTGAGCTGATTGTCACTTTCCACAATGGTTTTGCCCTGAATCATGGCTGCTGTAAAAGCGGTATCATATGGAATTTCTCCAATCATTTCAATGCCATTTTCGAAACAAAAGGTGCGAATAGCCTCTGCCTGATCATGATTCAAATCAGCTTTGTTGATGATGCATCCGGCTTGTAACCTGAATTGCTGCAGCACCTCTACCAACCTCTTCAAATCATGCAAACCCGAGGCAGAAGGTTCTGTTACCAACACCACATAATTTACTCCTGCCAGCGAAGAAACCACCGGACAGCCAATGCCGGGAGCACCATCAACCAAAATCAGATCGCGCTGATGCTGATTGGCAAGTCTCTTTGCCTCCTCCTTAACTTTTGCGACCAGTTTTCCGGAATTATCAGCTCCGGCATCCAGGTGCGCATGAGCCATCGGATCACCTGTTCGGGCAGTTGAAACAAAAAAATCGCCCGAACGGCGCGCATGCATGCTGATGGCATTAGTAGGACAAACAACTTCGCAATAGCCACAGCCTTCGCATCGCAATGGATTGATGTCATAGACCTCTGCATCCTGATGAACTGCATCAAAATGGCACACTTCTTCACACATCCCGCAATTGATGCAGGCTTCAGGATCAATTTCGGCCAGCTCGCCACTAAAAAAAGCCTCCTTTTTAAGCACCTCAGGCTGCATAAGCAGGTGCATATTGGCAGCATCCAAATCGCAATCTGCTATCACAGCCTTACCAGCTGCCAGCACTCCCAGAGCTGCCGTTACAGAGGTTTTACCCGTTCCGCCTTTGCCCGATAACACAATGATCTCACGCATACTGAACTTGTTTTTGCTGTATCAAAACAGCGAGTTCTTCCAAAGCTTTTCTAAGGGCAGTATTTTTGCGCCAGGCAAGTTTTGCTGCAGCATACTGCTCTGCCAACTGCCTGTCGTATGGAATGCGGGCAGCTATTTTAACACCTTCATTTTCGCACCAGTTTTCTACCGCATCATCGCCCATTCCCTGCCGGTTTATCACCACAGCAAAAGCTTTATCAATCTGACGCATCGTATCGACAGCCAGCTTCAGGTCATTCAATCCAAATGGCGTTGGTTCTGTTACAAGCAGCACGAAATCGGCTTCATCTACTGCTGCCACCACCGGACAAGAAGTTCCGGGAGGACAATCCAATATTTGTATTGCCGGCTTGTTTTCAAGTTCACGAATATATTTTTGGGTGGCATAAATCAACGGAACAGCCTGCTCCTGACCAACATCCAGCCTGCTTTCGACCAGTTGAAGTTGATTTAACAGCTGATGACTTGTTTCGCCCATGCGATAAGGCTTCATCGGAAGTGCCTGCTCCGGACAAAGATCAGAACAGGCATAACAGCTGTGGCACAACTCATTAAAAACCGTGACAAAATCACCCAACCTGATCACTGCATGAAATTTGCAATGCCTGGTGCAATCGCCACATAAAGTACAACGATCGCTTTGCCAATCAGGGATCATTTTGTATTGCGGTGTAATCACTTTATTTTCAGCATCAAAAAACAAGGCATCATTGGGTTCTTCCACATCCATATCTGCCAGTAAAACAGCCTGCTTCTGGGCCAAATAATCGGCCAGATTTGTCGAAAGCAGTGTTTTTCCTGTTCCGCCTTTCCCGCTGGCAATCGCCAATTTAAAAATGCCTGTATTAGTCATATGCCAGTCTGAGTTGTTGATTTGGCAAGCTTTCCCGGATAGCTTCCTGCAGGAAGGGTGTATTCCAGGTATTCAGCTTTTGATGTATTACATAATACTTTTCCGGAATAGGATGAGTTCCGAAAACTACTTCCATACCGTATTGCTCTTCAATAAAATGCTTGAAATATTCCATATAAGGACAGGGCGGATAACCCACCAGAAAACCTGTTGCCAAATGAATCACTGTTGCACCATTCTTTTTCATTTCGGCTGGTGCATACTCAATATTTCCACCCGGACAGCCGCCGCAACTGGTGTAGCCAACAATTTCCAGTTCCTGATCCTGATAACGTGCAAAAGCACCCTCACGATTTTGAGCTGCCCTAAAGCATTTTCCACCTGCACAACCCTTGTAACGGTCGCAGATAATAATTCCGACTTTCGTTTTAGTATCTTTCATAGCTATTTAATTATCAATATGATATAAATAAGTAATATACCCGTCAAAATCAATCCGAATTGAATCAAAGAAGATTTTACGGAAGATTTGCGGTGCATCTCAGGTATCAGATCAGCCAGGGCGATATACAAGAAACTTGCTGCTGACAAAGCCAATGCATAAGGAATAAGCGATTGCATAGCCTCAAGGGTATAATAGGCAATTATACCTGTTAATAAAGCCGTACTTCCTGAAAGCACATTGAACCAGATGGCCTTCTTGCGGGAGAGACCACTTTTGAGTAGAATACCAAAATCGCCAAGTTCCTGAGGGATTTCGTGCATCATCACTGAAAGTGTTGCAAAAACACCTAATTCAAAAGAGGTAAGGAAAGAAGCTGCGATCACAATGCCATCAATTGCGTTGTGAAAAGCATCACCTATCAGGATGATAGGAACAGCAGCATGTTTGTGTCGTTCGCATTCGGCATTGCCACAGGTGCGCCAAAGAATGAATTTTTCGAGCAAAAAGAAAAACATGATCCCACTCAAAACGGCCAGCATCATCGGTTGTGCGCCAATCATGCTGATTCCTTTGGGCATCATCCCCAAAAAAGCAGCTCCCAGCAAGGTTCCTCCTGCCAAGTACATTAGCAAGGTAGCCACATTGTCGAGTTTGCGATCGGGCAGAAGCAACATCAGGGCAGCGAGACCAACACTTCCCACGCTGCCGGCAATCAAAGCTATTATTACATACAATAATTCCATGATTTACTACGGATTGAATACGATTATGTCACCTCTATTAACTTCAAGTAAATCAGCGATCACATCACATTTGGCCATCAGTAAAAAGTACATCCGTTCATCAGCAACAGGCAGCAAACCTTCGAGGTTGCCCTGTCCTTTTGAAATGATCAGATCAGCTTGCTGAAAAGCTTCTAAAAACTCGTGACTACAGTCATTTAAAATGGTGGAAGGAGCATCTGAGCCATTGTCAATCACCTTACATACCTCATGAAGACCAGCCTGAAATGCGTCCTGAATAGTAACATCATTCAATGACGGAAAACCACGCACAACAGCTGTTAAATCAGGATGTTGTAAGGTTTCGATAAACAACTTATCAAAATAAATTTCGCCGGCATTATCGCAGAGATACAATACTTTTTCAGCCTTTTTTATCTCCCGAAGCAATTTTGCAGAATGATCAATCGCAAACTCAGCGTCCAAAACTTTAGTGATGGTTTGTTCCAGATCAAAATGCTGATGTGCCCCATAATCCATAATATTTCCGGCGATGGCCAGCCTCAAGGTCAACAATTCAGGATTATCAGCCCGTTTCACCTTTGGTTTCCATTCGTGATACAAGTTGTCGGCTTGACTATTGCTGATCCTTTTCTCTTCTACAAAAGGGTCAGCAATGCCGGTTAAACGACTGAAATGCCAGCTAAGCTGTTGTTGCATTTCGGGGCTGCTCAGGCTATTGGCTTCAATATACGCTTCCAGTTGGTCGCGAACGGCTTGCTCAATAGCCTCATCAGTGATCTGATGTTTGCTCAACAAACGCTCGTAACCCCTTCTGAAACAGTCGACACAGCGATGGTCGCGAAGCGTTTGCTTAGTGGTGATGTCCATGATGATGATCATCGCTGTCGTGATCGCAGTAATTGGCAGAAAGCGTCAGGCGATCATTCAGAAAATCATCCACAAGCTCTTCTGCTGATTTTACTGGTGCCCCAACGAACACATTGATTCCAAACTGATTAAAAAGTTCGACCGCTTGTGGCCCCATACCACCGGCCAGCACATCTGTTGCGCCCTGAGCAGCAACCCAGCGTGGATAAGTTCCCGGCTGATGCTCAGGCGGATCGAAGCTGATGACTTTTACGATTTTACTATCATTAACATCTACAAAAGCAAAAGCTTCGCAGTGTCCGAAATGGGCCGACAATTTGCCTGCAGCCATTGGAATGGCAATTAGTTTATTCATCTGTTTTAATTTGGGTTTATGGTATTTATTTAGTCACTTTTTATCTAAAAAAATGACATTTCAAAAATTACTCCTGACCTCCTCTAAACCGCTGACCACGGCCTCTGCCGCCAAATCGCTGTCCGAAACCTCTTCCTCCTCCACGGAACGGAAGCTGATTAGGATCATCGGATTGTTCCGAATTGCCTAACCTGGACGAGCCAGAACCAAACAGGAAATTTGTAATTTGGCATGATGGAAATATTAACATTTACACATAAAAAGAACATACTTGGAGTTTTAAG